>SPKZ01016538.1_pt1 | contig 11753 bp, 11 predicted proteins | sample 2456571 | NCBI WGS metagenome assembly SPKZ01 (sample SAMN11192286, study PRJNA482655) | marine metagenome | biome: ENVO:00000447; feature: ENVO:00000244|ENVO:00000211|ENVO:00000569|ENVO:00002023; material: ENVO:00002151; isolation source: ocean water from marine abyssalpelagic zone ...
GCCGGCTACGAGGCTACGGACCGGGCCGGCGGGCTCGCGACCTCGCGCGCGTGGAACCAGATCGCGGCCGCGGCCGACGCGAATTCGAAGACCACGGCGCCCCCCGTGTAGCGCGTCACCTCGCCGTCGAGCGCGAGGCCGAGCAGTCGCCCGGCACCCAGGCCCAGGGTCAGGAAAGCCAGCGAGACCAGCGCGGGCCGGCGCAGCGACTGCCGAAACACCGCGATCGCCGCCATCACCCCGATCGCGGTCTGCAGGCCCCCGTACATGGCCCGAAGTTCGGTGGTCCCGGTGGCGCTCATCGCGCCGAGACCCGCAGACCCGGCCAGCGACTCCGGCACGAAGAAGCAGTAGATCCCGTACGGGAGCCAGACGAGCGCTGAAAGAGCCAGAAATACTCGAAGTGCCAAGCCTTGATCCTCCTGCAGGCGCCGGGGCGCCCGCACACCTCGCCTCATTCAGGCGCGGCGCCCCCCGAACTGCTCCCCGGAGCGGCCACGGGCATGATCACGTCCGCGGCGACCGGACACGGCGTCTCCGGAAAGCAATCGTCCTCGACCCAGTCGCGAAAGCTCTCGTACGCACGGGTCTCGGTTCCCGCGAGAATCCGATCTCGAGCCGCGCTCAGGCCCTGGGTCAGCACCAGGGCGCTCCGGCCGGCCGTGTGAACCCGGGGCGGCGCGCTGAGCCTGTCTGCGGCGAGCGCCGGCGCAATCGAGGCGTAGACGCGCGCGAAGCGCTGTGCGGACTCCGCGGTGTCCCAGCGGCTGAGCCAGGCGAACTCGCGGCTTTCGGGGCAAGTCAGGTAGGCGAAGCGGTCGCCGCGCCACGCGGGCAGCAACGCCTCGATCTCGGCGTCGGGTGCACGGAAGTCTTCGAGCAAAACCCCGAGCGTCATCGAGCCCACGACGTTGTCGAAGGCCTGCGTGCAGCCGCGGCCCCGGAGCTGCGCGCTGAGGGCGTCGAGCGGGAGATCCAGAAACTCGACGCTCACGCGCTGATCCGGGAACAGTACGCGCCCGGACGAGAGCGGAGGACTCTCGAGCATGCGGTCGAGCCCCCGGTTGCCGCGGCACCAGGCCGGCGCCCAGAGTTCGACCGGAAGCCACGACGAGCAGGACTCGCCCCCGTATGCGCGGGCCGCGATCACCACGCCGTGGGCGTAGGGAAAAACGAGCGACACGCGCAGCAGCCGCGGCACCAACGCGAGATTTCCGGTGGGATCGCTGAGTTCGACCAGCATTCCCCGCCGCAGCCGCTTCGCGGTCTCCAGCGAGCGCTTGAAGACCGGCCCGGAAGAACCCGCGAACATCGACAGGAAGGCATCGCCCTCCATCGCGGCCGAAATCCCCGTGAGCACGTCGTCGTTGCGGCGAAGCCCGCGCAGCAGGGCCACCGTCTGCTCGAAGTGCTGGTGCTGCAGGGCGTGAATCATCTCGTGCGTGACGGTGACCTCGGCTGCGTAGCCGTCGGGTTGCGCAGGTTGGGCCACCACGAACATGGCGCGGCGGCTCGGACTGTACATTCCGATCAGCTGTTCGTGGTGCAGGCGGAGCCAGGTGTCGATCAGGTCGATGTCGACCGGCAGCACGCCCAGTGCGGCGTAGGCATCGCGGGAAGCTTCCGCGTAGCTCGCGGGCTGGGCCTCCTCGAGTTCGAAACGAACCAGTTCCAATACGTCGTCGCGCGCGACCTCGTGAATCGCCACGGGCTCCAGGAACTCGAGGCCCCGAATCCGCGCCGTCGTGATGCGCAGCGCGGCAAAACCGTCCTCCGGGGCCTGCGGGGTCTCCGCACGCGGATCCGAATCGCGCGCTTCGGGCGGTCGCTCGACCGAGAGCGCGCACGCGAACGCCAGGCTCGCGCCGAACCCCACTCCGAGCCGCAGCCCGGGCCCCAGCCCAAAGGGACCGCGCGCGCGCTTCTCGCTTCGGCTCATGCGCCCGAGCCTGTCCGCTGCACGATCGGAATCCGGCGTCCGCTCCCGAACGCCTTGCCGCTCACGCGCAGCACCACGGGCGCCTGCCGGCGCTTGTACTCGTTCAGGTCGAGCTGCCGCAACACCCACGCCACCGTGTCGGCGTCAACCCCGGGCGGAGCCTCGATCTCGTCGGCCGAGCGTCCCTGCTCAACCGCCTGCTCCAGAATCGCATCGAGCACCTCGTACGAGGGCAGCGAATCCGAATCCTTCTGATCGGGCGCGAGTTCGGCCGACGGGGGCTTGCGGATCGAGGATTCCGGGATCCGCTCACCGTCCGCGTTCGCGCGCCGGGCGAGCCGATAGACGTCGCGCTTGAGTACGTCGCCGAGGACGGCGAGGCCGCCCACGAGATCCCCGTAAAGCGTCGTGTAGCCCATCGAGAGTTCGCTCTTGTTGCCGGTGGCGAGCACGATCCGGCCCTCGCGGTTGCTCACCGCCATCAGCAGCGCCCCCCGGATGCGGGCCTGGATGTTCTCCTGCGTCAGGCCGTAGTTCTTCTCGGGGCCGAAGAGCGCCGCGAACTCGGAGAGGAAGTCCTTGTAAATGGTATCGATCCGCACCGTGTGCGTCACGATGCCGAGCGAAACGGCGAGCGAGTGCGCGTCGGAGAGGCTGTGATCCGACGAGAAGGGTCCGGGCATCAAGATCCCGGTCACATTCTCCGGGCCGAGTGCCAGGGCAGCCAGGTGCGCGGTGACGGCCGAGTCGATCCCGCCCGACAGCCCGATCACGGCGGTCGGCAGGTCGAGTTTGTGCAGGTAGTCCCGCACCCCCAGGGTCAGCGCACGCTCCAGCAACGCGTCGGCCGCCTCCAGCTCCGGGACTTCCGGGCGCCCGGATTCGAATGGATCCACGACGCCGAAATCTTCCTCGAAGCGCGCCAGCCGGTGGACCACACGGCCGTCACGATCGGCCACCAGGCTCGTACCGTCGAAGATCAACTCGTCGTTTCCACCCACCAGGTTGCAGAAGACGAAGGGCACGCCGTGGCGCCGCGCGGCATCGGTCAGGAACGCGTCTCGAAGCTCGATCTTTCGCTGCTGCCAGGGTGAGGCCGAAACCGTCAGGATCAGTTCCGCCCCGGCCCCGACCAGTTCCGCAACCGGGTCGATCGGATAGGGGCGGTCCTGGCCCCAGTAACTGCCGCTCCAGACGTCCTCGCAGATCGCCAGGCCGATCCGGTGGCCGGCGAAATCCCAGGGCCGGCGCTCGGCCGCCGGCTGGAAGTAGCGAGCCTCGTCGAAGACATCGTAGGTCGGGAGCAGGGTCTTGGCCTGCACGTGCGCAACCCGCCCCTCGACGAGCGCCACGGCCGCGTTTGCGAGCGGCCGAATCCACTCCGTCCCCGGCGCCGGAACGACGGCCCCGATCACGATCGCGATGCCGTGCGCTAGTTCACGAACCGCGTTCAGAATCCGCTCCTGTTCCCGCAGAAAGCTCGGCCGCTCCAGCAGATCCATCGGCGGATAGCCGCAGGTGGCGAGTTCGGGGAAGATGATCAGGTCAGCACCGGCCTCGCGCGCGCGCTCCACGCCCGCACGTACCCGGCCGAGGTTCCCCTCGAAATCCCCCAGGGTGGTGTTGATCTGAGCGATTGCGAGCCGCATTCCGGGACCGAGGATCGGCCATGAAGCCCGATCGCGCAAAGCCGCCGGGATCGGACGGGCGAGGCCTCGCGGAGCCCGGCTTCGGGATCGCGGGGCTCCGGTTCGCGGACGGCCTCACGCGCAGGCCGGGCTGCTCGACGAACCGCGCGCGATCGGGGATGCTGCGGCACCTGATGCAGGGAGGGGACCGGAATCAGCCAGAACTCCGACCGGAACTCTTCCGGCGTGTCGACGAGTCGCCGGACCCGCTCTTCTACCGCGAGCCGCGACTCGTCACCCACATCGACGACGCCACCATCGAGGCCCTCACCGAGCTCTACCGGGAGCTGCTTCCGGCGGGCGCCCGGGTGCTCGATCTGATGTCGTCCTGGGTTTCGCACCTGCCGTCCGAAGTCCGCTACGCGCGGGTCGCGGGGCTCGGAATGAACCGCCAGGAACTGGACCGGAACCCCCGGCTCGACGAACGCTGCGTACATGACCTGAACTCCGACCCGGAGCTGCCCTACCCCGACCAGAGCTTCGACGCGGTCGTGAACGCCGTTTCGGTGCAGTACTTGATTCGGCCGGTCGAGGTCTTCACCTCGGTCCGCCGGGTGCTCTCGCCCGGGGGCCTTCACCTGATCGCGACCTCGCATCGTCTGTTTCCCACCAAGGCCGTCCAGGTCTGGCAGGCGCTCGGGCCCGAGGACCGCATGCGACTACTCGCGAACTACCTGGAGCGCGCGGGCGGCTACCAGCGGCCCGAGTTGCTGGATCGCTCTCCCGCGGGTGCAGACCCGCTCTGGGTCGTCGTCGCGAGGAGAAGCGACGAAAGCCTCCCCGGCGCCGCATGATTCTCGATGCCGCCGGGCTCGTGCTCGGCCTCGGGCTGCTGCTCGGGGGTGGGCATTTCCTGGTGAGCGGCGCCTCCGCGCTGGCACGCACGCTCGGCATCTCGCCGCTCACGATCGGGCTCACGGTCGTTGCATTTGGGACCAGCGCGCCCGAGCTCACGACCAACCTTACGGCGGCCTGGAGCGGAAGCGGCGAACTCGCGTTCGGGAACATCATGGGCTCGAACCTCGCCAACATCGGCCTGATCCTGGCTGCGACGGCGCTGATCCGGCCCTTCGAGGTCAAGCGCCAAATCGTGACCCGCGAAATCCCGATGATGCTTCTCGCGACGGCGGCCGCCCTGGTGCTGGCGCTCGACGAGCTGCTCTCGGGACAGCCGAATGCGTACGGACGTGCCGACGGCTTGATCCTGCTGCTGATCTTTAGCGTGTTCGTCTACTACACCTGGAACGAGGTCCAGCGCGAGCGCACCGCCGGTCCAGAGAGCAGACCAGCACGCGCCGAGCAGCGCCGAAGTAGGAAAAAGTCGCTGCTCTGGGTCGGGCTCGGGCTCGTGGGCCTGGTGATCGGGGCCGAAATCACAGTGGCGAGCTCGGTCTCGCTCGCGGCCGGATTCGGGATTTCCGAGGCCGTGATCGGGCTCACGCTGATCGCGGTCGGGACCAGCCTGCCCGAACTCGCCACCTCGCTCGTCGCCCTCGCGCGCCGGCAGACCGAGGTCGCGATCGGGAACGTGGTGGGCTCGAACATCCTGAACCTGTTGCTGGTGGGAGGCCTCACCGCCACCACGATCCCGATCCCGATCCCGCCCGACGGGATCTACGACCTGCTCGCGGTCGGACTCCTATCGCTGCTGCTGCTGCTGTTCTCGCTCGACCGGCGGGGCGCCCTCATCCGCGCCGAGGCCGGCGTGCTGCTCGTGCTCTACCTCGCCTACATTGGGATGCGAACCATCGGCGGATAGCAGGCCAAAGAGCGGGCGCTCCCCGCCCACATGCTCCCCTCCGGCAGGGGAGCGGGCTAGAGTCCAGAGTCGCATGAGCGAACTCCGCGATGCCGAATCCCCGCCGGGCGTGGCCCCCCGGCCCCTGGGCGACCGAATCCCCCCCGGAGGGAGTTCCGACCCCGACCTGATCCTGTCGCTGTTTCTCGAATGGCTCACAGACCTCGGCCTCGAGCCCTATCCGGCCCAGGAAGAGGCGCTGCTGGAACTCATGGCAGAGCGCCACGTGGTCCTCAGCACCCCCACCGGATCCGGAAAATCCCTGGTGGCGCTCGCGCTTCACTTCAAGGCCATGTGTGAGGGCCGTCGCTCCTTCTACACCTCTCCCGTCAAGGCACTCGCGAGTGAGAAATTCTTCGCGCTCTGCGACGACTTCGGCGCCGCCGACGTCGGCATGCTGACCGGGGACGCCAGCATCAACCCCGAAGCGCCGATCCTATGCTGTACGGCCGAGGTGCTGGCCAACATGGCACTGCGCCTCGGAGACGACACCCGCGCCGACTACGTGGTGATGGACGAGTTCCACTACTACTCCGACCGGGATCGCGGAATCGCGTGGCAACTCCCGCTGCTGGCGCTGCCCCGCTCGGTGTTCCTGTTGATGTCGGCCACGCTCGGAGATACCCGAAAGATCGAGGAACGGCTGCGGGCACGGACCGGCCGCGAGGTGACCCACGTCTGGTCCGACGAGCGGCCGGTGCCGCTCGACTTCGAGTACCGGGAGACACAGATCCAACAGACGATCGAGGAACTCCTCGGCGACGGGAAGGCCCCGATCTACGTCGTCAACTTCACCCAGCGCGAATGCGGGGAGTTGGCGCAGTCGCTCACGAGCATCCGAGTCTCGAGCAAGGAGGACAAGGGCCGGATTGGGCAACTGATCGAGGGCGCGCGCTTCGACAGTCCCTACGGGCGGGAATTCCAACGTTTCCTGCGCAACGGGATCGGCGTGCACCACGCGGGGCTGCTTCCCAGGTACCGCCGCCTCGTCGAGCAACTGTCCCAGCGGGCGCTGCTCAAAGTCATCTGTGGCACCGACACCCTCGGGTTGGGCGTCAACATTCCGATCCGAACCGTGCTCTTCACGCGGCTCACCAAGTACGACGGCGAGCGGGTCGGCGTGCTGAGCGCCCGCGACTTCAAGCAGATCGGGGGACGCGCCGGCCGGAAGGGGTTCGACGAATACGGCAGCGTGGTCTGCCAGGCCCCCGAGCATGTGATCGTCAACCAGAAGAAGAGCGCGCGTGGCTCGGGCGGGCGACGGACCCAGAAGAGGAAGGCGCCGCGCGGCTACGTTCCCTGGAATCGGGACACGTTCCAGAAGCTCGTCTCGCGCCCGCCCGAGCCGCTGGTCTCGCGTTTTCGCCTCTCGCACGGGATGCTCGTGCAGGTGCTACAGCGAAACGAGGCCGCAGGATCCACGAGCGGCTACCGCGGGCTGATCGAACTCATCGACCTCTGCCACGAGAGCGAGCGCTCGCGCCAGCGACTGCGGCGCGAGGCGGCGGTGCTATTCCGGTCGCTCCGGCGGGCCGGGATTCTCGATGTCGTCGTGGATCCGGAGCGCGGCCAGCGCCGGGTCTGCGTCAACGCCGATCTGCAGCGGGACTTCTCGCTCCATCACGCCCTCTCGCTGTACCTGGTCGACGCCGTCTCGACCCTCGATTCGGACTCCGCCGAGTACCCGACCGACGTGCTGAGCGTGGTCGAATCCATCATGGAAAACCCTTCCCCGATTCTCTACAGGCAGGAGGATCGAGCCAGAGGCGACCTGATCGCGCGGCTCAAGGCGGAAGGCGTTCCCTACGAGGAACGGATCGCGCTCGTGGACGACGTCAGCTACCCGAAGCCGAACGCCGAGTTCGCGTACCAGACCTTCGAGATTTTCGCCGGAAAGCATCCCTGGGTGGCGCACGAGAGCATCCGTCCGAAGTCGGTCGCGCGCGAGATGTACGAGGACTACGCGAGCTTCTCGGGCTTCGTGAACCGCTACCAGGTCGCGCGCAGCGAAGGCGTACTGCTTCGCTATCTGAGCCAGGTGCACAATACGCTGGCGCGCAGCGTTCCCGAGAGCGCGCGCTCCGAGGGCGTGTTCGACATCCTGGCCTACCTCCGAAATACGCTGGCCCGGATCGACTCGAGCCTGCTCGAGGAGTGGGAGCGGCTGCTCGATCCCGAACGTCTCGAGAGCGCGGCTGAGCCCACGCAAGCTCCGCCAGATCTCGCTCGGCACCCGAAGGCCTTTGCTGCACGCGTGCGTGCGGAACTCCACCGACTGGTGCGCGCACTCGCTGCGGCCGATTTCGAGGAAGCCAGCCGCTGCGTGCACCCCGATCCGGCGAACTTCTGGAGCGAGGCCCGCTTCGAAGAAGCGCTCGCGCCATTCCATTTGGAGCACCAGAGCCTCGTGTTTAACGGCCGCGCGAGACTCAGCGAGTACTCCACGCTCCGCGCGACCGGCAGCCATACCTGGGAGGTGCAGCAGGTGCTGCTCGACTCTGACGACGAGAACCACTGGAGCCTCCAGGCACGGGTCGACCTGAGGGGGGACCGCGACCCGGAGGGGCCCCTGCTCCGGCTACTTCGAATCGGAACCTGAGCAAGCCGCTGGACCGCTTGCCGCCCCGCAGCGAGAATGCGGAACCGACAGGAGCCGGCGCGTGAGCCCGAGATTTCCCGATCCGCATTTCGTCGACACGAACGGAATCCGAATGGCCGTCTACGAACAGGGCAGCGGCTTTCCGGTCGTCTTCTCGCACGGGTTTCCGGAGCTTGCCTACTCGTGGCGCTACCAGCTTCCGGCGCTTGCCGCTGCGGGCTTTCGGGCAATCGCACCCGATCAACGCGGCTACGGGCAGACCACGCGCCCGGACGCAGTCGATCAGTACTCGCTCGAGCAGCTCACCGGCGACCTTGCGGGTCTGCTCGATGCCCTGGAACTCGAGCGGGCCGTGTTCTGTGGCCACGACTGGGGCGGCATGGTTGTCTGGTCCATGGCCCAGCGCCATCCGGGACGCACCGCGGGCGTGATCGGCATCAACACCCCGTTCATTCCTCGCGGACCCGCGCCCCCGCTCGAGATGCTGCGTGCCGCGGCCGGAGACAACCACTACATCGTGCACTTCCAAAAGTTGGGAGACGCCGATCGCCGACTTGCGGCCAACGTGCCCCGCGTATTCGAGCGCCTCATGCGCAAAGGCATTCGCCCGGCAGACATCGCAGGGCGCGAGATGCGGAACTTGGCAGACAGCATCGAGTCGGAGGAGCCGCCCCTGGGTACACCACTCCTCGGCCCGAACGATCTCGAGGTGTTCGTGCGCAGCTTCGAAGAGACCGGGTTCACGGGCGGAATCAACTGGTACCGCAACATGGATCGAAACTGGGAAGAGTCCGCCGGCCTGCCGCAAAAGCTCGAGCTCCCGGCACTCATGATTTCGGCCGAGCACGACTTCGCCCTGCCCCCGGCGCTCGCGGAGGGCATGGAAGCCCACGTTCCGGGACTCGAGAGGCGGCTGATTCCCGCGTGCGGCCACTGGACACAGCAAGAAAAGCCGTTCGAGACGAACCAGAGCATCCTGCAGTTCCTGAAGCGCCACTTCGGGAGCTGAGCGCGGCGCGGTGAAGCGACCGGGGGGCTCCGAGACTTATACCCGGATCTACCGGAGCGTACGACGCATCCCGCGCGGTCGTGTCGCCACCTACGGGCAGATCGCGGCGCTCGCTGGACTGCGCGGGCACGCGCGCCAGGTCGGTTACGCGCTTCACCGACTCCGGGATCCGGACCTGCCCTGGCACCGCGTGATCAACGCTCGCGGAGAGATTAGCCTCCCGCCCCGCCCGGACGCCGGGGAACTGCAGCGCGAACTGCTGGAGCGAGAGGGCGTCCAGTTCGGGCCGCACGGACGCGTGGACCTGGCGCGCTTCCGGTGGCGACCTCGGCGCGCGAGCGCCTAGCCCGAGCTTCGGGGTCGGCTTCGCGAAGCCCGAGGCCTACGTTTCGTCTCACGCGCGATCCGGGCCCCCGAAGCGGCCCAGGCACAGATCGGACAGCCGGCGAGGTCGTGTCCGCGGGCCGGGCACCAGTTGCGGCCGAAGTAGATGATCTGCAGGTGCAGGCGCCCCCAGGCTTCGCGCGGCCAGAGTCGCTTCAGGTCGCGCTCGGTCTGCACCACGCTGGTCCCGCGAGAGAGGCCCCAGCGCCCGGCGAGTCGGTGAATGTGGGTGTCGACCGGAAAGGCCGGCTCGCCGAACGCCTGCACCATCACCACGCTGGCCGTCTTGTGCCCCACGCCGGGCAGCGCCTCGAGTTCCTCAAAGCGCTTGGGGACCTGGCCGGCGTGCGCGCGGACCAGGATCCGCGAGAGCGCGACAATCGCCTTCGCCTTCTGGGGTGCCAGCCCGCAGGAACGGATCAGCTGGCGGACCTTCGCAACCCCGAGCCCGACCATGGCATCGGGGGACGCGGCATTCGCGAAGAGCTCGGGCGTCACCTTGTTCACGCGTTCGTCCGTGCATTGCGCCGAGAGCAGCACAGAGACCAGCAGCGTGAACGGGTCCCGGTGCTCGAGCGGGATCGCGGGCCCCGGGAAGAGTTCATCGAGGATCACTTCGATGCGCCGGGCCTTCTCCGCCCGGGTCAAGGGTCAGAACCCCCGCCCTGTGCCCGGAACCACTCCCAGGTTCGCGCGAGGCCCTCGCGCACGGACACGCTCGGATCAAAGCCGAGCAGGCGTCGCGCCTTCGCGTTGTCGGAGAAGGTGATCGGCGGATCGCTCGCAGGCGCCGGGGTGTCGACCCGGATCAACTTCCGGCCCGCCAGGGACTCGATCCCCTCGATGAAGTCGTTGAGCGGAATCGGAGCGCCGAGACCGAGATTGATGACCTCATAGCCCATCGGCCGCTCGACGGCAGCCGCCACGGCCGCGATCACGTCGTCGATGTAGGTCCAGTCGCGCTGCATCCGGCCCCCGGCAAAGATCGGAACCGGTTCCGAGCGCGTAATCGCGCGCATCAGGCGAAGCGGCATCATGTCGGGCCGGCCGGCGGGCCCGTACACGTTGAAGAAGCGCAGCGCCGTCACCGGCAGCCCGAACAGGTTCGTATAGCTGTGTCCCAGCATTTCGGCCGCCCGCTTGCTGGCCGGATACGAGGCCAACGGCCGGTCGGCCGGATCGTCCTCGCGAAACGGAATCCGTTCGCTGCAGCCGTAGACCGAGGAGGTGGACGCGAGGACCACGTTTTCAACGTCGCGGCGCCGCGCCACCTCGAGCACGTTCAGACTCCCGATCGCGTTGACCTGCATGTAGAGCGCCGCCTGCTCGATGCTGGCGCGCACGTTGGCGAGCGCCGCCAGGTGCGCGATGCGCAGGATCTCGTGGTCTACCACCACTCGATCGACCCCGTCTGCGTCGCGGACGTCGCCCTCCACGATCTCGACGCCGGCCGCCTCGAGCCGCGCGGCGTTCGCGCGCTTGAGCGCGGGATCGTAGAAGTCGTTGAAATTGTCCAGCACGACCACGGCTTCACCCGCGGCCGCCAGCTGCGCCGCCAGCGCGCTCCCGATGAAGCCCGCACCGCCTGTGACGAGAATCGCCATCCCCGTTCAAGCTACCGAAAGCGAAGCACGCGCGCGTCCACCCGCAGCCCGCGCACCGGCTTCAGGCGTCGATCCGGGCCGTCGCGCTTCCCTGGACCACGGCGCGACCGTCCTGGTTCTCCGTAGTGATCTCGAGGTCGACGAGGCGCTCGCCGTTCTCCTCTCGGATCTCCTGGATCGTGGCCCGGGAGGTCAGTGTGTCGCCGGGCCACACCTGGCTCACGAAGCGAACTCCGTACTTTGTGAGGCGGCCATCACCGACCCAGTTCGTGAGCATCTTCCCGCTGAGCCCCATGGTCAGCATGCCGTGCGCAAAGACCGTGGGATAGCCGGCCACCTTGGTCGCAAATACCTCGTCGGTGTGGACCGGGTTGTAGTCTCCGGACGCACCCGCGTACTGCACGATTTGGGTCCGGGACAGGTTGTGAACGACGACCTCCTCGTGGGAGTCGCCGATCCTGAGATCGCTCGCTCGAAGTGCCATGTCGCCCCCTACTCCTGATCCACCACCCGCTCGGTGCGCACACCGACAGAGCGGGCGGTGATCACGAGCTCGCCGTCCTGATCGCGATACTCCGTAATCGTCTCTCCGAACTTGAGCTTACCGGCGCGCCGGCCTTGCTTCTCCCAGCTGCGGCCCGCGCGGCTCTCGACCGTGAGCCGGTCCCCGGGGCGAAGCTGCCGGTGGTACTCGAAGTGTTGCTCGGCGTGAAGGCCGCCACCGCCACCGCC
>SPKZ01009368.1_pt1 | contig 11751 bp, 9 predicted proteins | sample 2456571 | NCBI WGS metagenome assembly SPKZ01 (sample SAMN11192286, study PRJNA482655) | marine metagenome | biome: ENVO:00000447; feature: ENVO:00000244|ENVO:00000211|ENVO:00000569|ENVO:00002023; material: ENVO:00002151; isolation source: ocean water from marine abyssalpelagic zone ...
CTCAGAGATCTCCACTCCGCTTACGTCCACGCCAGCGCTCCCAAGGACGGCCAGTGGCTCGAGACCACCGCCTGGAAAGAACGCGTCGGCCTCCAGAGAACAAAGCAGGATCTTTTCTGGCGCCCCGATCCCTACCTCTTCTCCCTCCAGTCCAAATTCGTCGCCCGCACCCTTGCCGGTGGTGAGAAAGAGCAGATCCTTGCGGTCAATACTTCCATCGACCCGAACCCGTTTGTTCGTCCCCCGACTCGCGCCAACGTGCACACCGGTCGCGGCGGAGGCGTCCGCAAGCAGTTCCGCACCATTCCCCCGCTCAGTTTCAGGAAAGCGTCCTATCAAATCGACAACAATCAGCTCTCCGGAGCTCGGCCCTACCGGTTCGATATCAAGCTGATCTCTCAGATGGTTCCGGTAAACCTGATTAAGGAAATCTCCTCGGTTGGCTTCGACATGAATCTGTCTGCGAAAGAAGTTGCCCAGCGTGTCGCTTACGGTCATCAGGTCGATTCTGATGGAACGCGTAAAGGTGGAGCCACCACGATCTGGGCCAGGTCCTTTTCCACGAACGAGCCTTCCCCCGGGCTCAACTTCGACTTCACCCCTTCCGAAGGAGAAATCATCAATGTGCCGGTCGCGAACTACCCCTTCCCTCACACTCCGGAGGAAGAATTGAAGCGACGCCAGACCGAATTCTCATCTGATCCCGAAGTCGAAGATTTCATGATCCAGGAACTTGGGCCACTCATGCCCGAGCTCTGGCCGGGAGGTGTTCCGGACGGTCTCTCACTTTTCCCGGGATCACCCCGCCCCAAACCAAAACCGGATAAACCAAAACCAAAACCGGATAAACCCACACCAGACGAGGAGAACCGAGAGTGATCATTTATGCCCCGTTCCCGTTGCAGCACAATCCCACAGACCAAGCTCCCGCGGCGCCTCTCAGAGGTCGCCGTTGCGTGCCTATGGCTCTGGTGTTTCTGCAACACCACCCTGGGTGATACTCCCAACCGCCTCATCCCGCTGGAAGACATCGAGGTCAGCGACACTCTGCCGTCTCCTTCCGCCGAGCCCCACGCTCTCGATCATTCTCACTCGCTCGGCCTCAGCGACGAGGTTGTCCCCTTCGAAGAATTCGGAGCAGATCTCGCACCGCGACAGGCAACCCTCAATGAAGTCATCGACAACGCACTCTTTCCCGAAAACCTGGAGAGAGAGGGAATGCTGCGGGCTCGGTCACTGGATGACGTCACCACCGAGATTCCGGAACGGCGCAGCATCTTCGGAACCGATCGTTTCCTCAGTCCCGGAGCCATTGACGAAGGCATCGAACTGAAAACCGGTGCGATCTGGCGCCCTTCGTTTCTGCTCTTCGGTAACTTTCGAACCGCACTGCAGAGCTACGAAGCAGCCGACGGGCTTCGGACCAACGAGTGGGTCAACCGACTCGACATTTTTGGAAACCTTTACCTAACAAGCACCGAACGTTTCCTTTTCGGGATCCGCCCACTGGATGAGGAAGGGGTTTTCACCGGTGTCGCCGGTGGCCCGGGTGCGATTGATGACGGATTCACCAACGGTCTCAATTTCGAACCCACCACCTTCTTCTTCGAAGGAGTCTTCGACGAGATCTTTCCGAATCTCGACCCTGACGATTCGCGCAACCTCGACTACATGTTCTCCATCGGTCGCCAGCCTGTCATTCTTCAGGATGGCATCATGGCGCTCGATGACGTGGACGCGCTCGGCGTGACCCGACACAATCTTTTCAGCTTCGGGGCCTCGGCAACACGACTCACCGGCTACTTTGGCTTCAACGAACTTCACCGCGGCGACAACATTCGCGATTCGCGTGGACGCCTTCTCGCTCTCTCCGCCAATCTCGACTACCCCAAGCGAACCATCGAAGCGGACGCCGCCTACGTGTCCGGATCCGAATCGCTTGGTGGCGACGGTGGCTACATTGGCCTGGGGCACCTCGCTCAGTTCGGCTACTGGAACTCCAACTTTCGCGTCAACGCTTCCTTCGCCCTCAGCAGCCAGCGTGCCCGATCCGAAGCCATCGCCGACGGCTGGTTGCTGACCCATCAACTCTCACGAGTGATGAAGTACAGCGACGATGTCCTGACCCTGAGCATGTTCGGAGAAATTGACAACTACACCTCTGCCGCTCGCGGCCCCGCAACAGGAGGACCACTGGGCGGGTTCAGCGTGCTCCAGCGTGCCGTTGGCATCGGCACCTACGGCCCCGCCATCGAAGCACAGAAAGGCGACCAGCTCGGCTTCGAGATTTCCTACCAGCACTTCCTCGACTCGGCGGAGCGCCGCCAGTTGCTTGCGGCCGTTGGAGCTGCCGGCTCCTACGATTCCGCCGTCGACGATCCGGTGACCTTTGCGCTGTCACTGCAGTATCAGCAGTCGCTCAGCGAAAACCTCATCTGGACGCTGGGTGGCTTTGGCTCGATCACCGAAGACAGCGAGAAGGGCTTCGGGGTCCGAACCGAACTGAATCGCAAGTTTTAGCGTCTACTCCTTACCGAGCTTCTCCTTCAGGTCTGCCCAGAAAGCATCAACCGTGTCTTTCCTGATCTGGCGACCCGGGATGGAGATGAACTCACCGTCAGCCAAAGCCGATTCGTCGCCGCTGGCCAGCTGGTTGAGCAACTTCACCGACTGATAGCCGTACTCGTAGGGGTTCTGAACCACGGTTCCGTGAACGGCGCCAGACTGGATGCCAGCAAGCGTTTGCGCATCTTCATCAAAACCAATGATCTTCACCGCACCGATCTTTCCAGCCTGTTCCAGCGCCTGGATAATGGCAGGAGGGTTGTAGGCAAACAGTCCGACCATCGCACTGATGTCAGGGTGACGCGAAAGTGCATCCTCAGCATTGGCTTTCGCCTTGGCCAGGTCGAAGCCGTCCGTCAGTGTTCCGAGGATGGTGTATTTCTCGCCCTTGATGACTTCACCGGGAGGATCAAAACGGTAGGAATCGCCGGGGCGGTCGAGGAGTTCATCGATCACGCCCTGGCGGCGCTTGCGGGAATTGTCCTGCTCCATACGCCCGATCAGGATCATAATGTCACCACCCTCAGGGAGCGCTTCCTTGATCAATTGACCGCAGAGACGACCGGCCTCGTAGTTGTCCATCCCGATGTAGGCTTTTCGATCTGAATCCGGCGCATCGGAATCGTGCGTGATCAGGTTAGCTGCGCCGGCAACGCGGTTCAGCATATCGGTCTGGTTCACCGGATCGATCGGGCTCACGGCGATTCCATCGACGCCACGAGTGAGGGCATCCTCCAGCATGTTCTTCTGGTCGGTCAGCGAACCGGGCATGAGAACGCTCACGTCCACGTCGAGCTCGGTACCGGCCTTGCTGGCACCGGCTTCGGCCAGAGTCCAGAACTCAGCCACACCGTTCGTCACGTAAGCGTAGCGTTTCTTAGCAGGACCGGCATCACGGCAACCGGTGGCTACCAGCGCAAAAGCAGCCAATATTGCGGTATAGAGAAAGCGTCTTGTCATGGCGCAAGACGCTAACGAAAGCCCCCTTGGAGGAAAAGCCTTTTTCGATCCCTCCGGGGACGGGAAAACGGGAACTCGTCCCACTCGATCAGTCGACGAGGGTGTCGATTTTCTTTGCGACGTCGAAGTCGGCATCAGTGAGGCCGCCGGCGTCGTGAGTGGTGGAGCTGACCGTGATGGTGCACCAGCGGATATCCATGTCGGGGTGATGACCGGAATCCTCCGAAATTTCAGCGACAGCGTTCACAAAATCGATCGCCTCCATGTATTCGTCGAATTCGAATACCCGAACGATTGCTTTCTCCTCGTGATCCCACTCAGGAAGCTTCTTGAGCAGGCCCTCGATTTCGTCTTCTGGGACTAGATCTGACATGGTTCGGCAGTGTTTGTGTTCTTCTGTTTGGATACGCGTCTCGGCGTTTCCGTAATCGCTAGAGGACAAAAACAAATGCGCAAGTGGTTATCTGCGATTTTTTGTCGTGTTTCGGGGTGGAAAATCGGATTGCAAGCCCCCCTGAATTCGCTATACCACCTAGAACGCAAAAACTCCCCCGGCTAGACCGGGCCTCACTTCGAACCGCAATAACCTCATGGCTCACGGAAAGATCTACAACAACATCGTCGAAACCGTCGGAAGCACACCGATCGTCAAACTCAACAAAGTGACGGAAGGCCTCGATGCCACCATCGCTCTCAAGTGCGAATTCTTTAACCCGCTCGGCTCCGTGAAAGACCGTATCGGCATGGCCATGATCGAGGCCGCTGAGGCCGCCGGCCAGATCACTGAGGAAACGGTTATCGTCGAGCCCACGAGCGGCAACACCGGTATTGCATTGGCTTTCGTTTGCGCCTCCAAGGGCTACAAGCTCATCCTCACGATGCCTGAGACTATGAGCCTTGAGCGACGCACGCTCCTCGCTCTGCTCGGCGCTGAGCTGGTCCTCACCGAAGGCCCCAAGGGCATGAAAGGCGCTATCGCCAAGGCTGAAGAGATCGCCGCCAACACGCCGAACTCCTTCATTCCCCAGCAATTCTCCAACCCGGCCAACCCCGCCATCCATATCAAGACCACCGCGGAAGAGATCTGGGAAGACACCCAGGGCAAGGTCGACATCGTTGTCTCTGCCGTTGGAACCGGCGGAACCGCAACCGGATGCGTCGAAGGTCTCAAGGCCAAGAACCCGGACATCCAGGTCATCGTGGCCGAGCCGGAAGATTCCCCGGTCATCAGCCAGACCCTTGCCGGAGAAGAACTCACCCCCGGGCCGCACAAGATCCAGGGAACCGGCGCCGGTTTCGTCCCGGACAACCTTCACCTCAATGCTGAAGGCGGCGACTCCCAGATCACCGAGTGCATTAAGGTCAGCAACGACGATGCCTTCGCCATGGCCCGTCGCCTCGCCAAGCACGAGGGCATTCTCGCCGGTATCAGCACCGGAGCCAACGTCTGCGCTGCGATCGAAGTGGCCAAACGCCCCGAGAACGCCGGCAAGACAATCGTCACAATCGGCTGCTCCACCGGTGAGCGTTACCTTTCCACTCCGCTGGCCGACGAGGCACGCGCCGCAGTTGGTGGCTGACAAACCGGAAATTGCGATTACCTTTCGAGCCGCTCGTCCCAGCGACGGCGGCTCGATTCATTTATTACGAAAACCATGAGTTCAGAATCTCCCGAAAAGTCCGACCAGGAACCCGAGGAAATGGAATCCCTCGCGGCCTCCGAAGCAGCGGACGTCGTCGACACTCTCAACAAGAATCGCTCCCGAATCTTCATCATTATCATCGCCGCTGCCGTGGCTGCCTGCGTTGTTCTCGTCAGCGGTCAGTTGAAGAAGCAGAAGCACCTCGAAGCTGCCGCTGCCTACACCGCCGCGGTTGCCAAGAAAGAGGTTGCCGCTCTCGACGGTGTGCTCGTGGACTTTCCCGCATCCATTCCTGCCGGTAACGCGCTCCTCTCCAAGGCCGAGTTGCTGCTCGACCAGGGCAAGCAGCAGGATTCACTCGCGACACTCGAGCAGTTCGTGAACGAATTCCCCGAGCATCCCCGATTTGCCCAGGGTCTCTTTGGGCTCGCTGATCTCTACCATGTGTCCGGAGACAAAGAGAAGGCTAAGAGCTACTACGAGCAGACCGTAGAGGCGCAGCCCGACGGTGAACTGACTCCCCTTTCCAAGATCCGCCTCGGCGATCTCGCTCTCGAAGCCGGCAACAAGGAGGAAGCCGATCAGTATTACCAGAAGTCTTACACCGAGCATCCCGGAAACCCGTTCTACTCCTTCGCCGAGCAGAAGATTTCCCTCCTCGCAGTTGGTGACCCTCCTGTGGTTGCCAAGCCTGAACCGCCCAAGCCGGAGCCGGCTCCCGCGGAAGAGAAGAAAGAGCAAGCTCCAGCTCCCAAGGCCGACGACAAGAAGCCGGCTGAAGAAAAGCCTGCCAAAGCTGGCGACAAGGTTGACGCAGCCGACGCCGAAGAGAAACCCGCTCCCAAGCCCAAAGGAAACGCCAAGGGTAAAGGCAAGGGAGAAAACAAGGGCAAGGCAGAGGCCAAAGCCAAAGCCAAAGCCAAGGAAGGCGAATTAGGCGAATAAGGCGAATAAGGCGAATAAGGCGACCTGTATCGCCCGGGAACAACAGCTCCCTCATCGCGAACCGCCCTTTCCTGTTTCAGGAGGGCGGTTTTTTATGATTCAATTTCTTAAACGCATCGCTCAGCTCAATCCCCCCGGATCCCATGCCCAAGGTCATCGCCGACGTACTCCTCGTTTCCCCCAAGTCCCTGATTCGTCCGGTCAGCCTCGAAATCGATGACGAAGGACGTATTCAGCAAATCTACGAAGGACACGACCCGCCAAGTGGCAGTGAGGTCGTCATGGACGGAGGCGGTGAGCTCTACCTCTTCGCCGGCTTCATCGACATTCACACACACGGAGCCAATGGTGCTGATTTGACTCTTGGCACTCCCGAAGCCGTCGCCACGATCGCTGAAGCGAAACTCGCTGAAGGTGTCACCACCTTTCTGCCCACGACCTGGACCGCGTCGCCGGAAGAAACCCTCGACATGGCGCGGGCCGCTGCCGCCTACCGGGAAACGCAACCCTTCGCCCGCACGCCCTTTCTCCATATCGAGGGCCCCTATCTTAATCCCGATCAGGCCGGTGCCCAGGATCCCCGTCAGATGCGCCAACCGGACATTGAGGAGATCCACCAAGTCCACGACATCTGCCCGGTCCGCCTCCTCTCACTGGCCGTCGAACTTGAGGGCGCCTGCGAGTTTATCGCTGCCGCAAAAAAGATGGGGATCGTCACCTCCGCGGCCCACAGCGCCGCGACTTACGCCGAATTTGTAGCCGCTCGCGAGGCAGGGCTCAAACATCTCACTCACTTCTGCAATCAGATGTCCCCTCTTCATCATCGAGAGATAGGACTCGTCGGTGCCGGCCTGCTCGACGACAGGATCATGACCGAGATGATCTGCGACGGCGTCCACCTTTGCCCTGAAATGATCCAGCTCGCGTTCAAGCTCATCGGCAGCGAACGCATCATGCTCATCACCGATTCGATGGCGGCCTCTCATCTCGGCGACGGCACTTATCCCCTCGGCGATACCACCATCACCGTCAAAGACGGAGCAGCCCGCATCCCCGCCGGTAATCTGGCAGGATCCATTCTCACCTACGATCAGGCGCTTCGAAATGTGATTGAGTTTACCGGCCTGCCTCTCAACGAAGTAGCCCGAACCTGTGCGCTCAATCAGGCACGTTCACTCGGACTGAAAGACCGGGGCGACATCAAACAGGGTTTGCTCGCTGACCTGACCCTGTTAACTCCGGAGCTCGAAGTCGTTGCTGTCTTTGTCGGAGGCGAACAGCGCTACTCCGCTTAGCCTCCGACTTTCATCATACCGCTCGGGATGACTGACAAGTCGGAGAGCGGCACCGCGATCAGCGGACGCACCACGCCTTGCTCCGCCCATGCATCGAGTTCGCGCTGGTGAGGATCCGGGAAGATCCAAGTCGATACCTGGGCAAAGCCGATCAGCAACAGGTAGAAAGAAATCCTGCTGATCACTCGCGCACGCGTGCTGACACCCAAGGTGGCCATGCCTCGAATTTGAGCGGCTTTGCGGCCAAAATCCAGATTTTATCGTCAGATTTGAAAATATTCTTAAATATAAGAATCCGTCATGCGATTCGCTGAGAGCCTCACAAATCCTTGAGCTTGTGCGATTCAGGCTAGCTACTAAGTTTCCCCAGTGCCTTCCCCGTCTCACAAATCCGCACTCACTTACCGCCCCGAAATCGATGGCCTTCGCGCTCTGGCCGTTCTTGCGGTGGTGGCGTTTCATGCCGACGGAATCGTGTCGGGAGGGTTTGTCGGGGTCGATGTTTTCTTCGTCATCTCAGGTTTTCTCATCACCTCCCTCATTGTCAGAGCACTTGAGCAGGGAACCTTCAGCCTGCTCGAATTCTGGGAACGACGCGTCCGGCGACTTTTCCCGGCTCTCCTTGTCGTCGTCATTGCCTGCACGATCGCCGGCTTTGCCTTAATGGTTCCGGAGCACTTCGCCGAATTCGGACAATCAGTCGTCGCCCAGGGCCTTCTCATCTCCAACGTCTACTTCTGGCGACAAAGCGGATACTTCGAAACTGCCTCTGAGTTTCAACCGCTGCTTCATACCTGGTCCCTCGCCGTCGAGGAGCAGTTCTACCTCGCCTTCCCGTTTCTGCTACTTCTTGTTTTCAAACGGGGTCGCCGATTGGCCCTCATTACCATCACACTTCTTTCAGGTGCCTCTCTTATTCTCAGTGGCTATGCCGCCCACCACGATCCTCCGGCCGCATTCTTTCTCCCTCACTACCGGATCTGGGAACTCGGGCTCGGCGCCATCCTCGCGCTCATGCCGAGAACAGTTCGCCTGCCCCGGGTCGCTTCCGAGACGATTGGCCTCGTGGGACTGGCTTTGATTCTCTTCCCGATCTTCAGCTACACGGCAAATACCCCTTTCCCCGGTTGGGCCGCTTTGCCGCCTTGCGCCGGGACTGCCCTCATCATTCTCAGCAATGCTCACAGACTGAATCTAACGGGACGTCTACTGGCGCTGCCTCCCGCTGTTTTCATCGGAAAGATTTCCTACTCGCTCTACCTCTGGCACTGGCCGGCTCTCGTATTTCTCAACTACACAGTCGTTACCGGAGCCACAGCCTTACAAACCGCCATGGTCCTCGTGGCCAGTTTTGTCCTGGCAGGGCTGACCTGGAAATATATCGAAACTCCTTTTCGAACCGGTCAATGGCTTCCCGGTCGCTGGAAGTTTCTCGCGACCATGGCCGCTGCCTGCGTGCTCACCATCGGTGTTGGTGGCATTAGCTCTCTCAAAGACGGCCTTCCCTCCCGCTTTCCTCCCGGAATCTCCGGATTCACTCCTGAGCCTCACCCCTTGGCGGAGTTGTCAGGACTTTCCCAACTCTACGAGAATAGCACCCTTCCTGAAGTCGGCACGCCCTCGTCAGAGAACCCCAGGGGGACCCTTCTTCTCTGGGGCGACAGCCACGCCATTGCCATGCTGCCGGTACTTGATGACCTCGGAAAGGAATACGGCGTGACTGTCTATGTCGCGACCCGCCCCGGTGTCGCTCCCGTCCCCGATACCTGGTCCAAGCGCTGGGCACCTGATCTGGCCAATCGCGAAGGTGACCCTGTGATTGATTTCATTCACGAACAGAAAATCGATCACGTTCTGCTCATTGCCCGCTGGTCGATCTACCTGTTCGGCACCGAAGGCGAAGACATGAAATATCTCCTCTCTGACAAGCAACAGGAGTCAAAATCACCCGCAGATTCCCAAGCCGTGTTCCTGCGACATATGCGCTCCCGCCAGTTATCGTGGAAGGAGAACGGAATTCAGTCATGGGCCATGAAGGAGGTGCCGTCTCAATTCCGACCTGTCCCCGGAGTCCTGGCTCAGGCGACCCTTCGAGGCCAGGACCCGAACGAACTGGCACGCCCGTCTGATGATGTCGAAGCTCTCGCCGAGCGCGATCATCCCTGGCTCAGCAAAGCGATGCTTGAGGACGACGGCAAACTTCTCGATCCCCTGCCATGGCTGAGAGACGAAAACGGTGACTACCCTCTGATCAAAGACGGCCAATCCTACTACACCGACTCACACCATCTATCGCCGTATGCGACCTTGTTGCTGAAACCATTGCTGATTCCGGTTTTCGAATCCGCGGCCGGCATCACGCCAACGAGTCCAGGTCCGTCGCCAGAAGATCCCGATCCTGCTGATCAGTGATCTCCTCGAGAAGAGGGACCGCTTTGGCAATCCATTCTTCGCAGGTCGATTCATCGCCGCCCACCTTTGCCGCACGAGCTGCCGCCTCACAGGCATACCCGCGGCAAAATGCATTGAGATCCTGAGATACCGCAACGCACTCTTCCGCATAACTTGCTGCAGCATCGGCCTGACCCAGGACCGAATAGACACGTGAGACTTGCCAGAAACCAATGGAGAGATTCATCGGCTTTTTGTCCTCCCGACTCATCCCGTGAAAAAGTGAAGCATGCGCCATCTCGCGCATCAATTGATCCTCTTCAGTCGTACGACCGTCTTTATCAAGAAGGTCCCAGACCCCGTTGAAACAATTAACAGAACACTTCCGGTGGATATCCTGATCACTCATGCGGCCACCTTGATAGTGAAGTTGCCGCGCCTACCCAAGTAAAAAAATGCCCCGTGATATTCAGACGACACCGGAGCCCCCCCTAGTGATCAACGTTGCTCAGGACTTCCTCAATCGTCGTCTGCGCCTCCGCCACCTTGTTCCAGCCGTAGTTCCTCAGTGTCGTCATTCCGGCCGCCATAGACTGCTCTTTCAACGACGAATACGGTGCATGAGAAGTGATCAACTCAGAGAGCTTGTGATCGATTACGCAAATCTCGAGGATTGCCATTCGCCCCCGGTAGCCGGTGTCGCGGCATGCCTGGCAGCCGGCCGCCTCGTGGATTCCATGCTTGAGCTCAAGCGGAAAACCAATCTCCTCGAGATATTCATCCTCAACCTGGGCCGGTCGCTTGCACTCATCGCACAGTTTCCTTACCAGTCGCTGAGCGAGGAAGGCCCGAACCGAAGAGGCGATCAGGAACGGCTCCACGCCCATGTCGAGCAAACGGGTAATTCCTGACACGGCATCATTAGTGTGCAGCGTACTGAAAACAAGGTGACCGGTCAACGCACCACGAATTGCGATCTCGGTGGTCTCAAGGTCACGCATCTCACCCACCATAATGATGTTCGGATCACCTCGAAGGATGCTTCGCAGGCCACTGGCAAAGGTCAGCCCGATCTCCGGCTTGATTGCAATCTGAACCACACCGTCGAGACGGTTCTCGACCGGATCCTCAACCGTCACGATACGGGTGTCCTTGGTATTGAGCTTCTTGAGGAAGGTATAAAGCGTTGTCGACTTACCGGAACCGGTCGGACCGGTCACCATGATGATTCCGTTAGGCTGCTTGAGCAGCCCTTCGATTGTCTCGCGGGTGTGGTCGTCAAGCCCCAGCATGGACATGTCAAAATTCTGACGGGTAAGGAGACGAAGACTAACACTTTCACCGTTGACCGATGGAATCGTCGCAACACGAACGTCGACCGGATTACCATCGAGCTCGAGATTGATTCGCCCATCCTGCGGAAGGCGACGCTCGGCGATGTCGAGCTGCGCCATGATCTTGAGTCTCGAAATCAATGATGCCTGCAGCGCCCTGATATCCGGCGGAACGGTCACTTCCTGGAGAGAACCGTCGATACGATAGCGAATACGAAGGTTCTTCTCCAACGGCTCGATGTGAATATCGGTGGCCCGCTCACGCAACGCTTCGCGAAACACCTGGTTCACGAAGTTCATGACGGAGGCTTCCTCCTCGTCCTCGTCGAGCTGGGTTACCTCCTGTTCAAATTCATCCTCGGCATTAAGGTCACGCCCTTCGATCAGTTCGTCGAATTGCTCGGCACCGACACCATAACCCAAGCGCAGCCCTTCCAGAATGCGGTATCGGGTTCCTACTGCCCAGGTCACAGGCTTCGGCCATTCGCGACCCACTGCCTGACGAGCTTCCAGATCGAAAGGATCGTAGGTCATCAGGCAAATCTGCCCATCATCAATTCTGCCGGGCAGAAGGCGATATCGTAATGCGAGTTTGGCCGGAAATTTCCGGTGCAGCGA
>SPKZ01000720.1_pt1 | contig 11747 bp, 14 predicted proteins | sample 2456571 | NCBI WGS metagenome assembly SPKZ01 (sample SAMN11192286, study PRJNA482655) | marine metagenome | biome: ENVO:00000447; feature: ENVO:00000244|ENVO:00000211|ENVO:00000569|ENVO:00002023; material: ENVO:00002151; isolation source: ocean water from marine abyssalpelagic zone ...
AACCTGCTCGATGATGCGTCGGCCGCCGAGTATTTCTCGCGCATGGGCACTGCCTCACACGGCGCTGAACGAGAAATGGGGCATACCGGAAACTTCTTTAATATGCTGTGGGCGATGCCGTCAGTAGCTTTGTCAGGCCCGCAGGCAACCGGCGCCTGGATGGAAGAGTTTGGTTGGTACTATGACTTGGCGAGAGGTTGGGATGGCACCTATCAACACCAGGGGCCGCCTGAGGAAAGGAAGGATAAGTACGCGGGCTGGGACAGTACTGGGGCCTACCTGTTGGCTTATGCGCAGCCGTTGCGTCAAATTTACCTGACCGGAAAAAACAAGGGTTGGTTCCTCAAATTGATGAGGCGACTGCGGCTGGCTTGATCAATGACGGACGTGATTGGAGTCCGCGCTTTAAAAATGAAGTCTATGCGGATCGGAACGAGGACGCTCTCCTGGAAGCGTTGAAGAGTTGGTCTCCAGTCGTTCGAGAACGCGCCGCAATGGCCCTGGGAAAGCTGGAGGAGAGTCCTAACAAGCAACTCGTTGAGATGCTGGAGAGTGGTGATCTTCATGCGAAGATTGGGGCCTGTCAGGCTATCGCTTTCTTGAAAGGAAAAGCTTCCGATGCTGTGCCGGCACTGACCAATGTTTTGCAATCGGATGATGTGTGGTTGCGGATCGAAGCTGCGGAGGCACTTGCGGCGATTGGGCCGGGAGCGGAATCCGTGATCCCTGAGCTGCTCACAATGATGGCCAGCAATGATCCTGATTCTGATCCAAGAAACATGCAGCAGCGCTACCTGTGCTTTGCTCTGTTTGATCGTCGATCGGGGATGTTACGAGGATCGCTGGACGGAGTCGACCGCGACGCCCTTTTTGAGGCTGTGAAGTCAGGATTGCAGAACGAGGATGGTCGTGCCCGTGGCACTATTGCCACAGTCTACAAGCAGCTGAGCTATGATGAGATAAAGCCGATCTTGCCTGCCATCTATGAAGCTATCGTCACTCCTGCGCCCAGCGGGATCATGTTTGCCGATGGCATTCGCTTGAGTGGGTTGGAGTTGTTGGCGGCCAATCATGTTGAGGAAGCGATGCCGCTTTGTTTTGAACTGATGGGGATCGATCGCTGGGGCAAGAAGGATCGGATTAGTCGGTGTCTCAAAGCCCTTCAACTGTACGGTGGTGCGGCTTCCCCGATGTTACCGGTACTGTCTGATCTGGAGAAGCAATTGAAGGAGCATAGCGAAGCCAAGGCTCTGGAACCAATCGTTCAAGAACTCAGAGATACCGCGGCTTTGATTAAGGCAGACAAAAATCCTTCCCAGTTGAGAGCACTCAGTGAGTGAGTTGTCGCTTTGATCAAGATCGGTTTTGGAAGTTGTGGCGCTGTGTCAGCCTAAGTAGGCGTGGGGCGTTCTTGGCTTCCAACAATCAAAGTGACGGCCCGGCAAATTTCTGGAAACCTTTTTATCGATATCGCGCTCTTGGAGCAGTCGTGGGAAGTGGTATCCATGGTCCGGAGAAATTGAGGGGCTCAAAATTATGTTTCAGCTCTGTGGCGGTTTTTGCAGAATCCGAAAGTGTTGTGATTTGCGCTTCTGTATCGCTGAATTGTGAATTGGCAAAGAGCCGTTAGGACATGCCGTTCCACCGTTAGCGAGCCGCTGCAAAAGGTGGCATAGACCAACTGCTGGCGGGGACCTCTTCTTCCCGCCGCTAGGTATCCAGCCCGCAGTGGCCAGATGCTGAAGCCACTTTCTCTGCCTGCGTCGCGGCCCTTTTTCGCAATTGGGGTATTCGCAGCTGCGGCGCAGGCGTGAGAATCTCAACGCCGCCCTCTTCCTGACACATGATTACCGTTACATTTGCTACCGAAACTGGAAACGCTGAAGACCTCGCGGAAGAGGCTGGGAAATTCCTGACCGAAAAAGGTATGGATAATCGCGTGATTGATATCGCTCGATTGGAATCCGGCGACCTTGGTGAGATCGAAACGTTGGTCGCTATTGTCAGCACCTGGGGGGACGGTGAGCCACCGACCGATGCCGAAGACTTTTTCTTCGAGTTGCGTGACCGTGAGACTATGAATCTGTCTCATTTAAAGTACGCAGTCCTCGCATTAGGTGATACTTGCTACGATCTCTTCTGCCAGTTTGGCAAGGACCTGGATGCGGAGTTGGAGCGTCACGGGGCTGAGTGCATGTTGGATCGTGTCGACTGCGACGTGGACTACGAAGACAGCTTTGATGCGTGGATTGGAGAGGTTGCTGATCGCCTTGGGCGATCCCTTGCTCCGGTGTAGCATAAGTTCCTCTTCAAGGCCTTCGGCCTGTCACCCGCAGGAGAATAGACGCCCCGTCCAGGGGCAATTTTTACTGTTCGGAACGATTGGCAAAGGGCCGGGCGGGATCTGCGACGCGCACCTCCACTTCGAGATGCGCAAAGATCTCCGTTTCGGAATGCGTGCCCGGATGTTTCCGCTAATCGTGGAGACTTATCTCAGACCTGAAGTCTTCATCAAGGCCAACCGCAATTTTTGGATGGAGAGTCGATTGGTCAAAGTTCCGATTCATACGTTCATGAAATCGAATCCCAATCGGGTCATCAGTGAGCCGATTGACCTGACCGATGTGATTCCTTCCCGGGACGAGACCGTTCGCCCTGCGATGGCTGCGCGACTCGAAGAGGTCATCGAAGAGGAAACGAACACTGATGAGGTGACTCCGGAAAAGACGAGATCGGTGTTTGGGGCAATCTTTGGATAGTGAGGCTAGATCGGGGAAGGGTGGTCAGGTTTGGGGGCTTGTGACTGGTAAAGAAGTTACCAACCGGTGGTAAGCGGTATTCCGGATTTTGAATAGTTTGGTAAATTTGGCAGATTCTAAATATTTGTAAATCATTGATGGTTAGTGACTTGAGTTTTTGTTAGTCAGGGTTGGCACGGGTTATGCAATACAGACATTCGAAAGAAGATAAAATCCCGATCAACCAACAAAACTCAGAAAGGAAAACATCATGACTTACAACACAGTGACCTACCGCGGAGCCAAAACCACTCTTGCTGAGGTGAATGCCGACTTAGTAAAGCCTGCCGGAGAATGCACCCGCCAGATGCAATACCGGGGAGCAAAAGGCGAAGTGTCTCTCGCCCCTCACCGCCCTCACAAGCAGAAGGTGACTTATCGCGGAGCGACCGCAGTGATGGCGGTGTGATCAGGTTTTACCATCGAATTTAAGACTCCCGCTCAAAAGGCAGCCGGCAACGGCTGCCTTTTATTTGTGAAATACGGGAGCATAGAATCGCCCAGAAACTGGTTTTGTGAGCAATAGGATGGGATGATTACTCTCGTGTTGATCCTGTCGTTTTGTTGTGGCGTCATGATTGCCGAAGATCGAACATAGAAAGATGCTGCCTCTGGCCGAACGCTGACTGCTGAACTCGTTTCTTCGGGCGCCAATGCTGTTAGCTTGCCGCGGGTCGCTGACCGGGAAGAGTTCACTCTTCTTTTTAGTTGTTGAACCTCGATGGCATAGCGCTGTCCGAGGTTGATTCGAGATGTAAAGACATCACGATTGGGCCTCTTTTGAAACATGAGAGCGGGTGGGACCGGGAAGTGAGTGGAGCTGTTTATTTCATGGCTCCGAAAATCGCGAAAGAAACCGGCGCCGAGCTCAATCAGTTAATCTTAGGCCACATGCTGCTGTGGATACTGCAGCGGCCGTTGGATTTTGATCCTGGCAGCAAGGAGGCATACTTTAATTTTGGGTGCTCTCTCCTCGCCCACGTATGTGCTGCTGCCTACGAGAAGCCCTCGAGTGACGTGTGCAAGGAAACGGTCAGGCAGAGAGCCGAGATGACGATTTTGTCAGTCAGTGCGAGTGATCTCGAGAACCACGCTCCGGGTTGAACCTGGTATCACTGCGATTCGGAACATACCGAAGAGCCGGAAACCATGCCGCTTCGCACGGCACTCGAGCAGGGCTCCGGATCGATCATCCGCTCTGCCGGTGATTGCTGCCGCTTCATGGCAAGTTTCTGGATCAGCGGTGAACCTTATGAAAACAAGAGCCGCAATTTTATTTTCGTTGGCAGCATGCTGGGCACGACTGCGATATGCTGACAATTGGACAACGGGTTGAGCTTCGTCATTGCAGGTGACCGTCGCAGTGATTCTCCCGAGGATTGGACCAAGGACGGAAGGGACGCCGTGGAGGTGATCGAAGAAGCCCTTAAGCTGGTGTTCTTGAATCGAGGTGAGTAGCCTCACTCTAGCGGAGCCTCCTCCACTGTAAGCAGTCCTTGAGGCACCTCATCCATGATGGCGCATGCTACCGGCTCGAGCGATCGTGTCTCAGTCCAGACGCTTCGCTGTGAGCTCTGTCGGGTCCTTTGGTAGCGTTCTTTCAATGAGGCTCGCGGAAACGCGGGCCGGGAAGTAGTCAACAAGATGAATCCGGACTCAACCCAAGTGCGTTACCTCAGTTGAATCCAAACCATGGCAAAAAATATTCTTCTCATCGGCGGAACTTCAGGGGTGGGGCATGAGATACTGCGATCCCAGCGGGAGTTGGGAAACGACGTAATCTGCGCCTCACGATCAAACGGCGGAGGGATAGATCTGTTTGGAGCGGAATGGCAGGCGTTTGATGCCACCGGTTCTGATTCTGCACTGAATCTGCCCGAAGTCCTTGATGGCCTCGTCTACTGTCCCGGTTCGATTACCTTGAAGCCTTTCGCTCGATTGAGTGATGATGACTTCCAGCGTGATCTCGAGGTTAACTACCTGGGGTGCGTTCGAGCGATCCGGCAGGCGCTTCCGGCGCTGAAGCGATCAGAGCAGGCTTCCATTATTTTGTTTTCTACAGTTGCCGTGCAAACCGGCCTTCCATTCCACGCCAGCATTTCCGGGGCAAAAGGAGCGATCGAAGGGCTCACCCGGGCTCTAGCTGCTGAGCTTTCTCCGAATATTCGGGTGAACAGTCTCGCGCTTTCCCTGACGGATACCCCAATGGCGGAGGGTTTACTGAACTCCGATGCCAAGCGTTCCGCTGCTGCAGAGCGCCACCCGCTCAAACGCATCGGGCATCCTGCCGAGGTTGCCGGAGCCGTTGATTTTCTTCTCGGTGATCAGGCGGCCTTCATCAGCGGCCAGGTGATGCAACTGGATGGTGGGCTCTCCACCTTGAAACTACTGTGATCCCCGGCAATGGCAGGTGGCCTGACATTAGTTTTTCCTCATCAACTGTTTGATGAGCATCCGGCGCTGGACCGGTCACGTCCGGTAGTTCTGTTGGAGGACACTTTGTTTTTCGGGGACGCTACAGCTGCACCGGGTCGATTTCATCGCCAGAAACTGGTGCTTCACCGGGCATCGATGAAGGCATACGCCAGGCGATTGGAGGGCAGGGGATTCAAAGTCATCTACATCGACTATGAGCGTGAGCTTCCGGTGCAGCGGCGACTTGAAGAGCTTTGGCGTGATGTTCCTTTTGATTCATTGCATCTCGCCGATCCCGAAGACTTTCTCGCTTTGAAACGGGTGCGCCGGTTTGCTGGCGAAACAAATGTCGCGATTCACCTGGATGATTCGCCCATGTTCCTCACGCCCCTGGATTGGGCTGGGCAGCACTTTGACTCCCGGAAGCGTCCTTTCATGGCCTCATTCTACGAGGCGCAGCGGAAGCGGATGGAGATCCTGATCGAGGCGGACGGGAGTCCAGTCGGAGGGCGTTGGAGCTACGACGATGAGAATCGAAAGCCAATGCCGAAGCGCGGCCTCTCCGTGCCTGACCTTCCTTCAATTTCATTGTCGGAAGAGGTGAAGGAGGCAATCGCTTACGTCGAGTCGAGGTTTCCTGATTCCCCGGGGCGAGTCGATTCGTTCGCATATCCTGTTACTCACGAGGATGCAGAGCGGTGGCTGGAAGACTTTCTCATTCACCGGTTCGAATCGTTCGGGCCCTATGAAGATTCATTGGCTACTTCCGAGCCTACTCTGTTTCACAGCCTTCTCACCCCCATGTTGAATATTGGGCTGCTGACTCCGAAGCGAGTCGTGGATCGGGCCCTCGAGTACGCGACCGAAACACCGATACCCCTCAATTCCCTGGAGGGTTTCATTCGTCAGGTAATCGGGTGGCGTGAGTTCATTCGCTTGATGTATCGACGCCATGGGGTTGAAATGCGGAAGGGAAACTTTCTCAATCATCAGCGTCCCTTACCGCAAACCTTCTGGGATGCTTCTACCGGCATCGAACCGCTCGATCTCGTGATCAATCGGGCCCTCGACACTGGGTATGCCCACCACATCGAGCGCCTCATGGTCCTGGGGAACTTTATGTTATTGTGCCAGACCAGGCCGGACGACGTTTACGGTTGGTTCATGGAGCTGTTCATTGACGCCTACGACTGGGTCATGGTGCCTAACGTCTATGGGATGAGCCAGTTTTCTGACGGCGGTATCTTCACCACCAAGCCGTATTTCTCCGGTTCCAACTACCTCAAGAAAATGTCGGACTACGCTCCCGGCGATTGGCAAAAGACCTGGGACGGCTTGTTCTGGAATTTTGTCGAAACTCACGAAGAGTTCCTGCGTGGGCAGCATCGGCTCGGCATGCTCCTGAGGAACTGGGAGCGTATGGATGAAGCTAAGCGTGATGATCATTGCCGGAATGCCGCCCGTTTCTTGAGGTAGATCCCCGGAGGCGTCAGAACACATCGCCTGCGCCGCGTTTTCGCGACCTGCTTCGGATTTGACGGCGTAACACTTCGCGAAGATCTTACCTGGGAATGGAGACTGCTCTCGCCATCTTTTTGATAATCTGCCTACAGGTGGCGATCAGTCCTCTTTGCCTCTGTTACGGAGCTGACGTCTCCGAAAATTCTGCGCTCCGAACTTGTTGTCTCGCACCCGAAGGAACTGAGCCTGATCCCTGTCCGCACTGCGATCAGGAACAACCGATGGCTGCGACGGCACCCACCAAGGGAGAGTTCAAAGCTGAGGCCCCGGAGTGGTCGGGCATGCTGGCGCTTGGAGCGAGTGGGGAATCTGATGATCTTCCGTCTCTCCGCAACCCCGCTGTCACTGTCGGGGCGGCTTTTTCAGATTCGCGGCGAGCGGAAATGCGAGCGCTCTTCCAAGTTTTCCTGATTTGATGCACCTCGAGTCAGTGGGGTGGTCTTTCTTCTCATGGGGACACCCACGAGCCCATCAGGCTCCCTTGCCGGCCAGTTTCCGGCAAAGCATGCCGAATCGCCCTGATAGGCGGTGGCATGCATCAGTCGAACTAACTAAATAAAATCTCAATCTTTATCTAAATATGAAAATTAAAAATCTGTTTCTCGTTGCTGCTGTGGCTGCTCTCGCCTTTACCGGATCCGTTATTGCGGATGAATCTTCGGCGATCAACGATACCTGCCCGATCAAGGGTAAGAGCGTGGATGGCTCCAAGTCTGTTGAGTTCACTGCCTCCTTCTGCTGTGGCAAGTGCGTCAGTAAGTTTGAGAAAGATCCCGCCAGCTTTGCTGATAAACTGGCTGCTGCTGAAGAGGGTAAGTGCGCCCTCTCCGGTAAGGACATCGATCCTGACGCAACCGCAACTATCGTCATCGGCGTCTGCTGCGGCGGCTGTAAGAAAAAGGTTACCGAGTCTCCGCTCGATTATCTTGGCGATGTCGAAGTGAAGTCCTAATGTATCAGAACTAAATTACCTGATTCTACAAGGCCGTCCTGCGAGAGTGGGGCGGCTTTTTTTCTGGGTAGGGTAAAGCAACGAAGCTACTTCACCAACTTTAGAAACTTTTCGGAATACAATGCGCCATGGCGTTCCTGGGTGGCGGTATCGAAGTGTACCCGATCCCCGATGTCGGCGGAGAATTCTCGGGAATCCACGCAGGCGGTAGTCGCAACCTGGTTCGGAAGATCGAGTAGAATGGCATTGATGGCTGCGCGGGCTTCTTTGGATTCCGGTTTCAGCTCGCCGATGGTGCAGGCGATGAAAGGTAGATCAGCAACGCCGGTGTCGGCGCGAAGGTCTGCGATGAGTTGTTTCAGTTTGCTGGCGTAGGTATCAATCCTTTCCTGGGTCGTAGAGTCTGATTCGCCCTGGAGCCAGAGTGCCCCGGCAAGCCGGGTTTTGCCTTCCGGGCCTTGGCTCATTGCGAGCTTGGCGCGGCGAACAGTCTCTTCATAGAGACGCTCTCCTTTTTGCCATTTTCCAAGACTGGTGCCACCGACGGCGCAGGGTATCAGGGCGATGCGGCTGTTCGGCTGCGATTGGATCAACGTCTGGGCAAAGGCGAGGCCGGGACCAACTCCGGCGTTGTCTGATCCACTGAAGTCTTCGGGGTCTCCCACGTGGTGCAGGGGGTGGCGGGCGTGAAACCATTCATCCGTCTTCTTGTGAAGCATGATGATCTGCGGATCCTTGAGCGGTTCAGCCGGCATGACGCCGCGGCCTTTCATGTTGGACTGGCCCATCAGGAGGAAAATCTCCAGCTGATCGGTTTCTCCTGGGAAGGCAGAAACATCGGCGGGGACAAACGGAGTGCGGTTGAGATCTTCGGGTGGGGGCTTAGGGGCTCTCTTTTTCTTGGCGGGCGCCGGCCCGGTCGCAGACTCACCCTCGGCAGCGAGAGAGGTCGGGGAAAGGACAGAAAAACAAAGCGACAGATTCAGAGCCAGCAGGAGAGCCTTCTTCATGGTGGGGCGAACCTAGGAGATGGGGGCTTATGTGCCCACGCGAAAGTGCGTCGTGATCGCGGCGGCAGGCAATGAAAGCCTCCCAAAGGTGTATCATCGAGCTTGATTCCGGAACCTTCCCGCCGATCCTTTGCGCATGTTCCAGAATGGCCAGCGCGTTGTCTGTATCGATGACTCTTTTGATCCGTGGGTGTTTGATCTCTATCAATCGCTCCCGAAGAAAAACAGTGTCTACACGGTGCGTTCGGTGAAGTCGGGGCGGTCCAATCCGCAGTTCGTAGTCGACGAGGATGCGAATCTTTCCATTGGTGGTGCCGAGTTCGATATCCTGGTCTTGTTGGAAGAGTGTGTGAATGGCCATGATCCGCACTCCAGTATTCAGCAGGAGCTGGGTTTCCGGGCTGAGCGCTTTGCGCCCTTGCAGGAGGATCTGGAAGAAAACGAAGAAGTCGAGCTGGTCGGATTCGGGCAGGAAGAATCCAGCTTCCCGTTTTCGCCGGATTCGAACTGATGGGGGCGGATGTAGCGGAAGATGCCAATCTTCCGAAAGAGTAAATCGCGGTCACGGAGGACCGTGACCCTCCACGCCTTCGGCGCAGTTTTACGCGATAGCGAATGGAGGGCCCAGTTCCACCTGGGCCGTACGGGCGTTCGTGTGGCAAGCCCTCATCGTTAAGAATTGGGGCATGGATTGCTGGTGCGCAATTTCGATGTAAGATTTGCCACAAGAGCGCATCTGCTGATATACCCTCTTGCCCGCCTCTGGCGGTTCCTCCCCCTGAATGACCGATTTCTCCCTGGTAGCTCCCGAAGCATTCGAAGCCCGCGTCCTTGACGCTGGCGGTGAATGCCAACCGGTGGTGCTCGAAGCACACTTTTCGTCGTTCGATCATCCGCTTGACGGAGACCAGCCAGTCGCCACGCACATTCCTGGAGCGATTCAGATTCACCCATCCTATCTCGAAGCCGGGAAAGACGAGGCGCGTTATTATCCCAATTACCAATGCCCCGGAGACGGCAACGTCCTGGAGCCGGATCAGCTTACTGAGGCACTCGCAGTACTGGGCATCACCCCGGATCGTGAGGTTTGGGTTTACGGCACGGAGCCGGATGGCATCATGGCGGCAGCGCGGTTGATCTGGGGTTTGATGTATGCCGGCATTGAAACGATTCGCCTGCTAGATGGCGGCTTGGGCGCGTGGCTCGCGCATGGAGGGGCGACCGTCCCGTCGATTCCACGCGCTCTCGATCTGGCGAAAGCAGCCGGATCGGTGGAAGATGGTTTTTCGCCGTGGCCGGTCCGGGATGAGGTGCTTGCTACGGAACAAGAAGTGAAACAACTCCCTGCTTCGACGCCGGGCGCTCCTGCTCGAATTGTGGATGTGCGCCGACCGGGTGAATATGATGGCACGGAGACCAAGTATTATCCGTTCTTTTCCAAGGCCGGACACATTCCCGGGGCTGTGCTCCAGGGAAACTGGATCAACCTGTTTGAGAACGATTCGCACCGGGTCGGGCCTGTGTTGGAGTCTGTTCGTCAGCGTTGGGTCGATCTTGGAATCGTTGATGACAGCGTAGAGCGGGGGGATACGGCGCTGATCTTCTATTGTGGTACGGGATGGCGATCCAGTTTATCGTTTTTGGTGGCAACTCTGTTAGGATATCAGGCAAAGAACTTCGATGATGGTTTCTACGGCTGGTCGTGGACGGGTGAGAATGAGGTGGCCTTTTGTGAGCCGGATAGACAGTTGGCGGGTTCTGCTTCGTAAGTTCTTTCATGAATGGTTCTATTCGCCTGAGAACTGCCCGGTGCCTGGGAGCGATGGTGCTAGCGGGCGTTTCGTTCCCCGGGTTCGTGAAGGCGCAGAAGCCTGAAGCAAATACAGGAGAAGGGAGGCAAACCGTCCAGACACTCCCGTCCGATCTCGCGAAAAAAACGGACAACCTCAACGACCGGTTCTGGCTCTATCTTCCTGATCATTACGCGGAGAGCGATGAAACGCTGCCGTTAATGATCTACCTTCATGGAAGCAGCCGTCGTGGTCGCGACATCGAGCAGGTCAAGGCGAACGGGATTCCTCCCTTGCTGGATCAGGATCCCGATTTCGAGTTTGTCGTCGCCTCACCGCAGGCGCTTTCGGATTTTCCCTGGCAAGTGTCGTGGCGGCCGGATGATCTCATCCTTCTGCTCGATCATCTGCTGTCCGAATACCGAATCGATCCTGACCGGGTTTACCTGACCGGTCTCAGCATGGGCGGCTACGGTACCTGGGCCACCATTGGGAAATATTCAGAACGCTTTGCTGCGGCCATTCCCATTTGTGGTGGTGGAGATCCCGAGCTTGGCGAGGCAATTGGTGAGTTGCCAGTGTGGGCGTTTCACGGAGACGAGGATTATGTTGTTCCGGTGGAGCGTTCTATCGAGATGGTGGAAGCCGTGAAGGCAGCCGGAGGGAATGCCCAACTCACGCGTTATCCTGGAGTGGGGCACGACTCCTTCACCCAGACCTACGCGAATCCCGAAATTTACAGGTGGTTGCTGGAGCAGGTCAGGAAACCGTAAAGAGCCATTCAAGGTTTCTTCACGAGTCTCGAGGCACTTCCCTGCAGCCGAATACCGTCGGTGCCCCCCTTGGGAGTCACGTTGAGATAATAAACACTCTCCGGTTCGCCCTCAGGTTCACCTGTATTGCTAATCGGTTGTTCGACGACCATTTGAAGGGTGGCTTCCATTCCGTTTCTGGTAAGGATGCGTGGCATGCTCACGATATCAGTCTCGCCACTCACATCGATCTCGGTCACTTGTGCCGAGATTTGGTAGAGCGTTTCCCCGTCGGAGACGACTTTATCCGAGGTCAGGGTGGTGAATTGAAAGACGCCCTCGGACACTTCCCAGCCCTCCGTGATGATACGCTCGCCCGGTTGAATGATTTGATCGAATTCATAGTTCCATCGGGAATGGGTGTCTTCGGGAGCCGGAACCTGCTCGACGAGTTCCTCGAACCAGGCTTCGTCCTGATCGTTCCAGTCAAAATCTTCGGGAATGACGAC
>SPKZ01020219.1_pt1 | contig 11722 bp, 11 predicted proteins | sample 2456571 | NCBI WGS metagenome assembly SPKZ01 (sample SAMN11192286, study PRJNA482655) | marine metagenome | biome: ENVO:00000447; feature: ENVO:00000244|ENVO:00000211|ENVO:00000569|ENVO:00002023; material: ENVO:00002151; isolation source: ocean water from marine abyssalpelagic zone ...
GGAGCGGGGCGCTGCCATTCGAGCTCTAGAAGTTGAACTCGCCGAAGCCGTTCGTGTGGCCGAAGAACTGATCGTGCAGCTCGATACCAGCAAGAGCCGACCGGCTGCCAACGCCGAGGATCCCGCAGCCCTGCGCGAGAAACTGAACGTCCTGGCCGCCACCAGCGCCCGAGACAAGGCGGACCGCATCTCAGCGGAGTGGACCGCGAGCCAACTTTTGGGAGAACTCGAGACCTTGCGTCGAATCTCCGAGAGCACACCTGCCGTGCTGAATCCTTCGGTCGTAGACGAGGCTCCGGCCACGGATACGTCCGCCTCCATCAAAACCGCCGAACTTTCGGCAAGTTGACAAGCATCCTATCGGACTTAACTTGGTGCCAACCCGTGTCCGGGATTGATTCCCGTCGGAGCGTCTTGAAACAAACATGAGCGAAAAGCGCGACTATTACGAAGTACTGGGGGTTTCCCGAGACGCCAGCGAGGACGAAGTCCGCAAGGCCTACAAAAAGCTAGCCCTAGCGAATCACCCGGATCGCAACCCCGATGACTCGGCAGCTGAGATGCGATTTCGCGAAGCAACCGAAGCGTATTCCGTTCTTTCGGACGACGAGAAGCGGGCTCAATACGATCGCTTCGGCCATGCCGGCGCCGGAGCTGCCGGTTTCGATTTCTCGAATGTGGGCATGGGGGACATCCTCGGGCAATTCCAGGATCTCTTCTCTGACTTCTTCGGCGGTCGTGGCGGTGGTGGCTTTGGTGGGGCGGGAGGTCGTCGCGCTCCTCAACGCGGGCAAGATATCCGCACCGACGCGGTCATCGATCTGAGCCAATCCATGAGCGGCACAAAAAAAGAGGTGGTCGTTCGTGGGGCCGCCCCCTGCAGCGACTGCGACGGTAGCGGCGCCAAAGCCGGTAGCCAACCCGTCGTCTGCCAAGCCTGTGGCGGCAACGGACAAGTCGCCACCCAACGCGGCTTCATCATGTTCAGCACCACCTGTGGTCAGTGCCGCGGTCAAGGCCAGGTCATCAAAGAGCCTTGCGAACTATGTAGCGGCGCCGGAGCGATAGAAAAAGAGCGCCGAGTGGTCGTGAATTTCCCTGCCGGAATCGACTCGGGTCAAAGGTTGCGAGTTCCCGGTCAAGGCATGCCCGGTCCCGGCGGCGCCCCTTCGGGCGATCTGTACGTTGACGTCGAGCTCGAAGCCCATGAACGATTTGAACGGGAAGGTTTCGATCTCATCTACCGATCGAAAGTCAGTTTTCTAGAAGCGGCCCTCGGTACGAAGACAGAAATCACTCTGCCCAACGACCAGACGGAAAAAATCAAGATCAGCGCGGGGACCCAACCGGGAACCGTCATCAGTCTGGAAGGACGCGGCATCCCACGGCTCGATCGAAGAAGTCGCGGCGCGCTGCATATAGTGGTCGACGTTCATGTTCCAACCCAGTTGAGCCGAAAGGCCCGTAAGGCCCTCGCCGGTCTGGAAGACGAGCTCGCCGTTCCCGGCCGAGACTGATTCGGCACCGCCCGCCGGTAGTGGGCCCTCAACCCTCAGCTGAGCCGTAGCGTTTCGCCAAGGCGAGTACCTCCCGAAGGCTATCGTCCCAGGAGACGCCGTCGTCACCTTGGCATAGAAACTTCGTCAAGGCAGCATGGGCGCGCAGTGCACGATCCGTTCGCGGATCCGATCCTTCCGAGTAAGCCCCCAGGGAAATGAGATCTCGCTTGGAGTCATAGTCCGCCATCAGGGCTCGAAGTTGGGATGCCGCGTGTTGTTGCTCCGAGTTCACCAAACGCGGCATCAAGCGAGATAGAGAGCGCGGTATGTCAATCGCGGGAAAGACGCCCCGACTCGCGAGTTCCCGGCTGAGCACGATATGGCCGTCCAACAATCCGCGCACCTCGTCAGCGATCGGCTCGTCGAGATCGTCGCCTTCGACCAGCACCGTAAAAAACGCGGTGATGGATCCGGTGCTGCCTTGTCCGCTGCGCTCCAAGAGCTTCGGCAGGAGGGCAAACACACTCGGTGGGTAACCACGACGTGCCGGTGGCTCTCCGCAAGCGAGGCCCACTTCCCGTTGGGCACGGGCCACCCGAGTGAGCGAATCGACCAACAGCATGACGTGGCGACCCTCGTCGCGGAAATGTTCCGCGATGGCGCTGGCGACCTCTACCGCCCTCAGGCGTTCCAGCGGCGGGGCATCCGCGGTCGCCACAACGATCACGGCGTTTTTTCGAGAAGCCTCGTCCAATACCTCGTCGAGGAACTCGCGAACCTCACGCCCGCGCTCCCCCACCAAGGCCACCACCACTACGTCTGCGGAACCACCACGAGCGATGGCCCCCAGCATGCGGCTTTTGCCCAGACCCGGTCCCGAGAACAATCCGACTCGCGCCCCGCGCCCTAAGCTGAGCAAGCCGTCGATAGCGCGAATGCCGGTCGGCATGGCTTCGTCGATGGGGCGGCGTTTCAGCGGAGCCACAGAGGTGTTGGCGACTGGCACCAGGCGCGTGCCCGCCGGGAGCGGACCGTCGTCCATCGGTCGTCCCAGACCGTCGAGTATTCTACCGAGTAACGCATCGCCTACTGCCACCCGAAGGGGAGCGCCAGAAGCGTGCACCAGATCGTTGGGACCGATGCCCGCCGGGTCGCCGAGGGACAGGAGCTGCACCTCACCGCCGCCAAAGCCAACAATTTCAGCTAGTAATGGCTCTCCCCGGCGCTCGATGGAGGCCATGTCCCCCACTCGCGCGGCGGGCAAACTGGCTCGAATGGTTTGTGCCTGGACGGCCAGGACCCTCCCTGTGGCGGGGGCGGTAGGGGCGTCTTTCAGTTTCTGTTTCAGAACTTCAATCGGCACGAGATCTCCAAAATCGGGGGCTCCGGGGTTCCGCTCCTGCGGACTTATCCCCTCGGCTCTCACGGTACTGAAGTGAGGCGCAACAAGTACAGGGAAAGCGCGAGTCGGAAGATTTGCCCCCGAGCGCCATTGGGTGGCACCCTTCGACCGTGAGATTTACCTTACTTGCGTTGGCTAGCTGCCTGTTCTTGACCCTTCCTGCCTGCAAGGCCTCCCTGAGTGCTGAGGTCAATACGGGCAAGAAAAAGAAGCTCATGGACTTCGACAAACCCATGGCGGAGCCGGTCTCGGCATCCGACCAGGGCGAAGAAGCCGGAATCACTCGTTTTGCGCTTTTGGGCGCTCGGAGCGATCTTAGCTACAGCGGGGACGGCAACCCCGCCTGCACCTGTCTCGCGGTATCCCTCGGAAAGCCTAACGATTCCGACTTTGCTTGGAGCGCTGACGTACCGAGGATCCGTCCCCTCACCCAGTTGGTCATCGCCATGAAGTCCAAGGGAGTCGCCTGCAAGAACCGCGGACGCGATGACGTCGAGGTCTCCTACAACGGCTACGTACAGCAGCCGAACGGCGATGTCGTGGTGAGCGTGGAAAACACCTTCAGCGGCCGCCCCACCACGACGGGCGCGATTATCCCCAAGCCCGGCGCCGACGGACGTATCTACCTTCGACCTGTTCGCTCCAAACTAGCGTGGGGCAAACCCCTCAAGGGCAAGGGTCTGTGCGATCTCGGCAATCCCGGTGAAAGTCTCCAGGGCGCCGAGACGAAGAAAGAAAACACGCGAGGCACAAAGCGCATCGGTGGCAGCGCCGGTGGCGTCTTCCAGCCAACCGCCCAACACGTGGATGCCGCCGGTCTCGAGCACCTGAGCTCCGAATCCAAAGAGGCGCCGCGCAAGTCGAACCGCTGATTCGCCGGACTCCGACGGTCTGCCTGCTCGGGAAATCCCGACGCGTTCCCCCAGCTTTCGCGACCCAGCGAAGGCCCCGGTGTAGCTGTCGTGTGCGCCTGCAGTTCCCCGGCCCTTTTTGAAGACTTCCCACCAACACCTCACGCCATGGCTCACACCACCCTAACGAGTGGGCCCACCGGGAGTTGCCCGCCGTCATCGCCTCCTCCGCATGCTGTTCAACTCCCTAGAATTCTTGCTGCTGTTCCTCCCCGTGGCCTTCGGAACAGCGCTATGGACGCGAGGAACCCTGCTACTGATCTGCCTATGCGGGTCGAGCTGATTCTTCTACGCGTGTATCCCGTCAGCTGAATTCGGACAGAAACAGACCCTGGGAAAGCCGGCGAAATGCCGAAACCTCTGCTAGGACAGACTCTGTCCTACCCGGCGGCCGAAAACGAAGACTGGACGACCGAGCAGTGTTAGCCTGGGACCATGACGGACTTCGACAGCAACCAGTTGGACCTGCCCACGGAATTCTCCCTGCCGGGCCCGTCACGCCTTGCCTACAGCTCCCATACCCCTGCTGCCTCAGCCAAAGGTCGCTCCAACCCTCCCAGCAACGGGGCGAAGAACCCGGGACCCGCCAAGTCCACCGCAGCCGCCAAGTCCACGGCAGAACCCACGGCTACTTCTAAGACGCTTTCTGCGCATCAGCTCAACCGCGGGGATGCAGTCGAGTGGCTACGTAGCTTGCCATCCGCCAGTATCGATCTCGTCGTGACCGATCCTCCCTACGAGTCCCTGGAAAAACATCGGGCCGTGGGCACCACCACCCGGCTGAAGAAGAGCAAGGCATCCAGCAACGAGTGGTTTCAAATATTCGCCAACGAGCGCTTCCCCGAACTCTTCAGTGAAGTGTTTCGGGTGCTGAAAAAGGACCGCCACTTTTACCTGTTCTGCGATCAAGAGACGATGTTCGTCGCCAAACCCCTCGCAGAAGCCGCGGGCTTCAAGTTTTGGAAACCCATCGTTTGGGACAAGAAAAAAATCGGCATGGGTTACCACTATCGAGCCCGCTACGAGTTCGTTCTCTTCTTCGAGAAGGGCAAGCGCAAGCTGAACGACCTGGGGCAGCCCGACGTGATTGAGGTCCCCCGAGTCTACCGCGGCTACCCCACCGAAAAACCTGCCGGGGTCGCCGAAGTGCTCGTCCGCCAGAGTACCCAAGCCGGCGAGCTGGTCATCGATCCCTTCATGGGATCCGGATCCACAGGGGTCGCCGCCCTGAAACTCGGTAGGCGGTTTTTGGGGTGCGATATCGCCGATGAAGCGCTAAAGCTCAGCTCAGAACGTTTGGCCAACGCCAGCGTCGAGCTCCCATGACCGGTAACGAATACAAGAAGCTCATCGCCCGCTATATCGCCCACACCTACCGCGAGCAGGGCGTGCAGGTGTACGAAGAGGTCCCAGTCGGCACGTCGATCATCGGCAAACAACGGCGAGTCGACGTATTCGTTCGAGCCGGCGATCAAGCCCTCGCCATCGAGTGTAAATTCCAAGACTCGTCGGGAACCGTCGACGAGAAGATCCCCTACGCCTTGGACGACCTAGCCGCCATGCGTATGCCTGGCAGCATCGTGTATGCCGGCGGTGGATTTTCCGAAGGGGTGCTGCACCTGCTCCAGAGTTCCGAGTACGCCGCCTACTGCCTGCCGGACCCTGAAACTCTAGCGTCAACGAAACGCAAGAATGGCGAGCCGATGAACTCCGGCACCTGGCAACTGGATCACGTGATCGCGACTGGCTTCGGTTGGTGGGACTTACTCACGGCGAACAAACAGCCAATCGTCGCCACGTTCCCCAACACAGAGCCCAGTACGAAGCCCACAGCCGAGCGCAAAGCAGCGCCAGCGCTCAGCACCGAAAATTAGGATCCCCCACAGCCGCCGGACATCTGGCTGCCCGCGAGCTAACGGCCCTGCGCTTTAGGGGACAACGCGACGAATTCGGTGATTGTGGGTGTCCGCAATGTACAGGAAGCCGTCCGCGTCTACCTCGACGCCGTAGGGGCGATCCAGCAGCGCACTGGTTGCAACGTCTGCATCACCGCCATAGCCGCGCTGGACGCAAGTGCCGGCGGCGGTGCTGATGATCCCGTCGGAAGTCACTTGACGAACGCAGTGATTGTCGGTGTCGGCGATGTACAACGTGCCGTCAGGACCGATGGCGATGTCCGTGGGGCGCTTCAGCAGAGCGCTCGTTGCCGGTCCTCCGTCGCCGGCGTAACCGCCCTTAAAATCCGGGTCATATTCGTCCGGTCCACTGCCCGCAAGGGTGGTGACGGTACCATCAGACAAGATGGCACGGATGCGATGATTGCCGCTGTCAGCGAAGTACACTGTGTCGTCCGGGCCTACATGCAACTTGCCACCCGGGGACGCGGACTGGCTGACGGGTAGATTGATCATCGCGTCAATCGCAGGTCCACCATCGCCACCGAATCCACGCGGCCATCGCGGCAGCTCTTCTTGGGGACCCAATACTGTCTCGATGGTGCCATCGACGTTGATGCGACGGATGCGTTGGTTCGCTTGGTCCATGATCCAGATCCGACCCTGGGAGTCGTAGTCAGCGGCCACAGGTAGATCGAACAAGGCCTCGAGGGCCGGCCCCCCGTCGCCGCCAAACTCTCTCGCGCCGGTCCCGGCGATAGTTTCAAAACTGCCCGTTTCCAAATCGATCATGCATAGCTTGGAGTTGTGCCAGGCGCTGAGCAGCATCAGGCCATCGGCATTGAAGCTCACGTGGGTCGGGTGATTGAGAGAAACTTCCAAAGCCAGGCCATCGCTGGCATCGCCCAACTCGCCGGTGCCCACCACCGTTTGCACAGCCCCGTCGGTCACGGTTCGAACGCGATGGTTATTCCAGTCGAGGATGTACGGTGCGCCGTCTGGCCCAAAACTGACGTCTTGGGGGAGGTAGAGTCGAACCGCGAGGGGCTCCACGCCATCTTCACCCAAGCCGGGACGCCCGTTGCCGATGATCGTACAGATGTTGCCGGAGAGCCTACATTCGGGAGAGTCCGGATCTGGGCCGAGATCGATGGGGGTGCTGGGTCCCGAGTCCCCACAGGCTAGCGTAAGAAATACAGCAGCAAACGCGGATGCGCGCCCAAGTAATCGAAGAGTGGTCATTGGCTCGGTCTGTTTTCTAACGACAGGACTCGTCGGAATCGGTGGTTGTAGGTGTCGGCGATGTAGAGCGCACCGCTGGGGTCAAAGGAAATACCGCTGGGTCGATTGAGCCAGGCTACAGTCGCGAGCTCACCATCGCCGCTGTCTCCGGCGCCGTTGCCGCCCGCCACGGTCACGTAGCTTTCCGCATCGAGATCAACCGCCAGGATTCGATGGTTGTCTTGGTCTGCGATGAACAATCGTCCGTCGGGGCCCATGCGTAGATGACGCGGGTTATTCAGCACTAGCTCCGCCAGGCTACCGTCGGCCGGGCTCATGCCCGAGCTTCCCGTACCGCACAGGGTATCGATAGTGTCCGCATCGAAGTCCACACGACGAATGGCATGATTGAGCGTATCGGCCACGTACAAGCGACCCGCGCCATCTACAGCCAGCCCGCCCGCGGGGGAGGGATTCGAACCCGCCGGAAAGTCGAAGGTCGCACTCCGAGGCGACGCCCCGTCTCCGTCGTAGCCCGCTTGCCCGGTAGTCCCGGCGACCGTTTGCACAATCCCGTTGGCATCGATGGAACGCACCACCTGGTTGCGCTGATCAAATACGTAGGTCACGCCCAACTCACGAACGATTTGGCTTGGCTGGTTGAACACCGCCTCCCGCAAGGAGCCGCCATCGCCGCCGAAGCCAGGCGGACCGCCTCCGATCACGACGACTCGTCCAGTCTCTGGCGAATAGGTGCGGAGCTTGTGATTGTGCCAGGCGACGAGCAACAGCAGGCCGTCGTCCCAGGGGGTGATTTGCGTCGGGTGATTCAGCAACACCTCCGTACCCAAAGCGCCGGGGGGGTCCTGGTCGGACTCGTCCTCGGGACCGTCGCCGATGAAATCTGTGCCAATCACCGTCTCGAGCGTGCCGTCGATCAGCAGGGAGCGAACCTTGTGATTATTCCAATCCACCAAGTAGGTGCCTTGGTCGCCCGCAAAGGTGACATCGATGGGAAAGTAGAAGTCGGACTCCAGTAAGGAATTGTGGTCGCCATCGAAGCCGGCATCGCCGGTCCCCGCCCAGGCGCAGATCACTCCTGGATCGGTGCATTCTGGGAGAGCCACGGTGGACACCGATGGGTCTCCGCAGGCCATCAACCAAGGCACCAGTATCACTACCCAGGCTCGATTCAGCCAATGTTGCCGCCGCATGCGCTGACCCTAGCACTCGGCATCTAGCCGTCTGGACAATCTTCCCACGTCATCAGCACCGCCCTCGATGCCGCGGCTTCACGAGCACTCCGCAGACAAAAACCATTGCCGCCGATGGGGCCAGCGAGCCCTCAGCGCTGCCCCACCCCATCTCCGCGTGAGCCGAGAGCCGCAACCGCGCGCTGTTTCCCTGGCCCGGGCGCTCAATAATTCTTTTATTTTCCACAACTTATGCCTGTCCCGGGTTTTCCGATCAGCCGTCCCGGAAGCCCGTGGTAGGAACCGCCCGACATGATTAAGACGAGATTCACCGAACTTTTTGGAATTGATACGCCCATCGTCCAGGGCGGCATGCAGTGGGTCGGCCGCGCCGAACTCGTGGCAGCCGTTGCGAACGCCGGCGCCCTCGGCTTCATCACGGCGTTAACGCCAGGATCCCCAGAACTACTCGCGGCTGAAATCAAGAAGACCCAGGAACTCACGGACAAACCCTTCGGCGTGAATCTCACGATCCTGCCCTCGCTCCGACCCCCGCCCTACGAAGAGTACGCTGACGTCATTTGTTCGTCCGGCGTGCGCATCGTCGAAACCGCCGGTCGCAACCCTGAGCCCTACCTACCGGCGTACAAGAAGAACGGCATCAAGATCGTTCACAAGTGCACGTCGGTCCGACACGGGCTGAAGGCCGAAAAGATCGGCGTGGACGCCATCAGTATCGACGGCTTCGAGTGCGCGGGTCACCCGGGCGAAGATGACATTCCAGGGCTCATTCTGATTCCGGCTGCTGCCGACAAGATCAAGATCCCCATGTTGGCTTCTGGCGGCTTCGGAGACGGACGCGGCTTGGTAGCCGCTCTAGCCCTCGGCGCCGACGGAATTAATATGGGCACACGCTTCCTTGCCACCAAAGAGGCGCCAATTCACGACAAGGTGAAACAAGCCCTGGTGGATGCCGACGAGCGCCACACCCGATTGATCTTGCGCACACTGACCAACACCATGCGTATCCACAACAACAAGATCGCCAACGAGGTCATCGAGATGGAAGGCCGCGGCGCCCAGATCGAAGAGTTGGCTCCGCTGATTACCGGCATGCGCGGAAAAAAGATCTTCGAAACCGGCGATCTCGAGGACGGCATCTGGACCTCAGGCATGATCCAGGGCCTGATCCACGATGTGCCCAGCGTGCAAGAGCTCATCTCTCGCATCGTTTCCGAAGCGGAAGAGATCATCAAGGGACGCCTCGGCGGGACCCTCGGTTGAACAACTGCGCTTAGACAACTGCGCTTAGACAACACTCGCTTCAGTCGAACAAGACGGACACGCTCAGCGTGTCCGTCTTGCGTTTGTCCGGGCTCACTCGTAGGTGGGCAACCAGGCGCTGCGATCGACGACATCGTCGATGTCGAGATCGAGCTCGTCGGCGATATCCATGAAAAAATCGACAATATCAGCGACCGCATCCTCGGCGTCCTCGCCCTTGCCGGCCGCCAGCGCTGATCCATGTTTCTCGTCGATCAAACGAATGGACTCGAGCTCTGAGGCAAAGTGGATGTGTAGGTACTCGCCGCCCTCGGTGGCGCGCTCCAACAGATTTCGAAGGCTCTGCACCAACTGAGCACGAACTTCCGTTACGAATTCGGGACTCAGGAAGTCGTCGAAGCCATCGAGAGCGGAGGTCGCTTGCGCCCGCAGCTCGGTGACGACTTGAGTTGCCTCTGAGTCCTCGCCGTCGTCCCCCATGAGCTGTTCTACAGCCTCAGAAACGACGTTTTCGAAGAGATCGCCCATCTCACGATTGAGCTCCACTATTTCTTGGGAAGAGAGCTCGCCTTCTTTTTGCGGCTTGTTCGGGGGTTCGTTCATAGCTTCAGTGCCCCATGCGCATGGCGATGCCGCGGCCCGCTAGGTATTGCTTGAGCCCGCTCACCGTGTACTCACCATAGTGCAGCATGGACGCGATGAGTGCGGCATCCGCCCCGCCGTCCGTGAGCACGTCGTAGAGATGCTCCGGCTTGCCCGCCCCACCGGAGGCGATGATGGGAATGCGAACTGAGTCCGCCACCACGCGGGTCAACTTCAACTCGTAGCCCTCACGGGTGCCGTCTGCGTCGATCGAGTTAACGACCAATTCGCCGGCACCGAGCTGTTCGCTCTGTTTGGCCCATTCGATGGCGTCCATTCCCATGGCTTTTCGACCGCCGTTGATCACGATCTCGTAACCGGAAGGGATGACTGCAGTCACCGGTACCGCGAGCACGTCCATGGAGAGCACAGTACTTTGGGCACCGATGGCGTCGGATATTTCTCGTATCAGCTCCGGCCGTTTGGCAGCCGCGGAGTTGATGTTAATCTTCTCGGCCCCCGCGAGCCGTAGCTTGGTGGCGTCGGCGACCGAGCGAATGCCGCCCCCTACGGAGAATGGAATGAATATCTGCGACGCCACCTCTTCGACCACATCGATCATGATGTCCCGCTTCTCGCTGGAGGCTGTGATGTCGTAAAAAACGAGCTCGTCGAGCCCGTCCTCGTAATAGGCGCGAGCCTTTTCGATCGGATCGCCGATATTTTTCGTGTTTACGAACTTCACACTCTTAGCGAGGTGACCATCGCGCACGTCCAAGCAGGAAATGATTCGCCGACTCAACATGGCTAAGCCTGGGCGCTCCCGTTCCAGGAAGCAAAACGCGCCAAGAGCTCGAGACCCAAACGACCACTTTTTTCCGGATGAAACTGAGTGGCGAACAGATTGTCCCTGCCGAGAGCACAACAGAACGCCTCGGGATAATCCGTTTCAGCGAATACATCCGAGTTGGATGTTGGGCAGGGGAAGTAGGAATGCACGAAGTAGAAGGCGTCCCCCGGCCGAATGCCGCCCAACAGCGGATGGTCGCTAGTGGGGCGCACTTCGTTCCAACCCATGTGGGGGATCTTGAGGCTGCGATCCGAGAGGTTGAAGCGCCGGGTCTGGCCCGGGATCAGACCCAAACCGTCCGTCGGACCCTCTTCGCAGCTATCCAGAATGAGCTGGGCGCCAACGCAGATGCCGAGGATCGGCACACCGCGTTCGTGCACAGTCTTCATGGCCTCGGCGAGTCCGCTTTGGCGCAGGGTGCTCATGGCGGCCTTCGCGTGACCGACACCGGGGAAAATGATGCGATCGGCGGCTGCGACTGCTTCGGGATCGGAGGTAAACACGGAATCGATGCCGACCGCATCACACGCGCGTTTTACGCTGCGGAGATTGCCTCCATTGTAGTCGACTATGGTGATCATCTCGGAACCCGCCGCCGGCATACCACGCTCACCGCATTGTTTGCCGCCCCGGATCCCCGTGAGAGCGAGTTTTCCCGTGCTGACGCCGTATCGACCATCAGAAAGCCTTCGGAGCGGCTCCCAACAGAACTACAGAGGGCGTTTCAGCTCCAGCAGAACCCAGGGCGCATCATCCCGGCGCCCGGTCTCGATAGCCCCCAGAGCGGTGAAGGCCTGTTGCACTTCGGGACAGAAGGTCTGATTGAAGCCAGAGAGTCGGAACTGACCGCCAGGTCGGCAGCAGGCATATAGACCTTCGCATAAC
>SPKZ01014190.1_pt1 | contig 11720 bp, 9 predicted proteins | sample 2456571 | NCBI WGS metagenome assembly SPKZ01 (sample SAMN11192286, study PRJNA482655) | marine metagenome | biome: ENVO:00000447; feature: ENVO:00000244|ENVO:00000211|ENVO:00000569|ENVO:00002023; material: ENVO:00002151; isolation source: ocean water from marine abyssalpelagic zone ...
ACTGAATGGCCTGGGGATTGAGCGAGGTGGTATCGTTGTTAGAAACGAGGAAGCTGCCAAGGGGAAGCCATTCCTGGGAATCGCGGATTTCAGCTGAATCTGCCATGAGGCGGGCGGAAGCGATGAAGTCTTTGTAGGAAGCGATCGGCTGACGGTTCACATAGATCACATCACCGTGGAAGAGGATGTTTCGGTCGTAGATGTACTCAAATGGCTGGGCTGAGCCGGGCATAGAAAGGTGCTGCACGATTTGTCCCCACTGGGGCGTCCGGAACCAGTCCTCGTAGGTGCTTCCCTCGGTATAGGGAACGGGGAAGTTGATCTCGGCCCCGTAGCCTTGCCAGAAAGGTTCACGAAAAACGCGGGTAGCCGGCTGGCCGGCCATCTGGCGCACCTGGTTGCCCCAGTTGCGATCCTGCGCGTGGCGTTGTTCGATGACTCCGGGAGCGAGCTGGTTGGGAAGGCGGATGGCCTGGATCATCCGCTGACGGGCTTCTTTCCAACGCTCAACATCATCACCGGTGAAAAGCACCTTAGTGTTAGGGTGCTCCTGGGCCCGTTGGCGGGCAGATATCCTCAGGAATTCGCGCGTCTTCGCTGTGCTTGTGGGGCGGGCATCCTGGCCGACTGGACTGGAATTGGTTCCCACCGGGACGGAGTCCTGACCAATGGGGACGGAATTTATACCGACGGGAACGGCGTCCTGTCCGACGGGATTGGAATTCGCGCCCACGGGGACAGCGTCTTTACCGACCGGTGTGGAAATGGTTCCAACGGGGACGGAGTTCTCACCGACCGGGACGGAGTTCCCACCAATGGGGACGGAGTTCCCACCAATGGGGACGGCACCCTGGCCAATAGGGACGGCACCCTGGCCAATGGGGACGGCACCCTGGCCAATAGGGACGGCACCCTGGCCAATAGGGACGGCGTCTTTTCCGACGGGGACCGTATCCTGGCCGATCGGAACTGCGTCTTTGCCTGCCGATTGTTGAGAGAATGCAGGGTTGCTCGCGAGCAGAAGTCCCAATGCGGTAAAGAGAGCGAGAGGTTTCATGATTCGAGTGTGTGTAGCGATCAGCTTACCACGGTGCCCCGTGGAGTTGTAAATCTTTAATCGGTGCCTTGGCGGCCTGTTACAAAAAAGCCCGATGCCGGATCTCTCCGACATCGGGCTTGAGAAGTGTTTGTCAGGACCCTTATAGGTTGTCGTCCGTGACGGCGCCTTCCGAGGCTGAATTCACCAACTTGGCATACTTGGCGAGGACCCCTTTGGTGTAGCGCGGCTTGGGCTGCTTCCAGTTCTTCTTGCGCTCCGCCATCTCTTTCTTGGTGATGTGGAGAGTCATCTCGCGCTTCTCAGCATCGATCGAGATCTTGTCGCCGTTCTTCACCAGGGCGAGTGGGCCGCCAACGAAGGCTTCCGGGGTGACGTGACCGATCACGAATCCGTGACTGCCGCCAGAGAAGCGTCCGTCGGTGATGAGGGCCACGTCTTTGCCGAGGCCGGCGCCCATGATGGCACCGGTGGGTCCAAGCATCTCACGCATGCCGGGGCCGCCCTTCGGTCCTTCCATGCGAATGACAACGACGTCACCCTTCTTGATGCGTCCGGCGAGGATGGCTTTCATCGACTTCTCCTCGGAGTCGAAGACCCGGGCCGTGCCGGTGAAGCTGAGTCCTTCCTTGCCGGAGATCTTAGCGACGGCACCTTCGGGAGCAAGGTTGCCGTAGAGTACGACGAGGTGGCCATCCTTCTTGATCGGGTTCCTGAGGCTCCGAATGATCGTCTGGCCAGCGGGGTAGGAAGCCTTCACCTTGGCGAGGTTCTGCTTCATGGTTTTGCCGGTAACGGTCATGCAGTCGCCGTGAAGGAGGCCTGCGTTGAGCAGCATCTTCATGAGCGGAAGAGTGCCGCCGATTTCCACCAGCTTCATCATGACATTGGCTCCGCTTGGCTTGAGGTCGGCGATCACAGGGACGCGCTTTCCGATTCGGGTGAAGTCATCGATAGAGAGTTTCACTCCCGCCGCGTTGGCGATCGCAAGCAGATGAAGCACGGCGTTGGTGGAACCACCGAGGGCGGTCACCACGGTGATGGCGTTTTCGAAAGCCTTCTTCGTGAGAATGTCGCGCGGGCGGATGTTCTTGTTGATCATGTTGACCACGGCAGCGCCGGCATCAAAACAGTCGATCAGTTTCTCGTCGCTGACAGCGGCTTGAGCGGAGCTGTTCGGCAGGCTCATGCCCATGGCTTCGATCGCACTGGCCATCGTGTTGGCGGTGTACATGCCGCCGCAAGATCCGGGGCCGGGGATAGCAGTTTCGGTGACACCGTCGAGTTCTTCGTCGCTGATGCCTCCAGCGCTGTGTTTACCAACTGCTTCAAAGACAGAAACGATATCGACGTCTTCGCCCTTGTAGCAGCCGGGCTTGATGGTGCCACCGTAAACGAAAATACCGGGGCGGTTCATGCGGGCGAGGGCGATCATGCAGCCGGGCATGTTCTTGTCACAGCCGCCGATGGCGACGACGCCGTCCATGCCTTCGCATCCGACCACGGTTTCGATGGAGTCGGCGATGACTTCGCGACTGACGAGAGAGTATTTCATTCCCTCCGTTCCCATGGAGATACCGTCGGAAATAGTGATGGTGTTGAACTCGACCCCTTTGCCGCCGGCCGCATCAGCGCCTTTGACGGACTCCTTGGCGAGGCTGTCGATGTGCATGTTGCACGGAGTCACCATGCTCCAGGTGGAGGCGACCCCGATGATCGACTTTTTGAAGTCTTCGTTAGTGAAACCAACCGGGTGCAGCATCGCGCGGCTCGGGGCGCGGTCCGGGCCGTCGAGCATGGGCGAGGAGAACTGGCGGTGAGCCGGGATGGTTTTCTTCTTTGCAGTCTTTTTCTTTGCCATGGGTAAAGTGAGTTTGGTGATTGCTTGCGGCAATGTGGCGTCAGTTGCTTATTGATGGAAATACTATTTTAAATCCGTTATGATACCTTTTTGGTATAAATGGATTTTTCTCTGAGGGAGCTTGAGTGTTTCGTTGCGGTGGCTGAAGAGCTGTCGTTTACGCGTGCAGCAGAGAGGTTACGCCTGGCGCAGCCGCCTTTGTCCCGTCACATCAAGAACCTCGAGGAAAAACTCGGTGTGGACCTCTTTGAACGTTCGCGTCGCGCCGTTTCGCTGACGACCGGAGGCCAGGCCTTCCTGGTGGAGGCACGGGCGATTCTCCTCCAAGTGAGGCGTGCCGGTGAGACGGCACGACGTGCCGCGGAAGGGGAAACGAACAAGCTGGAGATCGGGTTTGTCAGTGCCGTATTGTCCCCGGAACTGGTCGAGGTGTTCTCGAAGTTCCGCGAGAAACATCCGCAGGTTCAATTGAATCTGCATGATCGTTTGCCGGTGGAGCAGATGGCGGCCCTGGAGCTTGGCACGCTCGATATCGGATTTGTCGGCGTGGCACCGGAAAAAAGTCCGGCGAAGATCGAGTTGACCTCGTGGCGGGATGAGTCGCTCATGGTTTTCCTGCCACTGGATCACGAACTGTCCGGCCGACAGCGGATTTCAGTGGCTGATCTCATAGATGAGGCGTTTGTCATGATTTCGTCCGAGGCGGCTCCTTCGTTTTCTTCCTGCGTTTATCAGCTGTGCCGCGAAGAAGGGTTTCGCCCCCGGGTGGTTCAGGAGGCGAGGAGGGCACAAGCCGTAGCAGCAATGACCGTGGCGGGATCGGGTGTGGCGATTCTTCCCGCATCGTTGGATCGCATCACTAAGAATGGAGTGCCGCTCTGGCGAGGTCGTGAAAGGGTGCAGATGACCCACGTGGTGGCTCATTCGGCGAAGGAGAGTCAGGCGGTGAGGTGGTTTCTCGACTTGTTGTGAAGATCTGAAAGGTCGCAATCGATCGTGTTTGAAACAGGGGAGTCATGAACGAAGACGAACCCCACCTGCAGCTTCTCTCCATTTCTCACTATGTCTTTGGGGGTATTGTTGGAGCGTGCTCGCTGTTTCCGATTGTTTACTTCATTACCGGTTTGTTTCTCATCCCGGCATCTGGATGCTGATTCGGCAGATATCGACGAGACAATGATGTCAGGAATCGAAGCGAGCATCCACTTCAGGATGATAGCGACTAAGCGGCCGAAGGGGATGTCGACATCAGTAATTGTGGTTCCATTCATAACGGAACCATCGTCTCATCGAGTGCGAGTCTTCGCGATTACAAAACCCCTTGAGTGATTTTCATCACGCAGCCTGTCGCTGAATCATTCCGATGAGACCACGGGCCTTCGCTTTACCTTCCCTGGAAAGGGAGAGCGCCTTGGTGTTACCGGTAAGAAAAGATCGGGAAATCAGGCCTGAGATGGCTGAGGTGATATGGGCAACACGGGGGCGACCGCTTTCTTCGATGATATCGTTGAGCTCACGACTGGAGAAAGTTTCCTGGTGATAGCTTTCGCTGAGAACGAGCGCGGCGAGCAGGGCCTGATCAGCCAGCGTGAGATCATCGCCTGAAGCATTTTGAAGAATAGCGGCGGCATGGTCATGCAAACCCGGACCTTCCTCCTCAAGCCGCCTGGCCTCGAGTGTGTCAGTGGAGAGTTCTCCCTGCGAGCGCATGCGAATAGCCACCTGGACGGTCATTTCCAGGGCGCGTAGATCCTGGAGGCTGAGCTCCGGAATCACGCGAACGAAGTCCTCGAGATCGATGTTTCTCATCTTGTTGGTGTTTGTCTCAAAAAAATCTCGAAATATTCTCGTTTTTAAGTTGCATTCCCCTATCAGAAATGAGAAATCACTACATAACTTGAGGTGAAAGAGAGATAGTAACTCGAAAGTTTTGTGAATCGGATCAAATATCTCTCAATAATTTGTCAAAAGCGAGAAAAATTTGAGAAATTGAGATGAGAGAGATAGAAACCGTGAGCATTGGGAGCGTGGAGGACTACCTGCAAGAGATGGTGCCTCAGCTGGGGTTTCAAAGGACGCCGATCTATCGGGGCCAGAATACAGAGAAATGGAAGATTCTTCCGACGTTGTTTCGCGAAGAGGTGGCGAGGACTGAATTCCAGTCCTGGACCGAGCTTGAGGGTTCTCTTCTTATTCGCCTGAAGCAACGAGCTCGTGGCGAACTCGGCTATGAGCCCATGAGCGAACTGGAGTGGATGTCGGTTGCCCAGCACTACGGGTTGCCCACCCGCCTCTCAACCTGGACAGAGAATGCTCTTGTAGCGCTTTACTTTGCCACCGAGCCTGGAAATGAAAACGAAGACGGAGTCGTTTGGCGCATCCTGCCCGGCGACGCGAATCTCGTGATTGCCCAGGACTACGAGCAGGTCCCCGAGCAGCCTCGCATCTATTTTCCTCAAAAGACTACCCCGGCGATGTTGAATCAGAAGACGTGTTATCTTTGCCATCCTCTTCCGGCTGAGGACGCGGCACCTGAAACATTTGAGGAATACTTCGAACTCGGCGACGAGCGCATGCATCTCGCCCGCCTCGTGGTGACCGCTTCTGAAAAAGCCTTCATTCGCCGTCGCCTTGCGACCATGGGAATTGAGGCCCGAACCCTGTTCCCCGGAATGGCCGGTCTGTGTGAGCAGATCAAAGAGGAAATTTACTCGTTCACTGATTCATACGAGTGGGTATTCCCGGGCTGATAGGCCCGACTCTTAATCCTACGCTTCATCCGAATCCTACTCTGGCGGTTGCCCGACGTGAGTAATAGTAAGACGTCAGCGTCTCTTCAGCGTCCGCTCGAAGAACTCCGATACCTTGCTCTCGACTTCTTCCGATTTGAACTCCGGTCCTCCGTGACCGGCGCCTTCGACAACGTAGAGTTCGGCATCGACGCCAGCCTCTTTGAGAGCGCTGTGGAATCGAATGCTCTGTGCCAGCGGTACGCCGGGATCTTCGCTTCCGTGCATGATGAGAAAAGGCGGATCATCGGAACTGATCTGGTAAAGAGCACTGGCATCTTTAGCGAGGTCAGGCGCGTCCGGAATCGGAGTGCCTAACAGCAGCGCGCCGTTGGATTGGGATACCTGCTCGTAGGTCCAGCCTTCTCTGACCACATTAGGAGGCATGGTCAACAAGTCGGCGGGGCCGAACCAATCACACACCGCCTGAACTCTGGAGCTGACAGATTCTTCCCCGGCACTGCGGGTTCCCATGAGGGCGACGAGATGACCGCCGGCGGAGCTGCCGAAAGCACCGATGCGGTCAGGATCGAGCCCATACATTTCGGCGTTCTGGCGCAGCCAGCGAACGGCGGCGTAGCAGTCATTGATCTGGCCTGGCCACTGAGCAACATCTGTCAGGCGATAACTGATGCTGGCGACAGCGAAACCCATCGGGGCGAGAAAGGCGGCCTTGCAATTGTTCTTTGAGCCGTTCTTCCACCCTCCGCCATGGACCCAGATGACGACAGGGAGAGGATCCTCAGCCTTCGCTGAGGGAAGGTAGAGATCCAGAGCAAGCTCGATCCCGTCATGGGTGGCGTAGACAATGTCGCGCTGAGCGATGGCGCCCTCAGGAGGAGGAGCGAGTTTCTTTTTTTTCTGCTGTGCCGCGGCCGGAAAAGCGAGGATCAGACTCAACAGGGTCAGGCCAATGAACCAACAGGGGTGAGTAGGGACGGAAGGGGATGATTGATGCATCGCGATGAAGCTAATGGGAAACAGTTGCATGGTCTACGCGCGTACGCGTTAGGAGAAGGCATGAACAAACTGGCTCTCTTGGCAGGAATTTTATTGGCAACTTTGATCTCGATGGCACGGGGTGCAGAGCGGCCGAATATTCTCTTTATCTTTTGCGATGATCACGCCACCCAGGCGATCAGTGCTTATGGTGGTCCGCTCGCTGAGCTGGCTCCGACGCCAAATATCGATCGCCTCGCGGCAGAAGGAATCCTCTTTCGCAAAGCCTACGTGACGAATTCTATCTGCGGCCCGTCACGCGCGGTAGTGTTGACGGGTAAATACTCTCACCTCAATGGGTTTCGCAGCAACGGTGATACTTTTGATGGCTCTCAGCAAACGGCGCCAAAGCTATTGCAACAGGCGGGTTATCAGACTGCCATCGTTGGCAAGTGGCATCTTAAATCGGCTCCGACTGGATTTGATCATTACGAAGTGCTCAAGGGACAGGGACAGTACTACAATCCGATGTTGATCACGAATGGAGAAAACGTGACTCACGAGGGCTACACGACGGATGTTATCACGGATAATTCGATCAAGTGGCTGGAACAGCGTGACCCTGACAAGCCGTTTTTTCTGATGAGCCAGCACAAGGCCCCGCATGGCCGTTGGGAGCCAGCTCTCCGTCATCTCGAGTTTCTTGAAGACGTCGAAGTGCCCGAGCCTTCGACTTTGTTCGATGACTATTCGGGTCGCAGCGTTGCAGCTTCGCAGCATGCCATGGGGATCGCCGATCACATGGGGGATAACCGGCTCATGCTGAAATACTCGAGTAAGTTCACACCTGAACAGTTCGAAGTTTTCGACGGATTCTTTCGCCCGAAGAATGAGGAATTTCTCGCCGCGAATCTGACCGGCAAGGAGCGCACTCAGTGGCACTACCAGCGCTACATCAAGAATTACCTCCGCTGTGTGAAGGCGGTCGATGAAAACGTCGGGCGTCTCCTCGCATATCTCGACGAGAACGACCTCACCGACAACACCATCGTGATCTACAGCTCGGACCAGGGCTTCTATCTTGGCGAACACGGATGGTTCGATAAGCGCTGGATGTATGAAGAGAGCTTCCGCACGCCACTCCTGGCTCGCTGGCCGGGGCAGATCGAGCCGGGCTCAGTGAATGATCAGGACATCGTTTCCAACCTCGATTTTGCGGCAACCTTTCTTGAGGTCGCTGGCGCACCGGATCCGGGTGATCTTCAGGGGCCATCCCTGGTTCCAATTCTGAAGGGCAACACCCCGAAAGACTGGCGCAAGACTCACTACTATCACTACTATGAAAGCGGAGGTCACGGAGTGGCCCTTCACTTCGGCGTGACCGACGGGCGTTACAAGCTGATCCGGTTCCCTGAGGAGGAAATTGATGATTGGGAACTCTTCGACCTCGAACGCGATCCCAACGAGATGGAGAGTGTTTACCACAACCCCGAGATGGCCGAGGTGCGTGAGCGGATGACGAAAGAGCTGGAGCTACTGCAGGATCAATATGAAGTCCCGGCAGATGATCGGCAGGGTAAGGGGGGGAAGAAAAAGTAAGAGGAACAGCAGTTCTTTTTATGGGGCCCGGTCGAGTATAGCGCCCGGGGGCGATTTGCCGCGAATGCGGAAGAATTCTGGGTCGACCACTTGGTCCAGAATCCGGTTGGGTATGGCATGACCAACCGCCGTCAGTTTCTAAAAGAAAGTGCTGCAGCGACGGCTGCTGTTGCAGTTCCTGCCTTTGTTCGAGGACAGAATCTAAATTCCAAGCTGCAATTGGCCTCAATCGGCTCGGACGGAAAAGGTTTCAGCGACATCAAGGCGATGTCGTCCCATAACTACCAGAAGTACGTCGCCTTCTGCGATGTGGACCTCGACCGTACCCTGAGAGTCAGAGAGACCAGTCCTGACACACCCATCTATCAGGACTTTCGGGAGATGCTCACCGAGAAAGGCGACGAGATTGACGCGGTGACGGTATCCACACCGGATCACATGCATGCCTACTGCTCCATTATGGCGATGAAGATGGGCAAGCATGTCTATTGCCAGAAGCCGCTCACTCATAATGTCTGGGAGGCGCGGCAGGTCGCGAAGGTGGCGAAAGATGCCGGAGTCATTACCCGGATGGGCAACCAGATCCATTCCCACCAGTTTTACCGGTCTGCCGTGGAGCTGATTCAATGCGGTCGGATCGGCAAGATCAAGCGGGTCGACAGCTGGTCAGGAGCGACCGGGCACGGAAAGAGTGGGCACATCAGTCGGCCAAAGGGCGAGGATCCGGTCCCGGATTCCCTCGACTGGGACAGCTGGATCGGGGTGGCCCCGATGAGGCCATACAGTGCGGCGGATCGTTGTTATCACCCCTGGGGGTGGCGGGACTGGCAGGATTTTGGGGGTGGAGCGATTGGCGACTTCGGCTGTCACATTCTGGATCCTGTCTTCACGGCTTTGAAAATCAAAGGGCCGCCGAACGATTATTTTGCGGAGCACAGCGGGATGAATGAAGAGGTTTGGCCGGCGCAGAGCACGTTTCGTTTCACCGTTCCCGGGACGGAATACACCGAGAAGGATCGTATTCGAATTACTTGGAATGACGGTGGTCGTCTGCCATCGACGGGATGGTCACGCCTTCCTGATCGGGAAGCATTGCCGAGAAGTGGTTCGCTCATTCTGGGCGAAACGGGATCCCTGGTGATTCCTCATGTTGGAGCGCCGCGTCTTTATTTTCCGGAAACAGGATATTCGGAAGACTATGAAATGGCGGAGGGAAGAGATCACTACCACGACTGGATCGATGGCTGCATTTTAGAGGAGCAGCCGACAGATGGGTTCGACTATGGTGGTTTGCTGACCGAAACGATCTTGCTTGCCAATATTGCGATCCGCTTTCCGGGCGAGACTTTGAAGTGGGACGCAGACGCCCTGGAATTCACCAACAAGGAAGAGGCAAACCAGTGGGTCTCCCGGGACTACCGCGAGGGGTGGGATCTGGAGAAATTGATTACGGCTTAGTAAGCCGTAATCAATGGAATTAGTTGCTTTCGAACTCGCCGTCGATGGCGCTCGACTCGCCGGCGTTCATGCCGTCGATCAGGTCTGAGAATTCGTTAAAAAATTCTTCGCCGAGTTCATGGGTGATGTGCTCCTGGACAAAGTCGAGCATCGCTTTGGCTCCCATGACTTCGTCTACGTAGAGGAAGTGATCCTTGAGCTTCGCCCACTTCAGCTTGGGGAGGGTGCGGGCGATGTAGTCGTCCTGGTCAAGGTCTCCCATCATTCCGCCCTGGCGATCCTGGTTGCCCCGGGCCCGGCGCTCCTGGTCCCGGTCGAGCCCTCTCAGCGCTTCCTGCTTTCTCTCCTCGATCATGGCCACGATGCGTGATTGTTGCTCGATTCGTTTGTCCCAGGCATTCATGAGGGCTTCAGGCTGCTTGTCGCGCAAGTAGGGCAGGATGGTTTTGTCGTAGATGCCGCCGATATTGAATGGTACGGACTCCCAGTTGTTATTGTTGCTCAGCAGGCCGTCGAGATTGTAGCGCTCCGCGAAAATAGAGTTGGCCACTGAACTGGTGATGGCGTTGGTGGGCATTTCCTGGAGACGACTGAGGCCGTCGACGTAGGTCATGAGTGATCCAAAGATGGATTCGATTTCCTGCGTTTCCGCGGCCTGGCAGCTGAGGGCAAGGTAGCGAAGCTGAATCATGAGTGATTCAAGGAACTGGTCATCCTTGATGCGGTCCTCCTGTCCGTCTTTCCAGGCGCGGAAATCGGACTCGGGGCGTCCCTCGCGGTCGTAGTTGACGACCTTGTGACAGTCGAGATAGAGGGTCATCGCCGCTTTCGGATCCGAAGCTGCCTGAGTGAAAATCTGACCTGCACTGCTGTTGCGCTGGGAGAGGTGCCCGTCGAGGGTTTCCCGCATCACTTTGATTTGTTCTTTGATCGATTCGACCTGAGCCGGGGTTAGTTCGGCAGCCTGAATCGCAGGGAGGCTGCAGGTTGCGACAAAGGCAAGTAGAAGGGTAGCGGGGGATTTCATGGCGCGCATCGTATCGGGAATTATTTGGGCCGACAATGTCGAAATTGAGCTTCCGCAAGTGGATACCCCGAACGCGTGTGCTTGTTTCATATTCATGAAAAATGCTGATCCGTTATAAAGTGCTGATCCGTTATTATTGTCTTGGCGAGACATGGATCCTGTTTGAGAGTGTAGGATCTACAGAAATTAAGTAAGCCGCTTCCCGGGATTTCGATATCAAGCTGCCAATTGATATTTTTCGGTACGGCGGTTCCTACGATGGGAGAGTGGGTTCAATATTTGCAGGAAACATTAACCACCGATGTGTCTTTGATCATCATCGGGGCGGGTTTCTTTGGCTTGTTCTTTGGCTGGCTAATGGCTCGGCCCTGGGGCAAGAAATCACCCCGGGAGGATGAAGGAGGTGCCATGGGCTCCGATGTTTCTGAAGAGTTGAACTGGCGCCACGAGAAGCTGATCCTGCTCGAGCGTCAGGAAGTTGAGCGTGAGCTGCGCCTCCAGGGATTCCTCGAAGGTTTTTCGATCAGTCACGGTGGGACAGAAACTGAAGTGCGAGCTCGGTTCTTTGCCCTGGCTGAAGGGCTGCGATCGATGAGGGCGCGTGTGGGAACTGATCTTTCAAGGTTGTCTCTTGCAATGGAAAGACTGGAGAAGTTCAAGGCCGATGGCGCGCCTCGACCGGATGCCTTGGACGCTTGTATCGATATGGCGAGCGGGCAGGTGGAGCGGTTGAAGGAATTGCGCGATGCTTTGCGACCGGTCAGCACTAAAGTGACTGCTATCGAAAAAGACCTCGAGCAGTCACAGTTCTCGGCGCTGGAGGAGAAGGATTCCCTCGTGGAGCGATTTGAGGAGGTTCGATCCGAACTCGAGGTTTCGAACGCCAATATGTCCGTTCTCGCGAACGAAACGGACCGGGGTATTCGCGATTTGCTGGGCGCCGGAAAGGAGGAGGTTTACGAGCCCTTGCGGAACGTCCTGTTGGTTGAC
>SPKZ01019011.1_pt1 | contig 11720 bp, 7 predicted proteins | sample 2456571 | NCBI WGS metagenome assembly SPKZ01 (sample SAMN11192286, study PRJNA482655) | marine metagenome | biome: ENVO:00000447; feature: ENVO:00000244|ENVO:00000211|ENVO:00000569|ENVO:00002023; material: ENVO:00002151; isolation source: ocean water from marine abyssalpelagic zone ...
GCAGGGCGTATTCAAGCTCCTATTTCACCTAAAACCGGTAAGCGCGACCAACATACTCAAGTTTACTCTGTTGATACTTTAGCGGATTACAGTGATTTTCTGGAAGATGTCAGTAATGCTTGTATTGAACAAGGAGTACCTGCTGATACTGCCGTGGCTGAATGTGCCCCTGGTCAGTTTGAAATTAACTTAAAGCATCAAGCGGATCCTTTATTGGCCTGTGATAATGCTATTTTGTTAAAACGGATCATTAAAGCGATTGGTGATAAACATGGCTTTGATGTCTCGTTTATGGCTAAGCCCTATGGCAATGAAGCGGGCAGTGGCATGCATGTTCATGTCAGTTTAGTCGATGAGCAGGGCAGTAATGCCTTTGCTGATGATCATAAAGATTACAATGAAACCCTCGAATATGCGATTGGTGGCCTGTTGGCGTTAATGCCTGCATCTATGTCTTTGCTATGTCCTAATATTAATTCTTATCGTCGTTTTCAGCCACAGTTTTATGTCGCGACGGCATTAAATTGGGGGGTTGATAATCGCACTGTGGCATTACGTTTGCCCGCGGGTGGTAAGGAATCGACTCGAATTGAGCATCGTATCTCTGGTGCCGATGCCAATCCATATTTGGTGATGAGCGTCATTTTAGCGTCGATTCATCACGGTATCAGCAATAAGATCGCACCAAGTTGTCCGCCATCTGTTGGCAATGCTTTCGACAGTGTCTCAACGCCATTACCGACTAAATTCCACCAAGCGTTAACAGAGTTGCGTAGTGATTCGGTCTTAAGCCAATATTTAGGCGAGAAATTTACAGCACTGTATTTAACCGCCAAACAACATGAGTTGACTCAGTTTGAATCGCACATTACTGAATTAGAAACCCTATGGTATCTCAATAATGTTTAAGCACTAAGTTTCAATAAGCCTTGTCAATTTAGTGATTACTGATGCCAGATTTTGGTGAAAGATAAATCACAGTGACGATAAGAGAATAAAAATAAGTAAAACAATAATAAGGAAGTAATCATGACCACTCAAGCACTTGGTTCTGCCTCGGCCAGTGACAAGAAAATAAGCAGTCCGATTAAATCGTTGCTCTTTTACACCACTATTATGGCGGTCTTCGCGTTTTTGTCGACCCAGCACGTTGCGGGGGAATCCTATGGTGTGCTGAGTGTGTTACCAGTTGCGTTGATCTTGTTCACTGCCATTGCGACTAAAAAGGCGCTAGAAGGTATTTTCGCAGGGATCATTGCTGGCTTAATTTTACTTGATCCGACAAGTGTCATTACTCGATTAGGTGAAATCTCGACCAAGGTGATTATGGATGAAACCATTGCATGGATTATTTTGGTGTGTGGCATGATGGGCGGCTTAATTAATATGCTTGAGCGTGGTGGTAGCGTGTTAAGTTTTGGTGATTTCTTAGGAGGTAAAATTAAAACGAAGCGTGGCACTTTATTGACCACCGGCCTACTCGGGGTGATGGTATTTATTGATGATTATCTCAATTCATTAGCGGTGTCATCTTCAATGAAGTCGATGACTGACCGCTTTGGTATCTCCCGTGAAAAATTAGCTTTTATTGTTGATTCAACCGCTGCTCCGGTCTGTATTATTGTCCCAATTTCAACCTGGGCTGTTTATTTTTCGGCACTGCTGGAAGAAAATGGGGCAACGGACGAGGGGCAAGGAATATCATTGTACATTGAAGCTATCCCTTATATGGCTTACGGTTGGATGGCCTTATTAGTGGTCTGGTTAGTTGCGATGGGCTATCTCAAAGATTTTGGTGCGATGAAAGCTGCCGAAGATCGTGCGCAAGCGGGGCAACCCATACCTGATGGTATAGCTTCCGACGGGTTTGACCATTCGAGTGTTAATAAAGCATCCACGATGATGGGGCTGCTTAACTTCTTCTTACCGATGGCGGTATTGATTGGCGCTAGTATTTACTACGATATTGATTTATTGCTGGGCGCTTTAGTTGCTTCACTATTTACGATGGTGTTTTATTTTGTGCAGCGCTTACTGACCTTTGAACAGTTAGTTGATGCGATGACCGATGGTTTTAGAGTGATGTTGCATCCGATTGCCGTGGTTTGTGCAGGTTTTATGGTTAAAGAAGTTAATGATTCGTTAGGTATGACGATGTATATCATTGATGCCATTAAGCCGCTGATGAGTAAAGAGCTATTACCAGCGATTATTTTTACTGTGATGGCACTCGTAGTATTTGGCACTGGCTCAAGCTGGGGTGTGTTCGTGATTTCATTACCGATTGTTATCCCAATGGCCCAATCTTTTGATCTCTCGATGCCGTTAACGGTTGGCGCATTGTTATCCGCCTCAGCTTTTGGCTCTCATGCTTGTTTTTACAGTGATTCAACTGTGTTATCGGCTCAGGGCTCCGGTTGTACGCCGATGCAGCATGCATTAACGCAATTACCTTACACGTTAATAGCGGCGAGCTTAGCATTAATTACGCTAGTGATTTTTGGCTACACTATGGCGTAAATTTTAATCGATAGTGAGTTTTATCACTGAAAAGCGTGCCCTTATCGGGTGCGCTTTTTGGTTTGTTATTGTGCATATCTAAAATCATCTCCTTAATGTTTTTCTTATATCCAAGTTTGTTTTTGTTTAATTTGGTTAAAAATCAATTTGTTATGTTAGTTTCATCGTTTATTTATCGACTTGGTATTAAAGTTGCCATTACTTAGATTATAAAAATTAAATTTAAGTGGGTGAGCCAATGTCGATAAATAATAGCGATAAACAAAAAATAGTGGTGGTTGGAAATGGCATGGTTGGTCATCATTTTATTGATCAGCTTGTTAAAAATGGTGGTGGTGATTACCAAATTGTTACCTTTGCTGAAGAAAGTCGTTTGGCCTATGACCGAGTGATGCTGACCAGCTATTTCACCGGCAATACTGCCGATGATTTAGCTTTAACAACCCCCGATGCCTATGATGAACAAGGCGTGGAGTACCATGTTAATCAGCAGGTTGTTGGCATCGATCGCGGGGCTAAAACGGTTGAAACAGCCAGTGGCGACATCATTTCCTATGACAAGCTCGTGCTATCGACCGGTTCATTCCCGTTTGTGCCGCCTGTTCCAGGTAAAGATCAGCCTCATATTCATGTTTATCGTACCCTTGATGATTTAGATCAAATTGCGGAGTCGGCACAATCATCAAAAATTGGTGTGGTGATTGGTGGTGGTTTATTGGGGCTTGAAGCCGCTAATGCAATAAAACAATTGGGGTTAACTACCCATGTTGTTGAATTTGCTCCGCGTTTAATGGCGGTACAACTTGATCAGGGCGGTGGTGATTTACTGCGTCAGAAAATTGAAGCGCTTGGTGTGTCCGTTCATACCGAGAAAAACACCCTTGAAATTGTCGCTGGGCAAGATTGCCGTTATCGAATGAATTTTGCCGATGGCTCATTTTTAGAAACGGATATTATTGTTTTTTCAGCGGGTATTAGACCACAGGATCATTTGGCCCGGATCAATGATATTACGCTTGGCGAACGTGGCGGCATTGCGATAGACGATCAGTGTGTGACCAGTGATCCCGATATTTACGCCATCGGTGAGTGTGCGCTATGGGACAATAAAATTTTCGGCTTAATCGCGCCCGGTTATGCCATGGCGAAAGCGGCTGTGAGTCATCTAACTGGCGGGGACAAAACCTTTAAAGGTGCTGACATGAGCACCAAGTTAAAGTTACTTGGAGTGGAAGTAGCCAGTATCGGTGATGCCCATGGCAACACACCTAAATCACAAAGCTATAGCTTTATTGATTCTGCGACTGGGGTTTATAAAAAAATTGTGATGAGCCGGGATGGAAAAATCTTGCTCGGTGCAGTGTTGGTTGGTGACAGCAATGATTACGGTCAATGGTTACAGTTAGCATTAAATAGTATTGAGCTATCTCATCCCCCAGAATATTTATTATTACCAGCAATGGATGGCGAAATGAGTAGTGCTGGCACCGGGATTGATGCACTACCACCAGCGGCACAAATCTGTTCATGTTATGACGTGAGTAAACAAGCGTTATGTGATGCGGTTGCTGGTGGCGCTCATGATATTGCAGCACTAAAGAGTTGTACTGAAGCCGGAACTGGCTGTGGTGGGTGTGTGCCATTAGTAACGCAAGTACTTAACAGTGAACTCGCAAAACTTGGAGTTAGTGTTGATCATTCGTTGTGTCGTCACTTCGAGTATTCACGAGCAGAATTATTCGATATTGTTCGAGTGAAAAAAATTAAAACCTTCGAGGGATTAATTTCTGAGTGTGGTCAGGGTGATGGTTGTGAAATCTGTAAACCGGTGGCGGCTTCGATGTTTGCCTCATTATGGAATGATCATGTGCTCAATGATGAGCTGGTCGGTTTACAAGACACCAATGATAACTTCCTCGGCAATATGCAAAAAGATGGCACTTATTCGATTGTGCCACGGATCCCTGCTGGTGAAATCACCCCTGAACATCTGATATTAATCGGTGAAATTGCTAAAGAATATAATTTATATACCAAGATAACGGGCGGTCAACGAATCGATTTGTTTGGTGCGCAATTGCATCAATTACCACCAATTTGGCAGCGTCTGGTTGATGCCGGTTTAGAAACAGGCCATGCCTATGGCAAGTCTTTACGCACGGTTAAATCCTGTGTTGGTAATAACTGGTGTCGCTATGGCGTGCAAGATAGCACCGGCATGGCTATTATTCTTGAAAATCGCTATCGCGGCGTTCGTTCTCCCCATAAAGTAAAAATGGCCGTGTCTGGTTGTGCCCGTGAATGTGCCGAAGCCCAGAGTAAAGATTTTGGTGTTATTGCCACTGACAATGGTTGGAATTTATATGTCGCTGGCAACGGCGGAATGCGACCACGTCACGGGGATTTATTTGCCAGTGATATCGATGATCAAACCTTACTTCGCTATATCGATATTATCTTTATGTTTTATGTTCGTACTGCGGATCGCTTACAGCGCACATCGGTATGGATGGAGAATTTAGAAGGTGGCCTAGATTACCTTAAAGAAGTGGTCATTAATGACAAACTTTCAATTAATGATGAATTATTAGCGCAAATGGCCCATCTCAAAGATACCTATCAATGTGAGTGGAAAACCACCATCGAAGATCCGCAAAAACTTAAACGTTTTAGTCATTTTATTAACAGTGATAAGGCCGATGACAACGTCATTTTTATTACGGTGCGTGATCAAATTAATCCCAGTGACAAATTTGCCTTAGCAACCGAATTATAATTTTAGGAGCGATAAAATGATTGATAAAACAACTTGGGTTGATATTTGCCCATTAAGTGATATTCCCAAAAATACCGGTGTTTGTGCCGATTTTAATGGTCAACAAGTGGCGATATTTCATTTGAATCTTACTCAAGGCTGTCACCAAAATGGTCAGGGAAGTGCAGTAAAAGCCGTCGATAATTTTGATCCTTTTGCGCGAGCGAATATTTTATCTCGCGGTTTAATTACCGAAACGGATCAAGCGTACTTCGTGGCATCACCTTTACTTAAGCAGCAATTTTGTTTAGATAGTGGTTTATGTCAACAAGATGAAAGTATCTCTATCGCAACCTATCAGGCACGTATTGCTGATGGTGTTGTGCAGTTGAGGGCGTAATTTAATGAGTGATGCAAATTTTAAACTGTTTTCGCTGACGCCAAAAATGAAAATTTTACATTTTAGTTGGGGCGCTTTTTTTATTAGTTTTTTCGTTTGGTTTAATCATGCACCTTTATTGGGTTTGATCGCTGAGTCATTAGGATTAACCGCTGAACAAATTAAAACCTTACTTATTTTAAATGTAGCATTAACTATTCCTGCTCGTATTGCCATTGGCATGGTGACTGATCAATACGGACCCCGTAAAACTTACAGCTTGTTATTGCTGTTATGTTCGATCCCCTGTGGCATGTTTGCTGTGGCTGATAGTTTTGAACAACTGGCGTTAGCACGGTTTCTACTGGGTTTTATTGGTGCTGGTTTTGTGATTGGTATTCGCTTAGTGAGTGAATGGTTTCCGGCTAATCAGTTGGGCACCGCTGAAGGTATTTATGGCGGTTGGGGCAACTTTGGTTCGGCAGCAGCAGCGATGATTATGCCGGCATTAGCATTAGCCTTTGGTGGTGACGACGGTTGGCGTTGGGCGGTTGGGATCTCAGGCGTTATTTGTTTTCTGTATTCGTTTGTTTTTTATTATGGCGTACGAGATACACCCGCAGGCGCGACATACTTTAAGCCCAAAAGCTCAAAAGCGATGGAAGTGACTAGTGTCGGTGATTTTTATCTATTGATTCTGATGAAGTTACCATTGTTTGGTGCCTTGGCTTTATTAAATTGGAAATTATCACCACAGGGCGTTAGCCTAATTACTGAAAACACCAGCTGGTTGATATATGTTGGCTTGGTCGGTTTATTTATTTATGAAGTCATTGCGGCTTATCAGGTCAATAAAGAAGTGTTTGTGACGCCTGTTGATCCAATTCATCAATACTCTTTCAAACAGGTAGCGGTACTTAACGTCTTATATTTCGCGACCTTTGGCAGTGAGTTGGCCGTGGTGTCAATGTTACCGCTGTTTTTCTCTGAAACCTTTGAGCTGAATATGGTGGTAGCTGGGCTGCTAGCCTCAAGTTATGCCTTTATGAATTTATTGTCACGTCCATTAGGCGGTTGGATTAGTGATAAATATGGTCGTAAGAAAACCTTAATGATCCTAACCACGGGCCTAAGTATTGGCTATGGAGTCATGGCGACAATCACTGGTGAATGGCCATTGGTCTTAGCGGTAGTTGCGGCGATGAGTTGTTCGTTCTTCGTTCAGGCAGGTGAGGGAGCAGTGTTTGCGGCCGTGCCATTGATTAAACGACGTTTAACCGGACAAATTGCTGGAATGACTGGGGCTTATGGTAATGTTGGTGCGGTGTGTTACTTAACAGTTTTATCATTTGTTAGTTATTCGACTTTTTTCTGGGTCATTGCAGTCAGTGCTTTTGTCGGTTTATTGATGTTGTTTTTAATGCAAGAACCTAAGGGTAATATGGTGGAAATTTTACCCGATGGCACTGTTGAATTAATTAAGGTCGATTAAATGGAATCAAAAGATAGTTTGCAAATTACCGTTGGTGGTTATTCTGATCAAGGTGAAAAATCACAGAATCAAGATGCTTTTGCACTGAAATTAAATAGTGGCATTGATTTAGAACTCAAAGGACATGTTGCCGTTATTGCCGACGGGGTGTCGAGTGCGAACTGTGCTGAGCAAGCTAGCCAAATGAGTGTTTGTCATTTTATTGATGAGTACTTAGCGACTCCAGACAGCTGGTCGGTTAATAAATCGGCCAGCCAAGTGATTTCGTCTTTAAATAAATGGCTATACGCTCGGCAATTAGTCAATGGTGAACAGGGAGAATTGGAACAATGGTTTAGTACTTTTTCTGCGTTGATTTTAAAAGGCAATCGAGGCCATTTATTTCATGTTGGCGATTGTCAAATAGCTAAAGTTAATGATGATGGTTATCAAGTGCTTACTAGCGAACATTCGACGCCTGCTGGGATCTTAAATCGTGCGGTCGGTGCCGGTCGACATGTTGAAATTGATGTTGCTCTGACCGAGTTAGCAGTTGATGACTTTTTTATCTTAGCTTGTGATGGAGTTCATCAGTTTGTAAAACCGAAACAGATTCAACAAATACTCATCGATTATGATGATCTGGAGCTGGCGAGCAAAATGATTTGTGATTTGGCTGGTGAACAGGGCTCACTTGATAATTTAACCTGTTTATTATTGCGAATTAATCAGCTACCAGCCCAGGCCTTGGAGCAGATCGTATTTACGAGAAAGCAACAAGTGATCCCACCACCATTACGTATCGGTGCCAAACTCGATCATTTCGAGATTATCGATGTGTTAGAGCAAAGTACTCGCTCTCATGTTTATTTAGCACGAGATCCTATCGAACAACGCTTAGTGGTTATTAAAACGCCTTCGATTAATTTTACCGACGATGATGATTACCTGGAGGGATTTATTAAAGAAGGCTGGGTTGGCACTAAATTTAATCACCCAGCGATCATGAAAATTTATCCTGAAGTGCAAAATAGTCAATTTTTATATCATGCTTGTGAGCATATTGAAGGGCAAACATTAGCTCATTGGTGCAGCGAAAACCTCCAACCATCGCTAAGGCAAGTGCGTACTATCACTGAACAAATTGTTAAAGCACTGCGGGTATTACAACGCTTTGATGTTGTTCATGGTGATATTAAAGCTGACAATTTTATGATTGATCTTAATGGTCGAATTAAGCTAATTGATTTTGGTAGTTGTGATGTTGGTTCGTTTGAGCAACATCATGAGCTTGTTTTAGTTAAAGGGACTCTTAATTTTACTGCGCCGGAGCTATTTAATGGCGGAAAAAGTAATCATCAAAGTGATTTGTTTTCCTTAGGGGTACTCGTTTACCAAATATTAACGGGTCGATTACCTTACAAAGAAATGAGTCAACCAGAGCAAGCGCCTAAACAATATAATTTATGGCGTTATATTCCGTTAAGTACTTACCGCAAAGATTTACCCGATTGGTTAGATTTAGTGTTATCAAGCGCCATCGCTGCGGATCCCAAATTACGTTTTAATCATTATTCAGAATTTTTAGCGGGTTTAAATCGCTCCAGTAAAGAGAGTCAATCTCCTGTTGCCCAATTGCCATTATTACAACGAGATCCCGTTAAATTTTGGCAATATATAAGCTTAATATTATTGATATTACTTGTTATTTCTATTGCTGGTTGATTATTGAATTAGTTGATAGAGGCTCTAATCTTGTTAAAGCCCGTATTACTACTTTCCATTTTTTAGATTAAGACCTAATCAGATGATCAAAGGCGCCTAATGCGGCAGTGGCACCACTGCCCATCGCAATAATAATTTGCTTGTATGGACTGTCGGTGACATCACCCGCGGCAAACACACCAGCAATCGAGGTTTCGCCACGAGGACCCGTGATAATTTCACCACGATTAGTTAATTCAATATCACCTTGTAAAAATTCACTGTTCGGCATTAAACCAATTTGAACGAAAATAGCGGCCAGCGTTACGCTGTTACTCTCGCCCGTGGTACGATCGGTGTAGTTTAGGCCTGTCACTCGTTTGCCATCACCAACCACTTCGGTGGTTTGAGCGTTAGTAATAATAGTGATATTAGCTAATGAGTTCGCTTTACGTAACAGAACTTCATCGGCACGTAAGGTCTCTGCGAATTCAAGCACCGTGACATGCTCAACAATGCCGGCTAAATCGATTGCTGCTTCAATACCTGAATTACCGCCCCCAACAACAGCGACTGGTTTTCCTTTAAATAAGGGACCATCACAATGTGGGCAGTAAGCGACACCTTTACCACGGTATTCATTTTCACCGGGAACGCCCATTTCACGCCAGCGTGCGCCAGTTGCCAGTACTACCGCTTTACTGGTTAAGGTGGCGCCATTTTCTAATTCAACTTCAATTAGGCCAGTGCTTTGATTACGCGATACTTTACGGGCTTTGTTGTTATTCATGATATCAACATCGTACTCACGGACATGTTCTTCAAGGCTAGCCACTAATTTGGGTCCGGTAGTCGCTTGAACCGAGATAAAGTTTTCAATTGCCATGGTGTCGCTAACTTGACCACCAAAACGGTCGGCTACAATACCGGTATTAATCCCTTTTCGCGCTGCATAAATTGCCGCTGCTGCACCTGCTGGTCCGCCGCCAACCACTAAAAAGTCGAAACTTTCTTTATTGGCTAAGGAATTTCGTTGCCGTGCCGGGGCATCTTGGTCAACTTTATTGAGAATTTCACTTAAGGAAATACGCCCTTGGCTAAAGGATTTTCCGTTAAGGTAGACAGTGGGTACTGCCATAATGTCACGATCGAACACTTCGGTTTGAAATAATGAACCGTCGATCATGACATGTTTAATTTGTGGGTTAATAGTTGCCATCATATTGAGCGCTTGCACAACATCTGGACAGTTTTGACAACTTAGAGAGATGTAAGTTTCAAACTGATATTCACCTTCAAGCCGTCGTACTTGCTCTATAACATCGGCAGAAATTTTAAGTGGGTGTGAGCCACTGTGTAATAAAGCCATCACTAATGACGTAAATTCATGGCCCATTGGTAATCCAGCAAAGCGAACTTCACTGCCGGTGGCCACCGAACGAACTAACATCGATGGTACTCGTTCATTGCTGTTATCACCGTCAATCACGGTGACTAATGATGAAAGTTCGGCAATCTCATTGACCAATGTGTTTAACTCAATTGATTTTGGGCTGCTGTCGGTAAAAGCAACCAGTTCAACTGGGGTTTTTAGGTTTTCAAGGTAGCTTTTTAATTGGTTTTTTAAATTGACATCTAACATATTAATCTCCGAAAAAGGTAGTAAACGCGCCCTTTACCGGACGCTTTATTGAACTGATGGCTTAGATTTTACCAACAAGATCAAGTGATGGAGCGAGTGTTTCTGCACCTGGCTGCCAAGCTGCTGGACAAACTTCGCCGTCATGTTCAGCGACATATTGTGCTGCTTTTACTTTACGAAGTAACTCGGCTGCGCTACGACCGATACCTAAGTCATGAACTTCAGCAATTTTAATTTCGCCTTCAGGATTAATCACGAACGTACCACGTAGTGCTAAGCCTTCTTCTTCAATCATCACACCGAAGTTGCGAGTGATTTTACCCGTTGGATCACCAATCATTGGGTATTTGATTTTCTTGATAGTGTCTGAAGTGTCGTGCCATGCTTTGTGAGTGAAGTGAGTGTCAGTTGAAACGGAGTAAACTTCAACGCCCATTTTTTGTAGTTCGTTGTAGTAATCAGCCATGTCGCCTAATTCAGTTGGACAAACGAATGTGAAGTCAGCTGGGTAGAAAAATACGATAGACCATTTGTTGGCTAAATCTTTTTCGCTTAGTTCAACAAATTCACCGTTGTGGAAAGCTGTTGCGTTAAAAGGTAATAATTTAGTGTTGATAATTGATTGGTTCATTGTGAACTCCCGTTTATTTAAAAGATGTTTTCTTTAAGACGGGAGTATCATAGGTTTTATCTTAGTATTTGTGTAATCGATTGTACTTATTTAATTGATAGGTTTTAACTATAGAAGTTAAGGTGGTTAACCGATGTTCTAATACTGGCAACAATCGCTCGGACACATTCGATGCGAGAATAATTGGGACGTATCACTAATGAGATGGCTCGGTAGGGTTGTGGCTCAATAAAACGGGTGTAGCTAATATCATCATTATTGAGATGGTCTTCGGCAGCTAATGCTGGTAACAACGTGATCCCCATGCCACTGGCCACCATATGACGTAAGGTCTCTAAACTAGTGCCTTGAAAACGCTTATCTTCATTAGCGCCAGCGGCAAAGCAATAACCCATGGCTTGATCTTTAAGACAGTGACCATCTTCTAGAGTCAGAATTTGCTGGTGGTGGAGATCAGCTAATGACAGCGCTGGTTTATTACTTAACAGGTGATCACTTGGTGCGGCTAATAGCAAGGGTTCATTAAATAAATGATAGTGTTCAAATTTATCCATGTCATTTAAGTAAGGTAAAATGAGTAAGTCTAATTTACCCTCATCAAGTTGTTTTAATAACACA
>SPKZ01002130.1_pt1 | contig 11718 bp, 11 predicted proteins | sample 2456571 | NCBI WGS metagenome assembly SPKZ01 (sample SAMN11192286, study PRJNA482655) | marine metagenome | biome: ENVO:00000447; feature: ENVO:00000244|ENVO:00000211|ENVO:00000569|ENVO:00002023; material: ENVO:00002151; isolation source: ocean water from marine abyssalpelagic zone ...
CACCACTTTAGCAACGCGCTCTTTAACCGTTAACGCGTGTGCGATGTCGTGCCAATTAAGCGCTTGCGGGTGATATTTGAAAGATTTAAGCCCCATGTTGTTGGCCAATCCAATATCTGTATCACGATCGCCAATGACATAACTGTGCTCAAAATCTATCTTGCCCTGTTGTAATAAGTCACTGACTAAACCCAAACGTGGCTTACGACAACTGCAATCTTGATCAGCAAAGTGTGGGCAAATGAGCACATCTTCAAAAATAATGCCTTGGCTGGCAAAGATATCCATCATCTTATTATGCGCTAGATCAAAATCATCGGTAGGGAAACTGTCAGTACCTAAACCATCTTGGTTAGAGACCATAATTAGTTGATAACCCGCTTGCTGCAATTGCAACAATACCGGAAAGACATTAGGCTCAAACACTAGCTTCTCTAAGCTGTCGAGTTGCTTATCAATAGCAGGCTCTTCAACTAAGGTGCCATCACGATCAATAAATAATATTTTGTTTTTCATTTCTTACTCTATTAACTGGGGGTTAGGCGGCAAACTGCGCTGAAATTTTTCGTAATGTATCTGTAAGGCGCGCCATTTCAATAGCGCTACCAATGCTAAAGCGTAGACAGTGCTCTAATGTTGCAACGCCTGATTGGTCACGTACCACAATGCCATCGTCAGCGATTGCAGTGAACCATGTATTATCGCAAAATCTGACTAACACAAAGTTGGCACCGGAATCATAAACAGCGCTGACCCCGTTTAGAGTGGATAGCGCTTGGCTAAACATCTCTTTTAATTTATTAAGTTGTGCCACGCGAGATGACATAATTTTCACGCCGGCTGAACTTAAACTCTGCTCGGCAATGATGCCAACTGGCGCGGGAATAGGGTAGGGCGCAATCACCTTTTTAACAAGATCGATAATGTCATTTTGTGCAAGCATAAAACCACATCGCAACCCAGCTAACGCAAAGGCCTTGGATAAGGTGCGCAATACCACTAAATTGTTATATTTCTCTAATAATGGCGCCATTGATAAATCGCTTGAAAACTCAATATAGGCTTCATCAATAACCACTAAGCATGTCTCTTGCAATTGCTTGACAATGGGTTCCAATTGCGCGATTGACAGCGTCGAACCCGTTGGATTATTGGGATTGCATATAAATAATATTTTGCTGTCATCGACTTTATTACACAATTGCGGATCAAGTTGCCAATCGCTGGTTAGCGGCACTTTATTAATCCCAACGTTGCAAGTCGCCGCACTGATCGCATACATGCCATAGGTTGGCGTGCAAATCGTAATCTTATCTTGCCCTGGGTTACAGAATGTTCTGATCAGCAGTTCAATCGCCTCGTCTGCACCGCGACTAGCCAATACTTGATCATTAGCAACGTTCGCGTAGCGGGCATAGTTTTCAATGAGCTCAACCGGTTGAAATTCTGGATAGCGATTATAACTTGGCTTGGTATCGCTAAACGGAGACTCATTGGCGTTAAGCCAAATGTCACCGCACCCGCCAATTCGTCGCGCCGATTGATAAGGCACCATCGTTAATAGTTCTGGGCGCGCAAGGCGCTCAATTAGACTTTGTTCGCTCATGTTATTGTGCCTTTAATCTAATGCTAACCGCGTTTGCGTGAGCGTCTAAACCTTCCGCCATGGCAATAGGTATGATTGCGCGCGATAGGTTATTTAAACCATCATAGGTCAGTTCTTGCACCGTAAATCGTCTTGTAAAGTCGACCAAACTTAAACTTGAGAAACTATTACACATACCATAAGTAGGCAATACATGATTGGTGCCGCTGGCGTAATCGCCTGCAGATTCTGGGCTCCATGGTCCAAGAAATACCGAACCCGCCGCGTAAATATGATTGAGTATTTGCCGTGGATTTTCGGTTTGTATAATCAAATGCTCTGGAGCGTATGAGTTACTAATGCTAATCGCACTATCCAGATCATCGGTGATTAAAATATGACTATGCGCTAGTGCATCTCGCGCGATACGTTGACGAGTTAGCGGTTGCAACTGCTTTTCAATTTCTTTGGCCACGTTACTTGCCAATTGGCTACATGGTGTTAGTAAAATAGTTTGAGAGTCACTACCATGCTCGGCCTGTGACAGTAAATCGGCGGCAATAAAAGCAGGGTTAGCCGTGCTGTCAGCAATAACGAGTACTTCAGACGGTCCCGCTGGCATGTCGATAGCCGCGCCGCCGATAGTACTTGATACTTGTTTTTTAGCTTCGGTAACATATTTATTACCAGGACCAAATATTTTATCAACCTTTGGTACTGAGTCTGTGCCAAATGCCATTGCTGCTATCGCTTGTGCGCCGCCTACTTGAAATATATCATCAATACCGCAAAGGTGAGCTGTATATAAAATAACGTCTGAAATAGGCGGTGGGGTACATAAAATGATTCGTTCACAACCTGCTATTTGCGCTGGCACAGCAGTCATTAATACTGTAGAGGGTAAAGGCGCTGTGCCGCCAGGTGCATACAAACCGACATTGCGCAGGGCTTGTGTACGCAATTCACAGTGCACACCAACGCTTGTTTCAATGCTCACTGATTGTGTGCGCTGTGCGCTATGAAACTTCTCGATATTCGCTTTGGCCAAGGCCAGCGCTTGCTTGAGTTCATCAGAAATATTGCTCACTGCCTTAAGAATATCTTCTTTAGACACCGCAATTACCGTTAAACTAACCTTATCAAAACGTAACGAATAATCTTTTAACGCCAGATCACCAGTGTTTCTAACATTTTCAATAATATTAGTGACTTGTTGATGTAACATAGCAGAGTTTTCTAGCGCAGGGCGCTGTAATTGCCGCTGTTTGTCTTGCTCGCTTAGTTGTGACCAAATCAATGTACGCATCTTCCTACCCCAGCATTTTTTCAATCGGTAAAACTAAAATGGAGCTAGCACCGAGTGTTTTAAGCTCTTCCATGGTTTCCCAAAATAATGTTTCGCTGCTCACCGCATGCACTGCAACTTTATCGGTGTCCGCTAGCGGTAAAATTGTTGGATTTTCGGCACCAGGCAATAAGCTGATAATCTTCTTCAAATTTTCTTTTGGCGCATGTAACATAATGTACTTTGATTCACGGGCTTGAATAACGCCATTGAAACGGGTTAATAACTTATCCAGTAATTGCTGCTTTTCTGGATTAAGTTGATTAGTCGATTTAATCAATACCGCTTGGCTATTGAAAAATACTTGTGCTTCTTTCAAACCGTTCGCTTCAAGCGTTGCCCCCGTTGACACTAAATCACAGATTGCATCTGCGATGCCCGCGCGTGGTGCGACTTCAACCGAGCCTTTGAGGGTACAACTGGTGAAGTTTACGTTGTTCTTGTCGAGGTATCGTTTTAAAAGATACGGATAAGATGTGGCGATACGTTGGCCTGAAAACTGTTGGATGCCGGTATATTCAATTTCTGTAGGAATAGCGAGTGACAAACGACAGCCACCAAAGTCTAGACGTTTAAGTACTTTATAGCTGCTTGGCGCGCCAGAGGCTAGGCGCTCTAATTCGGTTTCTTCCAGCTCATTTTCACCAATGATCCCCAAATCACAAACACCGTCCATGATAAGCGTTGGGATATCGTCATCGCGTACCAGTAATAAATCGATGTTTTCGTTGGTGGAATGTGCAATCAATCGCTGAGAATTAGTATTGAATTTAATGCCACTGCCCTTAAGTAATTTCTTTGACTCGTCAGACAAACGGCCTTTCTTTTGAATCGCGATACGTAATCTGTTGTTTGCTAGCATGTGTTGTTGCTCCAAAATAAAAAAAGCCTCTTTCAGAGGCTTTTTTTATTGGCGCATCACTGAAAGAGTTAGGTGTAATCTTTCAGCCGAAATTTACCTGAAAGTTACCGGATCATATGATGGTGATGATGGTGGTTCAGAATAAAAATCATTGTGTTTTCCAAAAATAGATGTGTGTTAGGACTTGCTACATACACTATGTTAGCGCCTTTACATTTGCAAACAATTTTTTATATTAAATAATTATATGGTCGTGACCATTGGGAATTTGTAAAGGATATAAAATTCGATATATAAGGCGCGTGATTGATTTCGACACGGATGTCGATAGTAGAGCAACGCAGGAGTAGTTTGCCGAGCAATAGCTGGCTATTGGGATTGAACGCAACGAAGTAGATTGTTTTTTAGAGCGTTACAAAACCTGCATCTTCATTGATCATGGGTATAAGTTCATCATAAAGGCTAAGTTGATGAAATTAACTGATAATTTTGTTTTACTAAAAACGGACATTTTCAACTATTTACGGTAAATTAATCTCCGGTTAAGTTAAAATCCGCGACCCTAGCCACAAATACATTATTTACGTTTTTAACATTCATCAAGGAACATCCTATGGAAAACTTCTCACAAGAAAATTTTGAAAAATTATACGATAAGGTTATGGAAATGACCGTGGTATATTTACCACAGTTATTGCTGGCAATTCTTACCCTAATCATTGGTTTTTGGGTCATCTCGAAATTATCAAACGCGATCACCAAAGTCTTGGCTTTGCGTCACGTCGAAGAAACATTGCAACGCTTCTTATCTAACTTATTTAGTGTAGCGCTTAAAGCAATGCTGCTTATTAGTGTCGCGTCAATGGTTGGTATCGAAACAACATCGTTCATTGCGGTTATCGGTGCTGCGGGTTTGGCCATTGGACTTGCACTGCAAGGTTCGTTATCAAATTTTGCGGGCGGTGTATTAATCTTGCTGTTTAAGCCATTTAAAATAGGTGATGTTGTCGAAGTGCAAGGTTATGTCGGTGTGATTAAAGAAATTCAAATTTTCAATACTATTGTGACCACTCTTGATAACCAACGGGTAATTATTCCAAATGGTATTTTGTCTAATGGACCCATCAAAAACATTTTTGCGGAAGAGACACGCCGTGTTGATATGACATTTGGTATTAGCTATGACGACGATGTGCTTAAGGCAAAAGAAGTGATTCGAGATCTAGTTAAAGCTGACTCTCGTCTTCTTGAAGAAGCACACGGCCATGAAATATATGTTGCAGAGCATGCTGACAGCTCGGTTAACTTGTTAGTCCGTGTATGGTGTAACTCAGAAGATTATTGGGCGGTTTACTTTGCGATGTTTGAAAACGTCAAGCTTGCGTTTGATAAAGAAGGTATTACCATCCCATATCCACAACGTGATGTGCACATGAAAAATTCGTAATACCCATCGTATTATAAGAGGTGGCCGATTCAATTGAATCGGCGACATCGCCGCTCTTTGCCATCCGGATAACTGTTCCTGCGTTATCCTAATGTGCAAACATGGCACCGCGGCATACCGTTCATCGTGAACATAAAAAAAGGGAGTTAGTTGATACTAACTCCCTTTTTTAATGCTGGTACAATTAACGCGAAAGAGCTGGCGTTAAATGTGGACGCATTTTAGCTAACATTGCTTTAACCACTTTTGGATTACCAACAATGAGATTGCCAGAATCAACGTAACCATGACCACCGGTAAAGTCAGTGATAATGCCACCCGCTTCTTTAAGCAATAATTCACCTGCAGCAGTTTCCCATGGCTTAAGGCCAATCTGGAAGAAACCGTCAAAACGGCCAGCAGCTACATAGGCTAAATCAAGTGCGGCAGAACCAGCGTGACGAATATCAGCAGTATCATCATACATGTCAGCTAAGATCGTCATGTAGGTTTCTTTGTAATGCTTTACTTTATGTGGGAAACCGGTGCCAATGATGGTGCCTTTAAGATCTTTCGCTTTAGTTACACGGCAACGATAGGTATTAAATTGACAACCTTGACCCTTAGTCGCGGTAAATAATTCATCGCGTGTTGGATCAAAAATAACGGCTTGCTCGGTTTTGCCGTTAACTTTTAAGGCTATAGAGACACAAAAATGTGGGATACCCTTGATGAAGTTAGTGGTGCCATCAAGCGGATCAACGATCCATTGGTATTCACTTTTCTTATTGCCTTGCTCACCGCTTTCAGCACAGATGAAACCGTGATCAGGGTAAGATTTAGAAATTGCTGCAATAATGGCTTCTTCAGCCTCGATATCAACTGAAGTAACGAGATCGTTAGTTCCTTTTTGAGTAATTTCAACTTTATCAAGCTGCTCAGTGGCGTGCATAATTACTTTGCCTGCGCTACGAGCTGCCCGAATTGCAATATTTAGCATCGGATGCATAGTGTCTACCTTTGGATGTTAAAGAACGAGTATACCCAGGCCAATCTGCCTCGGTAAATATCTAGACCCATTTGTCTAGATTTAATCGGCGCATAGTCTACCAAATTTCAGCCCTAAGGCAAGCAAACAAGTTATTTAATCCTGCGTAGTATCACGTTTCCCGCCAAATAAGCATTGGGTAATTATGTTTAGCAGCGAGCCAACAATTTTGTTATTATGAGCGCCGAAAATTTTAGCCGCGATTAATCAAATCAGTGGCAGATATTATAAGGGTCAAGGCGTGAGCAATATTTCTGACGAATCAACGAGCGTTGAATCACTGTTATCCAACGTTAAAGTTGTTTTAGTAGGTACTACCCATCCCGGTAATATAGGCAGTGTCGCAAGAGCGATGAAAACAATGGGTATCATGGATCTTGTGTTAGCGGGACCACAAACCAAGATCGATGACAAGTCTTATGCTTTAGCATCTGGCGCCCGAGACGTTTTAGAAAATGTGACAGTGGTTGATACCTTGCAAGAAGCTGTTGCTGATTGTGGTCTTGTTATTGGCTCAAGCGCACGTTCGCGTACGTTGCCATGGCCGATGTTAGAGCCTCGTAGTTGCGGCGAAAAACTATTGTCAGAGTTGCCTAACTATCCAGTAGCCGTGGTTTTTGGTCGTGAAAACAGCGGACTTTCAAACGACGAATTACAGTTGTGCCAATTTCACGTCTGCATACCTGCAAACCCGAATTATAGCTCGCTAAATTTGGCCATGGCGGTGCAAACTATTTGTTATGAAATACGTATGGCAGCGCTATCAAACACTATTACGCCAGTGCAAGAAACTTATCCACACTCTGCTAAGTTAGAAAGCTTTTATGCTCACCTTGAGCAAACGCTATTGAAAATTGGATTTATTGCCAAAGCGCATCCTGGGCAAGTGATGACCAAGCTTCGTCGTTTATACAATAGAGCGCGTCCAGAAGACGTAGAACTAAATATATTACGCGGCATTTTAACCTCTACCCAGCAGAGCATGAACGAAAATAACAAAGATAAAGCAGACGATAAATCATAGTTCTGGTGCTCATCGACATGGTATAATATCGTTAAATGGAATACTTGACTAAAAAGGTAGGTTATATACTTGACTAAATTACTCGGGTTTGATGTAATGCGCGCCATACCACGTGATCAGCTAAGGCATTTTGATGAAATTAACTTCTAAAGGACGTTACGCAGTGACCGCAATGTTAGATGTAGCATTACATCAAGACCTCGGTCCAGTTTGCTTGGCCGATATTTCAGAGCGCCAGCGTATCTCTCTATCGTATTTAGAGCAGTTATTTTCAAAGCTACGTAAAGCTAAATTAGTTGATAGCGTTCGCGGACCTGGTGGTGGTTATCGTTTGGCTATTGCTGCCATCGATATCTCAATAGGTTCGGTGATTAGCGCCGTTAATGATTCGGTCATCGCAACGCAATGTAAGGGCGAAAAACCCTGTACTCCAAGTGGTCGATGTTTGACACACTCGTTGTGGAATGATTTTAGTAAAAAGATGCAAGACTTTCTTGAAAGCGTGTCGTTAGGTGAGTTAATGGCGAATTCTGAAGTTATCGCCATTTCTAAAAAACAGAACATGGTTCAAGGATTACAAAACGATATATTGCATACCAATCAACTTGGTTAATGCGTAGCCTAATGGCGTTGAGCTTTGAATATACAAGGCAAAGAAAAAATAAAGAGACAGTGAGTCGGGCAATATTTCACTCGATTGGCGGTCTAATAGTTTATAGCAATGATAATGCCTATTTTTTAATGGATTAGGTGTGGAGTAATAAATGAAATTTCCGATATATTTTGATTATGCAGCGACAACACCCGTAGATCCACGTGTTGCCGAAAAAATGATCGCGTGTTTAACCATGGAAGGCAACTTTGGTAACCCAGCGTCACGTTCACATCGTTTTGGTTGGCAAGCAGAAGAAGCGGTTGATATCGCTAGAAATCAAATTGCAGAATTGTTGAATGCCGATTCACGAGAAATCGTATTCACCTCTGGTGCGACAGAATCAAATAACTTAGCCATTAAAGGTGCAGCGCATTTTTATGCTAAGAAAGGCAAGCACATCATTACTTGTAAAACCGAACATAAAGCGGTTTTAGATACTTGTCGTCAATTAGAACGAGAAGGCTTTGAGGTGACTTATCTTGATCCACAAGCCAACGGCATTCTTAGCGTCGATGTTATTGAAGCGGCCCTGCGTGAAGACACTGTTCTTGTTTCAATTATGCACGTAAATAACGAGTTAGGCATTATCCAGGACATCGCAGCCATTGGTGAAATGTTACGTGCTCGAAAAGTGGTATTTCATGTCGATGGCGCACAAAGTGCCGGCAAGCTTGATATAGATCTTAGCGAAATTAAAGTCGATTTAATGTCGTTCTCTGGTCATAAGATATACGGCCCTAAAGGCATCGGTGCATTATATGTTCGCCGTAAGCCGCGTATTCGCCTTGAAGCGCAAATGCATGGCGGTGGTCATGAGCGCGGTATGCGTTCTGGCACATTGGCAACCCACCAAATCGTTGGCATGGGCGAAGCCTTTAGAATCGCTAAAGAAGATATGAGTAAGGATCGCGCTCACATCACTGCATTAAGCAAACGCTTACGTGACGGCCTGATGAAGATAGACGAAACTTATCAAAATGGTGACAAAGATTTAGGTTATAACGGTATTCTTAATATCAGTTTTGCCTATGTTGAAGGTGAGTCATTAATGATGGCTATTACCGATTTGGCCGTATCTTCTGGTAGTGCTTGTACGTCTGCAAGTTTAGAGCCTTCATATGTGCTGCGCGCATTAGGTCTAAACGATGAAATGGCGCATAGCTCAATTCGTTTCGGCATTGGCCGTTTTACGACTGAAGCGGAAGTTGATCATGCTATCAAACAAATGACCCAATCAATTGGTCGTTTACGTGAAATGTCACCTCTTTGGGAAATGTTCCAAGACGGTGTTGATTTAGACAGTGTTGAATGGGTTGCTCACTAGCAACGTATTAATTAAATAGGAGATAGAACAATGGCCTATAGCGAAAAATTATTAGATCATTATGAGAACCCACGGAATGTTGGTTCATTCGATAAAAAAGATCCGCAAATTGCCACTGGCATGGTTGGCGCACCAGCATGTGGTGACGTGATGAAATTGCAACTTAAGATTAATGATCAAGGTATCATTGAAGATGCCAAATTCAAAACTTATGGTTGTGGTAGTGCAATTGCATCAAGCTCATTAGTTACCGAATGGGTTAAAGGCAAATCAATTGAAGACGCTGGTAAAATTACCAATCGTGATATCGCTGACGAGTTAGCGTTGCCACCAGTGAAAATTCACTGTTCAATTTTGGCTGAAGATGCGATTAAAGCAGCGATTGAAGATTACAAATCGAAATCATAAGCTTATTATCGATGCCTTAATACGTTAAGGCATCGTTGAATTTAACATGCAAATGTTGCAAAAGATGCAAGGGTTAAACATATGGCAATTACAGTCACTGAGTCTGCTGCTAATCGAGTCAGCAATTTCCTAGAAAGCCGTGGTAAAGGTCTGGGTTTACGCTTGGGTGTTAAAACCTCGGGTTGTTCGGGTTTGGCTTATATATTGGAATTTGTTGACGACTTAAATGACGGTGATGAAGTGTTTGAACAACACGGTGTAAAAATCATTGTCGATGCAAAAAGTCTTGTTTATCTTGACGGTACACAACTTGATTTTGTTGTGAATGGTCTTAACGAAGGTTTTGAATTTTCGAACCCTAATGTTGATGGCGAATGTGGTTGTGGTGAAAGCTTCTCTGTTTAAGAAAGCTGGCAATGAATAACATATGTTCAATACAACCTAATTTTAAACATCCATTTAAAGCATAGAACAATATGAATTACTTCGAATTATTTGGCATTAGCAACTCTTTTGAGATCGATATTGTGGTATTAAAAGCCAAATATCTTGAGTTGCAACGAGCGGTCCATCCTGACAGATTTGCCAATGCTAGTGAACGTGAGCGCCTAATGTCTGTGCACAAGGCCGCGCAAATCAACGATGCATTTAATGTGTTAAAGCATACCGATAGCCGAGCTCAATATTTACTTGAACTCTCTGGCATACAGTTGGCTCATGAAACTCAAACGCTTAAAGATCCTATGTTTCTGATGCAGCAAATGGAACTTCGTGAAACCCTAGAAGACATTTGCGATAGCGAAGATCCCGAGCAAAGTTTGTTAGATTTCCAACAAGAAATTGATGGTTATATTGCAACGATGAATCACAGTTTTAGCCATTTTTTTGCAGAAAACAACCAAGTATCATTATTGAGCGCCGCCGACAATGTTCGAAAATTGAAGTTTATGCTTAAGTTATCGCAAGAAGCATTAGCCATCGAAGATAAAATTTTTAATGATTAATCAGCGTTATTTCTGATTGCGATAAAATGACTCTCTTCACATCACAATCTGGGTTATTATAGCGCCCAGAAAATCCTCCTAGTAGAAAGAATTTATTATGGCGTTATTGCAGATATCTGAGCCGGGGCAGAGCACCGCACCGCACCAACATCGTTTAGCCGCAGGCATTGATCTGGGCACCACCAACTCTCTAGTCGCCAGTGTGCGCAACGGACAAGCGGTCACTTTAAATGATGCGCAAGGCAGAGACTCTCTACCTTCTATAGTGCACTACGGTGTTGATGGCGTATTAGTCGGCTTAGACGCTAAAAAACATAGCATCAGTGACGCAACCAACACCATTGTTTCGGTCAAACGATTCATGGGGCGCACCCTTAAAGACGTGCAAAGCAAGCATAAAGAATTGCCTTATCATCTTAGTGCCACCGAAAACGGTTTAATTAATATTCAAACGCGCAATGGTGTTGTTAATCCTATTCAGGTATCGAGTGAAATTCTTCGTCCGTTAGTGGAACTTGCAACGCAAACCTTGGGTGATGAACTTAGTGGTGTGGTTATCACCGTACCTGCCTATTTTGATGATGCACAGCGCCAAGGCACCAAAGACGCGGCGCAACTGTTGGGCCTTAATGTCTTTCGATTACTTAACGAGCCGACTGCAGCAGCGATTGCTTATGGTCTAGATAGCGATGAAGAAGGCGTGATAGCTGTTTATGATTTAGGTGGCGGCACGTTTGATATCTCTATTTTACGTCTTAATAAAGGCGTATTTGAAGTATTAGCAACTGGCGGTGATTCTGCCCTTGGCGGTGACGATTTTGACCAAGCGTTAAGTGATTGGATATTTAACGAGTCCGGTTACACTGGCGATCATTCACCAGCACTGCAACGTGAAATCAGCCAATTAGCCTGCCAAACAAAAGAAAGTCTAAGTACAAAACAACAAACGACGCTATCACTTGCATTACCTTGTGGTAGTGAGTGGCAAGGCAGCATAAGCCGTGAACAATTTAATGAGATTGTTGCGCCGCTAGTCA
>SPKZ01012806.1_pt1 | contig 11716 bp, 19 predicted proteins | sample 2456571 | NCBI WGS metagenome assembly SPKZ01 (sample SAMN11192286, study PRJNA482655) | marine metagenome | biome: ENVO:00000447; feature: ENVO:00000244|ENVO:00000211|ENVO:00000569|ENVO:00002023; material: ENVO:00002151; isolation source: ocean water from marine abyssalpelagic zone ...
GACAGAATCAAAATTATGGCTCTTAGTCTGATATTTTTTCCGATAACGCTATAAGACGATTCGAGCTTTGGATTAGCTTATCCTGCAAATCCTTTTGAACCACTTTCTTTAGCGGTTTTGGCAGGAACTTATCGATGAACTTATCATCAGCATGCAGTACCGCCTTTTCAATGAGCCCCACCATGTAGTCCAGTGCATCCAAAGGGTTCTTTCGTTGCTTAATCGTTGACCATAGCTTTGCGAATATACCGCCACCCACTATGCCGCCAATGATCCCAACCGGCCCAGTAACTACTTTCGTAACACTGCCGATCAACCCTAAAATATCCATCATTTGCCCTCCATATCTTTTTTTAGTTCCACCTTAGTAAAATCTAGCTTACTTATACATTCGTGAATATCTTTAGATCTCCTACGAAGGTCATTCATAGCTGACACGTTCCCCCACAATCCTACGTCCTGAGTAATAATAATCTTTTCGCATAACGCTATTATGTGGTCATACAGAAACGGCGATGAATCCAACAAATTCATCTTTGTTAGCACAAAAGCCGCCTCTTTATTCATAAAGTCCTCCATAATAAAACCTGACCTTTATTGATATCGTGTTGTGTCCATTTTCCCATTTATATAAAATAATATTTTTATAAACCGTGCTCTAAGAAACGTTAACTCCTCAGCTTTGTTATTGTACTGAAGTACAAACTTCGTACCAGTCCATGCAATTACGCCCTTCCTGCCTGTTTCGTCTAAAAAGTAGTCTCCACTATAGATATCATGTTCAAATTTATCCTTATGACCCGCAAACAAGGCTCTTTTATATGGCCTTCCTTTACTGCATTGGAGTAGGCCTCTTGCAACATTTGAGTATGGAACTTCCCCACTGGCCGATACAAAACCCCAACCCTTGCATGTAAGCTCTTCATAACCAATCAACTCCAGGGTATCTGGGTCATACACCTTGAGCTTTAGATTCACTTTAATTTTTTCTTTCTAATGTCGTTGAATACCTCGTAACCACCTTTTTCGATCTTCTTGTAGATCGCGTTTCGGGAGACGCCGAAGTGGGCCGATGTCTTTGTGATCTGAGCTTTTGTCTCTTGCCCCACAAGGTTCGTTCGTATCTGTTTGATCGTCACCTTCTTTAGCTTATCTTTTTTCTTATTCTCGTCCATATCCACTCAACCTAAATTCCAAATTTTCGTTCTGATACTGAAACTTCGCACGTTTCCACTTACTCCTGAATAGGGATGTTCCCACTCCCTTAAAATCTTCTGCCACCCACCGATCATCTTGGTTTGAAAAGTAATAAAAATCTGACTTGTAAACCTCAGCGGCTATCCATTTATTCTCGTTATAAATATCTCTGAATCGCTCCTGCAACACATATTTCTTTTGTCTTTCTAGGCTTTGTATTACACCAGCCTTTTCCAGCAATAGCAATTCGTCCCATCGCCCCATTTCACCTTTCGAGTCAAACTTGAGGGAACAAACCTCCCCCTCTATTTTACCATTCCAAGTAGGTCTTTCATTACCGTACTTACTCCGTTTACCGAACATCTTTTGGAGCATAGATGATTTCACCGCTTTAGTTTCTCCACACTCAGCATGTGAGCCCTCATTTGTAAGTTGCTGATAGTCGATGTATCAATACCCATAAGGCCATATGTCTTTCTAACCTTACCAACAAGCCTGTTATCCCTAACCCTAATGCAAAACTTACATACCATTCCGGGAACACCTGACTTCCCAAGGCCCTTTGTGTGTTTGTTCTTAATTACTGAAAATATTAACCCCATATGCTCTGCTTTGTACGTGTCCCGCCGTTTAAATAACTTATCAACAACCATCCGAATTAACCTCCCTTTCCTTAATATCGAAAGTATCCATATGGCCAGCAGAGCAACCAAGGCATACAACTCCGTCGTCCCACTCCTGCATCTTACTTTTACAACTCGCGCATACAACCTCGTCGGTCTTTCCCTTTACATCGTTTTCCAAAATACATGCCCCCTTTGTTTTCTATAATTATACCAGTTGCTTAACTATTGTCAACCTTTATTGATCTTTGAATTAAGCACCGAATCTTCAAACCACTCTGCTATCTCGTAACCCATAGACTCGAATTGAGCCTTTACCGCCTTGTATCCACCAGCATTGAAGACCGTACATGTTTCGTCATACTTCCTATGGCATCGGCACAGCGTGGATGTTTCGCATCCGCCCTTGATAAACACAAAAAATCCTTTCCCATCACAAATCCCAAATTTACATTTCGTAGATTCTAATTCGCTATCACCATGCGACTTCCTATATCCCTTCAGCCAGTTCCTAAACTCATGGTATTGAAAGAAGCCTTCCTTATCCATGTCCCAGTATCTCTTGAACCCTTTAAGCTCATCTATCGTCGGATAAAGACTGGACATGGCCTTTACTCTTCCGTTAATCACTTCCTGATTTGGTGCTGTCATCCTACTTGCTGCCCAAATATCGACACATATCTCCCACGCTTTTTCATCCGTTACATTCTTTGCGGGCTGATCATTGTACATTCAATTCCCCTTTATTAACTTACTAACCTTTCCATCGCACGATCAAACGGTGTACTCGCTTTCACTTGCGGCTTGTAGTCAACCCAGTTTTCCCACTCCATGACCCACTTACAAAATCCCTTAATATATTTATCCCTCTTTACAACCGGACTTTCAAGATAATTTTCAGTAGCTGCGTAGAACTTAGTGGTGTCTGGTATGTCCATGCTCTTGATGATTTTATCCATGGCCGCGAACATATCCTGTCTAGACCCTCTGCGATCCGCTGGCCACTTATTAAAGACATTCTTGAAAGCAATCCTAAATTCATTAATTAGCAATGTGTGTTTACATTTATTAAAGCCCTCTTCTTTTATACTTTCTTTTATACTTTCTTTTTCATCTTCTATACTCTTATCTTCTCTTATCTCCTCTGTACCGTCACCGTGATTGTCACGTGACACGTCACCAGCCTTCTGTTTTGACCTGTAATCCCTAGATGTTTTACGACTTGAAACTCTCTTTTTCTCGACGAACTCAACGTCTTCCAGCACCTTACTTGCTATCAAGTCCGGGTCAACTCCGAACGAACTCATGACAACTACGGTCGAAGTCCAGTTCTTCTTGGACACTTCTTTGAACAATTCTTTGTCAGTTGGCACCCTCTTTAATCGACCAACAAGTAACTGAAATCTGACTAATGCACCAACTTGAGCGTCTGAATACTCACTGCTTATATGCTCTGCTTTAACCTTTATCCAGTCCATTCTCGCCCCCCTGTGACCGTATCCACGCCACAACTTCATCGTAGTTGTATCGAACCATCCTTATACCCTTCATGTGGGGGCAACCCTTCTGTCTCCAGTTATACAAGGTAGGCACAGATACTCCTATCCTATTACTTAATTCTTTCCCGCTAATATATTCCATGACATCTCCTTTCGCTAGCGGCGCCAATGCCAACAGTCTTGTGCTATTAATCAATAATAACATAAACCATCCGCAAATAATAAAGACACCCTTCCGGGTGCCTTCTATTTTGTGAATGAAATGGTATAATTAAGTTTTATTGCCCGGAATCCTCCCCTTTGGTTTCCGGGTTTTTATTTTCATTTAAACACCTGGGACCATCTTTTGCAGGGAAGATCATCATGAATACTAGTCTTTAGCCCAAACTCCTACTTCAACAACTGTCATATTCTCTTCTAACATATCCCCATACCTGCCGAAAGCACCGCCTGCACTTTTTACATCGGCGGCCATCATCTGCAAATCATCGCTAGAGATAGACTCACCATCGGAATCACCGTCTGCACTTACCACAACTGGCACAAAACTAACCTCTCCCAAGCTTCTGAGCAACGAACCACACAAGAGGGTAGTTTTGCGCTGCTCTAACAACGGATCATTAGACTGATCTAACTGACGAGTAGAGGGTGGCTTCAGATGCTTGTCGGTCGGACGCAAGTCGTTCTCGTCGTAGTCCCTGTTTAGAGTCGGCGAAGATAGAGTCGGCGCAGAGTAACATCTCTGCATCTGACCACCGGACAGCGCCTTACGGCGATGATGGGGGGCAACCCTCTCCTTATCAGGTTTAGGCTTATCACTATGGTTATCCTGATAGAAACTGTTATGTCCATCTCTCTGGGGTGAGTGCACCTGCATAATAATTACCTCCTATTTTTATTTCAAAATTATAATTAAGCTAAAATAAATTTTCAGCTCTATTTCATACTTACTCGTACTACTATCATAAAAATTCAGCTATCTCCACAGTTACTACATCCTTGTATTCTCCACCCATTATCCCATCAGATACTGCGGTACTAAACTTAAGGTCTAGTTTATAGGCTGAAGATGACGAGCTCGCAGGCCCGTTAAAATCGAAGTTGGTGGCTGTCGTAGTCAGATCAATAGCCGTATTTAAGTTTGTAGCTGCAGTGAGGCCGATACCTAAGGTTCCGCCGGCGTCAACTACTTTTACTTTATACGCTATTTTTTGCGATAGCCCTGGTCCACTAACGAAATCTGAGTCCTTGTCTAAAAGAACCATTTCACCATTTTTTTCACTGCTAAGTTTAACTTGGAAACCAGCTCCGTCATTGGAGTTAATTGTGATATCTCCAAACTTGACGTCCGATTGAGCGGCGATACCTAAGTTTGTGACTCCAGTTGCTGCACTTTCTACAGTAATAAAATTTTCAACCGCTCTTGTAGCTTCAAGATCGACAGCGACAGCGGTTAAAGCAAGTGTTGATGTAGCTTGGGTTAGTAACCCTGCAAGTATTAATCCTGTTATCCATTGTTTTCTAGTAAGTTTCATTTGTTTATTTCCTCCTAAAGAAATATATGTATTTATTATATTTTCAGACAATCTGATACTAAAGTTTTTAACGTGTGTTTTCTCTTACTCATAAGAATAAATCCCCCTCTAATTCCTTCCTATCATCTTGCATGGCATCTTTAAAGTGGTCGGCCATTTCGTTCGATATCTGTTCGGGTGTTTGATTGGCCTTGTCGTAATCGTCTTGTATTCCCTCTGGCAAGGGTTTTACCTGTGGAACTGATAATTCCTTCAACCTACACTTAAAATACTCTTTAACGGCAGCACTCGTTGCAGTTTCAGCCATATATTTAACAAGACCATCGTCTGCATCTTTGTATTTTACACCCTGGTTCTTCCCACTCTTAAACGCCCATTCACCTATAGGATTCCCACCTGTTTGGGTAGGGGTAGTATTAGGGGGACTATAAGGGGCCTTGTTCTTAGTCCCTTGATTAGTGATTGCATTTGCAAGCTCATCAGCGGAGCAGAACTCACCGCCGCCACCGTATCCAATGCTTGCCAAGGCCCGACCTATGGCTGAGGTCTCGCAGTTCTCAACGTAGGACGTGCCGTTAATGAAGCTGGACGCCTTTTCTTCCATAGCCATACCTGTACCCACCCTCGGTTCATGGCCAGGTCGCACCTCTTTATGACTCCCGGCATCCCATGGTATTGATACCATTGCCTTTATTACGCAATAGCTAACATCAAACTTTAAAAGCTCCGTTGTTATAGAGTAAAATTCATGATCTTTCCTTATGCTCTCTATCCGTTCCGCTACTGTAAAGTATGTTTTCCCTTTAATGTTTACTGGCATTATTTATTTCCCCCTGATTTAAGAATATTTTTTATCCACTTAATAAATCTTTCAAGCCTTGTTAAGGGTGGCAAGTCCCTAACATGACCCATGCAATTGAAAACATCGTGTAAGCCCACATCGCCAAGAATGCGCCCACTATGTACGCCCTCTTATACCTTGGCTTTAATTTCTTTCCCATTTCATTCCCTCCTCTTATATGATGGTTTAAATATAGCACGATTGGTTAGCAAGTGTCAACCATTGTGATATGTAATTACATAACATTTGCAAACCATACTTGAAATTAACGTGAAGGAAAGGGTATACTGCAAGTAACTTTTAACTCGTTTCTTTGGATTCATTCCCTATAAGTTCAGTCGTTGACGAGTTATCTGCCACGCCTCCCTTCTTCCCAGGGGGGCGTTTTTATTCTATAGCCAGAATGAAATCATCGTCGCCTAACTTACCTCTTAACATAGTCATAGTCGGTCCAGACGACGCAACGCCATCTTTTCCGTTTTTAATGTTCTTGGCAAAGATTTTTCCGGGCCCAATACACCCTTTGACATCGTCTACGATGTTAGCTATATGAATAAGGATCTTCGATCTATTGGGAACATTAACAACCTCCCAAACATCATGATACTTTGCCGATGAATACTTTTTGCATAGGTAGCGGCCTTTAGGGATACAGCTAATGAACGGCTCATTGTTGATCCAAGGCAATTCTATTGTGCAACACAATTGAGTCATGTCCTTAACCCACAAAATAGACCCCACGGTCTTGTCAGCGTCTTCTAGGATTCGTTTTAATAGAAGTTCTTTCATGCCTTATCCGTGTATTCAATCATTCTATTTAGCGTAGGATCATCCATTACATGGCCTTCCCCATAATCACCTCGCTCATCATTCGGATGGACTCTTTGATCTCTGCTAGTGATGATTCAATGTTTTTTATATTAGTCCGAGAAAGTTTGTCTGAAGCTTCTTTATATGTATTGAATTCCTTTGATGATATGAAGGTCTTCTGTACCCACATAACTACTAAAATACAAACGAACAATGATAGAGGCAAGCCAAGATCTTGTATTAATATCTGAGCTATATCATTCATATCTAAAGAGAAGCTACACTATCAACAAGTGATTTCAATGCCGTTAAGTCGGAATTCATTTCCGTCTTAGCTGTGTCCTTCTTTGCTTGGCTTAATGTGACCTCTTGTCCAGCGATGGTAGCCCCACCCCTAACATAACCTCTGTACTTATTCTTTAACTCGTCAACGGCTGAACTTATCTGTGAAAAAGCTGATAAATCGAAATCCACTTTATGCTCCTTGCAATTGTAATATTGTATTCTCAGACGCACGTAATCTTTTTTCCATTCGCTTGAATAGCACACCCATCTGACAAAGGGCACCAGTTTGGAGTTGTTGCAGTCGTGTTATGTTTATCATGCCTCCCTCTTTGATCGGGGCACCTATAATACCAAGTTCAATCAATCGTGCTTCATTTGTCTTAACAAATTTATCAAATTCATTCCGGACCAAACCTTTAGCCCCATGGCCATGTCGTACAAGTTCGAATCCACGGAGGACATCGAAATCGTCTTCCTCATCGAACAACGTGACCATATCTGTAGTAGCCACCCCGCCATCAGCAAATAAGTCGCCATCTTCATCCACGATAAACTTAGCTTCAACCGAACCATTTGTCCTGGCCCTGACAACAAACACATTTGCGTTTGCTCCAATATCGCCAATCGTATCGGCTCCGTCATGGTCATACAATGTCATTTGAAGTCCACCAATAGCAGACGTGGATTTAGTTGAGTTGTACCCTGTAAGAGCATAGGCGTTAACGTCCCATATGCAGGGGGTGCTTGTGTCAGCGATACAGATTGTTTTTAATCCACCCTCGCCAGCCGCCACTTTTCCAAAAGTAGCAAATACATTGGTATCGGCGATACTAACCAGGCCGGTATCTATATCGTCAGCGACGAGGGTTAAAATCTCATCGTCAGCATTGCCCTGATTTATGGTTATACCCTGCGTCATGTTAGTGTTATCTGAGTTAAAACCGATATGTAAAATGTTCTCTATATTCACATTGCCATCGTCGGCAAATATCGCCCAATTTGTACTTCCTTGAGTCGCTTTGAAATAACCACCATAAACCTCAGTAGAAGTTTCTCCAGAAAGAGCACCTTTCCCTTCAAAGTAACCGCCAAAATATTCTAAGTTTGTCGCTGTTGATGCTGAGTTAGGTCCAGCCACTAATGTTTTAATCCCGTAATGACTATTGGCATTGGCGCCGCTATCTCTGGCAGTATCAACAGTTAAATTTAAGCCAAAAGCATCCCCCACGCCTACATCATCTTTATTTACGTCAATTTCGAGCCCCGTTATGACAGACGAGGTTCCTGAGTTAACGGCCTGAATTTTTTGTCCTGTATATGTATTACCTGACGCGGTTCCTTCGACATCTAAAAATAAACCTATGTCATTATCGATCCCGGTAGATTTTACGACATGGAATCTATAAAGAGGAGTCGTTACTGCAAGGCCAACGTTTCCGTTGTTGTCCATTTTAAGTAATGGGATAGTGGAGCTTTCAGCATCGTTAATAAACTGGAAACCAGCATCCCTACCACCTGAACTGCTTGACCTAAAAATTAAATCGGTTAAATTACTTGCAATTCCGATTCTAAATCCTTCGGTTCCAGAGTGTGTGGATCTTAATTGAATATCGTCTGCATTTCCGTTTGCTTCCAATGTTAGGATATTATCTGTTCCAGACGCCGTTTCAAATGTCGCACCACTGGTATCTACTCGGAAATGCTCTATCCCACCCAAAGAAAATACAAGGTCGCCAGACACAAGGGACATCCCGGACGTTGCATCGGTTTCAAATGTATAAGAGGGAAGTAAGATTGTGCCGTCTGAGGCTTGTATAACATCAAAAGACTCCGCAGAATCTAAAGTTGGTATCAACATAAGGTCGGATGTATCTTTGGCAATCCCGATTGCTTTAGCGTTACTCGATGGTCGTGTGCTTGTGATTGCCCCAGACGCTCCTAAATAATAAAAGGAACCAGAGGTTAAACTACCAATGCCATTGACCATATCCACAATGACACGAACGTTGGCCGACGATATTGCACCCTCACCACAAAGTCCCACAAACCCGGTCACGCCAGCGGCGCTTCCGTTGTCACACTTTAAGACGGTGGCTCCACTTATTCGGACCGCGTCACCCAGTGATAAATCTTCCCCCGCAACAAACGTTTTTAATATTTGTCGTGGAAGCATATCCTTTGATTCGTTTTGGAATGATGTTCTCATCTCGGTATACCGGGAATTCCACTCACCAGCATTAAGTGCGAATCCTACGGCGTGGTCTGTTACTGTTGCTAAATCAATTGTGATTGCCATGTTATACCTTCCTTATTATATAATACATTAATTATAAGTCAGTTTAAATCCAAGAATTAAAAATTGCCCTCTGTGAGGAGTCCGCAAATAGACCCGCATCGGCCAAATTTCCGTCGTCTGCGAATAAGAACAAGTCAGTCAAAGACGTTCCCTCAAGTACAGGATAACGTTCCAATGAATACACAACACCAAAGTTTCTGCGCTCATGTGCGAAGGTGATATTCTCCTCCGTTATCTTGAAAATAAAATCGTCCTTAATCTGTTCGTTATCGACCTTAACCACATCGCCTGTCTCCATCAACGGAGTCCCGATAGTCTGTAGATTAAAGAAGTCCCTAGAAAATGCGTTTAACAATAAAAGTCGGGATGATAGTTTAGTCATGGTTTCAGAATCAACCAGCAAATCATTATCGATCTGATAATCAATTAACCCCTCTCGCTTCAATGACTCGCCTTGTGCCTTCTCAACAACGATCAACGACGCCGCATCATTTGCCACCAACGACCCTACAAGCTCGATGCTGTAAGTAGCCGCCCCTGTTGGAAAGTTTAAGTTCCTAACCGTCAATGTAATCGACTCCGCTGTACGTGAGTCTTCAACAAAATCAGTATCATCATCTGTGTCTAAATTCCGTAGTATGGCGCCCAAAACAGGCTCGGTGGAATAGTTGAATGATAATGTTCTTTCTCGCTCACTCGCCAACATCGAACCTGAGAACGTATTTAATGTCGTGGCTGCGGCCAAGCTTATCGCTTCCCCATCTGAGGTCTTTACGTTGTTAATGAGAATCCTATTGAACATATTCTTTCGGGATTCAGCTAAGTTAATTTCCTGTCTTATAATATGTGTGTCCTCTCTGTAAGTGAATACAGGTGTCAGGTCATCGTTCCTCTCTCTAAATACCGGCAACCCATCGTTATTGATGCTAAACTCGAATCCCGTGGCTTGCTCGATTTTTATAATCGAATCAATGATTTTTCCATCCAATGTTCCACCCGTGGGGAAGGTGATACCCGTTAAGTCGATACTACCCGTGCCAACATCAGCAAATAGACCCGAATCGGCGACCAATCCATTATCAGCAAACAATATCTCGTTCCCGACAAGACCCGCCTGAATAGCAAGGTCAATAATCACAAAACTAAAATCATCACCTATGAAGGAGCTTTTAAACTGTACGTTCTGGCTTATCAGTCGAGCCTTTAGCCCAAGGAATGAAAGGTTAAACGTCGTTTCCCTCGTCTCTACAGCGTTAACAACCACTGTCGCCTTCAATAGAAAATCATCCCCCTCGCCAATGTAAATCTTGCATTCTGTATTCTGGTTAAGTAAGTGCTTCAACGGTTGCTGTTCGTCATAGTTTGAATCAATGTTGCTGAATACTGCCGACCCATTATCGTTACTGAACTTCGATGTTAACCGCAACCTGTAGTTCATAAGCGATGGTAATTTAAATAGGTTATCGGCCTCTGTTGTGGATAGTAATTTAAATATCAACGCCTGGTCCGATGTTACTGTGGCTGTGTTGAGTGCATAATCAATGCCGGTGACTGTACTATCCTTGTACCATTTAAAACTTAAATCCCCGGACGTTGAAAGCTCGATCCAATATGTCGTGCTACCAGAAAGGGTAATAGAAGTGTCGAACGTCAGACGATGAAACTTCGGCCTCAATCCCTCCAATCCAAATACCGCAGAGCTATCAAGTACCGCCCCGGTATCTGGCATTCCACCTGAATCAGCAAGAATCCTGACATCAATATCCGAATCAAACCCGGATATTCTGGAAATGAATACATCCATGACCTTAATTGTTGTATCCGCTGGCAATGAAAAGCTTTGTGCGTAGGTGTTTGAAACGTCCACCGTTACCGATGAATCCTGTGTGGTACTGGTTATGAACGCATGGGAAACGATCTCTATTTTCCCTTTTGGGTTCCTAACCTTCTCTTCTAATGCTGATTGGAAACCCGCTACTGGTTCGGTTAACACGGCTAAACCTCCTGTATGACGAACCTAAATTTATCATCACCCTGTGGCGTATCCAGACGTTTATTAAAATCCTCGAAGAAGACGCTATAGGCCACTGTTGAATCAATAAATTCCTCTGTTAAGGTAAGCACCTCTTCCAAATCATAAAGGGTGTCCAGCGTTGTCTTTTGTGCGGTTGTTAATGGAACCACGTTCTCCAAATTCCATACCCGCTTTGCATTCCCCGCTACATCAAACACCCGGCTATTATCCTCAAGGACATGAACTGAAAAGTTCTTACGTCGTGTGGGATGAATACTCTGTGCTGTGATCGTACTAATCGTCACCGTCGTAGCTCCAAAGGCTAATGTTATATCGCTGGTTGAACTTGCCATTATTGAAACACTCCATTCAGTGACCCACGTTGGTCTTGTATAAAATCAGCTTGGAAGAACGGTTTTATTTCGTTGAAAATCTGCTCGCCCGTTTTATCAGTGCCCATGATCTCAATATTATTATTATTCGTCACCATCACGTTTTGTTCGCCTGTACCACCAAGTGTTGTAGTATTTTCTCTTATACCATCCGCAAACGGTTTAGGTATTATCATCTCACCGGGATCAACGATAGCCAATGTCTTCTTAGGTACGTTTATAGC
>SPKZ01008879.1_pt1 | contig 11715 bp, 6 predicted proteins | sample 2456571 | NCBI WGS metagenome assembly SPKZ01 (sample SAMN11192286, study PRJNA482655) | marine metagenome | biome: ENVO:00000447; feature: ENVO:00000244|ENVO:00000211|ENVO:00000569|ENVO:00002023; material: ENVO:00002151; isolation source: ocean water from marine abyssalpelagic zone ...
CCGTCCGAATTCCGCTGACCAGACCACGAGGGTTTCATCGAGCAGATCACGCTGCTTCAAATCCTTGATCAAAGCCGCGATGGGCTGATCCACCTGCTTCGCCTTGGTCGGCAGTCGGCTCACGATGCTGTTGTGGTGATCCCAGCCCTGGTCAAAGAGCTGCACGAATCTGACCCCGCGCTCCGCGAGACGTCGCGCGAGCAGACAATTGTTGGCGAAACTGGTCTTGCCCGGTTCCGTGCCATACATCTCGTGCACATCCCCGGACTCGCTGGTGATGTCCATCAGCTCCGGCACCGCCGTCTGCATGCGGTAGGCCATTTCATACTGGCTGATCCGGGTCTGGATTTCCGGATCGCCAACATCGGCGAGACGCAGGCCATTGAGGTGCTTCACCGAATCGACCACCTTGCGTCGATCCGACGGGCTGACGCCTTTCGGATTGGAAAGGAACAAGACCGGGTCACCCTGGCTGCGAAACTCAATGCCCTGGTTGATCGTGGGCAGAAAGCCGCTCCCCCACGCGCTGTTGCCGGCACCGAGCACCTGGCCGGTGATCAGGACCACAAACCCGGGGAGGTCCTTGTTCTCACTACCCAGACCGTAATTGACCCATGAGCCAATGCTGGGTCGACCAAACTGACTGAAGCCGGTCAACGACTTCAACTGAGCCGGGGCGTGGTTGAACTGATCCGTCTCGAGGGTGCGTATGAAACAGAGGTCATCAGCCACTTCCTGGAGGTTCGGCATCAGGTTGGAAATAGGGATCCCCGACTGACCACAGCGCTTAAATCCCCATTCTTCTTTCTGAGGGGTTCCGAGCAGAGTCGGCTGCTCGCGAATGAAGGCGAGCTGCTTGCCGACAAAGAACTCATCGGGGCAAAGCTCCCCGTGATGTTTCTGCAGCATCGGCTTGTGATCAAACAGGTCGAGATGAGACGGCGCCCCGACGAGGTGAATGTAGATGACTCGCTTCGCCTTCGGCGCGAAATGCAGTCCACCATTCTCGACGGCGGCTCCAAGATCCTCGGCCAGAAGCGAACCCAGTGCGGCTCCGCCCATTCCCATCCCCGCCTGCTGGAAGAGCTGGCGGCGAGTCATGTTCTGCATGTGATTTAACCAGGGATTCATGCGCTTATCCTTTCGTGATGGTTTCGTCGAGGTTGAGCAGAATGCTGGCGACGTAGAACCACGCGGCGAGTTCCGTTTTATCGAGAGATTCGTTGGGCTGATAATCAATCCCTTCACTGTCGAGCAGGCTCTCGACCTCTTCCGGCGAGAGCGAATCGGTGCGTTCTTTGATCACGCCCTTCAAGTAGCTGAGCTCTGCATTCTCCGCCGGACGGGACAGCACCAGTTCGAAGGCATGCTGGATGCGCTCTTCCTCGGAAGCTTCGGGTTTCTCAGACAACAAGCGATTCGCCAGAGCGAGGGAAAGCTCTACGTAAACAGGATCGTTCATCAAGGTGAGCGCTTGCAGCGGCGTGTTGGTGCGCGGACGGCTCACCACACAGGAGCCCCGGTCAGGCGCATCGAAATTCACGAAACTCGGATAGGGCGCCGCCCGGCGCCAGATCACGTAGACTCCGCGCCGGTAACGATCCTCGTCGGTCTCATCGATCCACTTCGGTTCGTTGCGTCCCACCTGGCGCCAGATCCCGTTCGGCTGGTGAGGCATGATCGGTTCGCCCTCGGCCTTGGTGGAAAGCATACCGCTCACCGCGAGCGCATTGTCGCGCACCATTTCCGCCGTCATGCGGAAGCGCGGACCGCGGGCCAACCAGGAGTTTTTCGGATCCGCTTCGTAAAGCTCCGGAGTGACCTTGGATGACTGCCGGTAGGTCGATGACATGACCATGCCCTTGAGGACATGCTTCATGTCCCAGCCGGAATCGACGAACTCCACGGCGAGCCAGTCGAGCAACTTCGGGTGGGTCGGCGGCTGAGCCATCGTTCCAAAATCTTCCAGAGTGGCCACAATGCCGGCTCCGAAAAGCTCGGCCCACCAGCGGTTCACCGTGACCCGGGCAACGAGCGGGTTCTCTCCGTTGACCAGCCACTTGGCCAGGCCAAGGCGGGTCCTGGGAAGACTATCATCCATCGGCGGGAGCACCTCCGGCGTCGCGGCTACGACCTTCTCGCCTTTGTCGAGATAAACGCCGCGATTCATGATGTGGGTCTCGCGGGGCTCCTCCATCTCGATCATGACCAGCGTGGAGGGAATCTTGAGCGCGTTGAGATTCCGCTTCGCCTTGTTCATTTCGGCGTCGAGTTTTTTCAAGGCGGGATTGGACTCCATGAACCAGTTATCGAGGGCTTTGGTGTCGCCTTTCGACAGCTTGTCAGGATTCTTTCCGAGAATGGTCAGCAGGTCTTCGCTCAACTCATCGACCGACGGATCTCCATCCATGGCAGAGAGACGCACCCGCCCGATCGTGCGGCCGCGTCCATAGTTCTGGTCGAGTGAGAAACGAAGGATGGCTCCTTCCTTCACCTTAAGCGGCTCCTCAAGACGGTAGACCGCCCAGTGAGACTCTCCGAATTGCTGACCGATGGCCCAACCGGTCTTGCGATCGCCGTCGATGGACTTTTCGACTTCCCAGCCGGGCTGCGAGTAGTCAGCCGTCACGGAATTCAGGGCGACTTTCCTGCCTTTCTTCCGGCCCTTCTCATGAACCGTCACGTTCAGCTCACTGAGAATAAAATTGGGACGCTCATCGTCTCCGCGACCTGGTCCCGTGCCGGGCAGTTCGTCATGCGTCAGGGCCTCGACCCGAATTGCAGTGACCTGCTTCAGCTTCGGCTTGGTATCGATCGTGTACACCACTGTGCCGGGAACATTGCCGGTCAGGAGAATCGATTCGTCGTCGAGCGCCCGGAAATCTTCGCCCCCGTTGGTCCGGAACTTGTCCGCCGGAAGCACGGTCCACTCCGGGCGATTCCTGAGTGAGGCTCTCAGGTCTTTTTCCCACTGCTCGCGACCGTCAGCGCCGGTCATCATCTTCTGACGCCGGGAAGTCAGCTGCTTGATCTGGTCTGAGATTTCCTCCCGCTTGGCAGCCTGCTCCGCCGGGATCGGTAGATCCATTTTCGGCCCGACAAAGTCGAAAGACACGCCCTTGCCTCCATTGTCGACCTCAAGCGGTGTGTTGTTGAAGAAGGCAAAGAGACCGTAGTAATCCTTCATCGTGAAGGGGTCATACTTGTGGTCGTGGCACTGCACGCAACCCATCGTCGTTCCCAGCCAGACCGTACCGGTGGTGTTGACCCGGTCGACGACCTGGTTGGTTCGGTTCTCTTCAGGATGAACACCTGCCTCGACGTTGCAGGTCACGGTGCGGTGAAAACCCGTGGCGATTTTCTGATCCAGCGTCGCATTCGGCAACAGGTCACCGGCCAACTGCTCGATGGTGAACTGGTCAAAAGGCATGTCGCTGTTCAGCGCATTGATGACCCAGTCGCGGTAGGCCCAGCTGTCCCGCAGCTGATCGGCCTGGAATCCGTTCGAATCCGCGTAACGAGCCAGGTCCAGCCAGGAACGGGCCCAGTGCTCACCGAAACGGGGAGACTTCATGAGTTGATCGACCACCTTTTCGTAGGCGTTCTCCGACTTGTCGTTCACGTAGGCCTCCACTTCTTCGGGCGTGGGCGGCAGACCGGTCAGGTCAAAGGTGAGACGTCGGATCAGGGTGCGGCGGTCAGCTTCACCCGAAGGCTTGAGCCCGCGCTCGTCGAGACGGTTCAGGATAAACTTGTCGATATCGTTGGAGATCCACGATTCATCCGACACCTCCACGTCGGCGACCTGCGTCGGCGCGACGAGAGACCAGTGATCCTGGTATTCCGCGCCTTCTTCGATCCAACGACGAATAATCTCTTTCTCATCATCCGTCATCTCCCGCTTCGACTTCGCGGGCGGCATGAGATCGTTGTCATCATCCGTCATGATGCGGTAGTAGACCTCGCTGTCCTCCGCATTGCCGGGAACGAGCGCGAAGTAGCCGTCGAACTCTTTCTTCGCATCCGCCTCCACATCGAGACGCAGACCGCCCTCTCTCGTTTCTTTGTCGGGGCCGTGACAGTGGAAACATTTGTCCGCGAGGATCGGTCTCACATCGCGGTTGAAATCGAGTTTTTTCTCAGCTGATACGCCAAAAGAGAAAGTCAGGGAAAGCGCAACGGCGATCCATCGCCGCGTGGGAATCTGGGAGCTTGTCGTCATTTTCGCAGGGGGAAGCAACAGACTGCTTTGCAACGTCCTTACCCTATGAATTCGAGTCCCTTCCAGCCACTACGGTTTCGCGTAGAGAAGAAGTGACGTTACCCGCGTAAGATTTGTCCGTTCCCCTGATTCCCACGAAATCTGCCGTCTCATTGGCCACCACCGCCAAAAGCGTTTCGTATTTTTTGAGACAGAAAGACGCTGCGGTGAAACAAATGTCTCATCTTGAGATATTCATCATTAACTATCTCATTAGGTATTCGATAAATCTCACCGCCATGTCTACCACTACCTCCCGTAAAAGCCGACGCCATAAGCTTTGCGAAGCCCTTGAGTCGGACATTCGACGCCGCGGCCTCCGCGCCGGGGACACTTATCTCACCGCCACCGAGGCCGCCGAATTGCTCGGTGTGAGCCGCGCCACCGCCCACCGCGCTTTCCAGCAACTGGCGGCCAAGGGCATTCTCCGATCCAAACAACGTGCTGGCACCGTGGTCGGTCCCTCCTTTCAGCCCTGGTATGACACCCCGGCTCAGCCATCAGAACAGATCCGCATCCTGCTCGTGCAGCAGCGCATTCGCGAAGGCCATTTCTTTGAAGATCTGCTTCGATCTCTCCACGAAACCCTGCCCGGTCGTGAAGTCACGATCTCCTACGTACCCGATAAAGGCGCTTTCGAATTCGTCCAGGAGATCCTGGATCAGTCTCCGGAGAGGAAAACCGGCTATCTCATTCTCGGCTGCCCGCGTAGCGTTCACGAACTGGTGGCTGACCAGGGACTGCCCGTTGTCGTGCTTGGCCCGACCTATTTCACCGCGGCTGACCTTCCGTCGGTTTCAGCCGACAACAAGCAACGCGGTCACCTGCTTGCCCAGCACCTGCTCGACAACGGCCACGAACGCATCGCCCTGCTCATGCCGGAGATGTGGATTCCCGGTGACATCGAAGTTTACGAAGGTGTGAACGAAGCGCTCTCCAAGAACCAGGTCGCTCACGGAGCCTTGTTGCTTCGCAACACCCCGCAGGAGAAGAAAGCACTCGGGGCAGAGATTGAGCAGCTCTTTTCCCAGCCCTCTCCCCCGTCAGCCATCATCTGCAAACAGCGCGCGGTGAAAGCGGTCGAGGCCGCTCTCGCAGCCCTCCCCAGCGGAGCCGGCAAGGATGTGGAAATCGCCATCGAAATCACTGACATCGGCCCCGCCTATCGGGACCGCTACACGCACGTCGCCTGCTCATCGAATCTTCGTGAGCGCGCCGAGCGTGCTTCCGAATTGTTGAAGCAGTTGCTCAACGACGAGGAGCTCGAGGAACGTCACATCCGCTGCCCCGTCGAACTCGTCAAAGTGTAAGAGCACCCCCTCGAACTCGCAGCAATCAACACCGTGACGGGTCACCGACCCGTGGAGGGTCACGCTCCCGCGTGACCGCCGGTTCAAACAAGAGGTTCTTCGCGCCGGGGAAACACTCGGCCCACGCCACCCAACAGGGTCAGTTCCGACACCCAACAGGGTTCACTCCTGCCCAAAACGCAAAAGGCCCGCTGCAATGAGCGGGCCTTCGCGGAAGACTGTGGTATCAGCCAGGTTAGCCGAAGAGTCCGGTGACCGGCTTACCGTGGTTACCGAAGACGAACGGACGTCCCGACGGTGAGTAGATCTCATAGCCGAGATCGATACCAAGGCCATAACCGATCGTCGCGTGGAAGTCTTCGACGCTGACCTTCTTATCGCCAACACGGCGACCGTCGGCGTCAGACTTACCGTATTTCTGACCACCCGCGATACCGCCACCGGCAAACATGGTGGAGAACACAGCAGGCTGGTGGTCACGTCCAGCGCGGTCGTTAATGCGGCTGGTTCGGCCGAAATCGGTGCCAACCACCACCATGGTCGACTCGAGCAAGCCGCGCTGGTCGAGATCACCGATCAGAGCCGCAACGGCCTGGTCAAACGGGGGCAGTCGCGAAGAGAGGCTGTCCTGAATGCCGTTGTGCATGTCCCAGCCACCGTTGTGGACCTCGATCACACGAACACCCTTCTCAACGAGACGGCGGGCCAGGAGGCAGCCCTGACCGAGGTTGTTCATGCCGTATTTCTGACGGTCTTTCTCACCAGAGAGGTCAAACACCTCAAGCTCATCGCTGCTGAGCAGGCGGGAAGCCTGATCGTAGAACTCGATGTAACCCTTCGGGCTGGTGTAGTGTTGATACTTATCGACGAAGCTCTTACCCATATCGAGAGACATCTCCATACGCTGCTTGAAGCGATCTTCGGAGGTCGTGATCTGGGAGTTGGCGATCCCGGCAGTCGGGTTGGCCACGGGCAGCGGACTCAAGGCTGGATCGAGGTAACCGGAGTTGGAAGTGCCGCGATTCACGATGACACTGTCAGGAAGCAGGTCACCTCGTTTGCCGAAATACTTTTCGCAAAACGGACCAATGTGCGGGTGCACGATGGTGGCACGCTGATTGTAACCCGTCATCATCTGGTAACGAGCCTGGGCGTGGGCCCCGTTGGTACTGCTCATGCTGTTGACCACAGCGATCTTGTCAGCGTGCTCAGCGAGCATCTTGAGGTGGCTGCCGTAGTGGATACCGGGAACATTGGTGGAAACGGTTTCCGTGTCCCCCATCACCTTCTTGTTATTTTCCTTGGGATCGAAGGTGTCGAGGTGGGTCATACCACCGGAGTTGTAGATGTAGATCAGGCTTTTGGCTTTACCACCACTGGCGGCGGTAGCGGCTTCCTGGGCGCTGACGTTCTTGGAGCCAAGAACAGCGCCGTAGGTTGTAGCCATGCTGACCCCGAGAGCGGTCTTGGCCGTGCCTTCCATAAACTGGCGACGACTCGTGTCGGTGTTTCCTGCGAGTGCTTTGAAGTCCATAACTTAAATTCGTTAAACGTTAGAGAATTGGGTTGGGCTGTTGTCGGTTTACTGGATGAAAAGGAATTCCGGGGTGTTGAGGAGAGCCCAGGCGAGGTCGCGAATACCGTCTTCGCCGTAGGTTTCCATGATGTCGACGCCCTTCTTGAGTTCGTTCTCAGTCGGGTAGCGAGAGAGCATGGTGAAGAACACGCCGCGGACCATGTCATCGGGTCCGTCAAATTTGCTGAGGTCTTCAACAACCTGTGAGCTGCTGCCGGTCAGACGGGTCGTTACCGAACCGTTCATGAGCGCCAAAACCTGGGGCACCGTGCCGTCGAAGTTACTGTTGTCAGTCACCATGCGGTCGGACTGGCCGAAGGTGCCCAGCATAGAGGCCGCAGAAGCCGGTTGAATCATATTCGAAGACCGAACCATCTTGATGCCGTCGACCACGGGAATCTCGGGATCTTTAGCCTTCAGACTGGCGGTCTCAACGAGCACTTTCTCGGCCTTGTTACGGGTCTTCTTGTAAGCGTCATACTTGGCGAAAACCTCTTCCATGGAATCTTTCTTGAAGTCGACGCGAAGCAATTCACGCATGAACGACCCGTCACCTCCCTCGACTTCGTCGATCTTGGATCCATAAGCGAGTGTCAGGAGAGAGTCCCAGGCCTGCTCAGCACGCATGCGGCGAAGTACCGGTCCTTGGAAGAGATAGAACTGACCTTCGTCCACATCGCGATCGTAGGTGGAAATACCCTGGTAAGCCTGGGTGTTGTAGAGGATGCGCATGAACTCGCGCAGGTCGAAGTCAAGACGCACCATTTCCTGTCCGAGGAATTCAAGCACTTCCGGCTGACCGGTGTGCTCGCGCCACTCCATCGGGAAATCGATAACGGGCTCAACGAGGGCGCGGCCGAAAGCGCGCTCCCACATGCGGTTGGCGATGTTCACCGCGAATCGTTCATTGGCCGGATTGGTCATCCACTCAGCCAGCGCTTCACGACGAGTCTTGCCTCCCGTCTTGGCATTCTCTCCGTAAAGGACGAGAGGAGAAACCACCTGGCCACCGAGTTCGTCGATGGAAGTCGGGATCGCGATATCAATTTTTTCGTTGTCGGCAAGGTTGAGGCCGAGAGCGGTCTTATACCAGCCGAATTGGCGGCGCTCGTTACGATCCTGAAGATCAATTCCACCCTGCTTCACGGCGTAGTTTTCAAACTTATCCAACCAGCCCTCAGGCGCACCGGGCAGCCCGACTCGCTGAGACTTGTTATCAGCCACCTTGTAGCTGCCCATGGAACGCTGGGTATTTCCGAAGAAAGCAGCCATCTGGTAGAAGTCGTGCATCGTCCAGTCAGTGAACGGGTGGTCGTGACACTGGGCACAGCTGATGTCGATGCCCATCATGACCTGACCAAAGTTGGAGAAGGCGTCGAACTCCATACCTTCGTCACGCTGGAGGAAACCGATGGCCGGGTTGTGGCCGAGGTTACCCTTCGCCGTGATCATCTGATTCACCATTTCACCGTAGCCGACGTTGGCTGCGAGAGAATCGCGCCACCACTGGCTGTAGGGAGAGTAATCGAGCTCACGAGCCACTCCGCTATCCTTGATCCGATACATGTCGGCAAAGTAATTGAAGAGGTGGCTGGCACGTCCGGGGCTGGCGAGCAGCTCGTCGATCAGGATGGCGCGCTTGTCCTCTCGGGCACTGTCGGCGAACTCCTGGAATTCCTCGCGGGTCGGAATACGGCCGATAATGTCGAGGTAAACGCGACGAACGAAGAGGTCATCCGGCAGGCGTTCGTTGAAAGAGCGAATGTCAGTGCTCTTGGCCAGGCGGCTGGCAAGGAGGTAATCAATCTTCTTAGCGGATGCCATCGTCATGGCATCGTCGCCAACGAGAGCAAAACGCTTGGCGGCTTCGAGGTCGTCAGCGATCAGGCGCGAAACCGGAAACTTGACGCTCTGGCCGTTTCGCAGCTTCAGCTGGATCATGTCGCCCTCTAGGCTCTCGAAAATGGCCTCGAGTTTTTTTCCGTCGGTGCTCGTCCAGACGCGCGCCTCGGAAACGGTGGGGATCATCAGTCCGATCGCCAGGACAGCAGCAACCGGTAGGAAGAATGGTGGGTTTTTCATAACGCTTTTTGACGTGGCTCTGCCGGAGCAAAAGCCTGCAAATGGGGTGGAATTTTATCAAATTGCCTCCCCCTGACTCAAGGGTAGACCGCCAATTCGCGTACCCGTTACAGCAATCCTTGGATTTCTTGGGGAAATATTGGCCCGCTAAACCCAAAAAAAGGGCAAAATCGCCTCAATTCGGGGCCTGTTTGGTCAAAAAAGCGTCACTCGTCACCACCTCCGATACGAGGCGGTGCAGCTGGAAATCATGCGCCACCAGGTCTGCAGTGAGCTCATCGATGGTCTCCTCGTCTGTCAACTCGAGCGAGCGTCCCAGGGCGTAGGTCAGAAGCTTCGTGACGAGGGCGCGCCCGAATTGTTCCTTCCGCTCCTCGATCAGGTAGGCCTTAAGATCCTCCATGCCGTCCACCGAAGCACCGCCCGGAAGCGTGGTTTCAGTCACGACTGGCTGCTCGAAGGTCTTGCCGCGTTTACCGGGCTCTTTTCTAAGGATGGTATCACGGGCCAATCCATCGGCTCCGAATCCCTCCATCGCGATGCCCCAGGGGTCGATGCTGCGATGACGGTCGTTGCAGGCGGCCTGCTCGCGATGAATCTGGAGCTGCTCACGAACCGGCAGCTTGGCAAAGTCAGGAATATTGGACGGCAAGCGCCGACGAACTCAGCACCCACGTCAAAACGACCAACGCAACGATGCGATCGATCGGCAAAACGGAGGGTCGAGCTCCCGCTCGACCGCAACACGCATTCATAACTCCAGCAGCTACCGACTACGCCACAATCTCCTCGAGCTCACCGGTGCTGTCAGCAAACGCATCCACCGGCACCTCGAGACGATTCAGAATCGTGCGGTGCACATTCGCAAACGGCGTGTCCTCGCCGTAGCGGTGATACTGCCCGTGCTTCAGGCCAAGCTGGCTCCCACCCGCGAGGATCGTCGGATAGTTTTTGTTGTTGTGAGTGTTACTGTTACTCGAACCATACATCACGATGGTGTGGTCGAGCAGGTTACCCTCTCCTTCCGGGGTGTCGCGCAAGCGCTGCAGGAAGTAGCTGAACTGCTTGGCGCGGAACTGATCCCACTTACCGAGAGCTTCAGCACCGCCCGGCTTGTTTCCACCGTGAGCCAGCGAGTGGCTCGACTTACCGAACCCAAGCAACTGCGGGAATTTACCGGCGATTGAAGTCGCACCGTTCATGTTATCCAGCTGGTAAGTCGCGAAGCGGGTCGAGTCAGTCTGGAAAGCGAGGAACATGAGATCGTACATCGTCTTCATGAGCTCCTCCGGAGTGGAGTCATCCGCATCGAGATGCAGACCGGTCGCATTCACGCTGGGCTTGGGAATGTCCAGCCACTGCTCGGAGCGCTCGACGCGTTCCTCGATCTGGCGAACCGATGAGAGATACTCGTCGAACTTTTCCTGGTCACGCTTGCCCAACTTTCCGCGAACGGACTTCGAATGATCCAGCACGAGGTCGAGCATGCTGCGGGAATTTGTGAGCTGCGAACGCTGCTCTTCCTTGGAACCTTTCTCCACGCCGAAGAGACGATTGTAAACCAGGCGCGGCTGATTGATCGCCGGGATCGGCTGACCAGTGCGGGTGTAGGACAAGGTGCTCGAGCGAGTCACCTCACCAACGCCACCGGTATTCGAAAGTGTGATCGAGCGAAACCGGGTTTCATCACCGAGGTGCTCAGCAGCGATCTGGTCCAGCGAGATCGTGTTGGTCATTTGCGCGCCCTTGAGCATGGCGCCGGTGAGCCAGATGTCCGCGGTGTCGTGACCACCAATGGTCCGTCCGTTCGGGTGGGACAATCCACCAAGCACACTCAAGTCACTGCGAAGAGGCTCCAGCGATTTGAGGCTCTCGTTGAACTGGTAGTCAGCGCCTTCACCCTCGGGGAACCAACGCCATTTGGCATGCTCATCCTTGCCGTTCATCGACACGCCGTAGGGAAAGTAGACAGCAGCGAATCGCTTCGGCCGCGGTGCCGCGGCAGCGTTTACGCTCATGCATTCGAGGAAAGGCAGTGACAGCGTCACTCCTGTGCCACGAAGGAAAGTGCGTCGATCAAGATACCAGGGTTTGCTCATGAGTTTGGTGGGGTAGCGGTTCGGAAGGAATATCACTTAGTAAGGAAAGCGTTACTGGCAGCCACCTCCTGAACGAGGCGATGCAGTTGGTAATCGTGTTCGATAAAGTCGGCGGTGAGTTGGTCAATCGTGTCCTCGTCGGTCAGCTCCATGGAACGGCCGAGCGCATAAGTCATCAGCTTGGTGACAAGCGCGCGGGCAAATTGTTCTCTCTTTTCTTCCAGCAAATAGGTCTTCAACCCGTCCATGCCGTCGATATCCGTTCCCCCGGGCAGCGTCGTCTCGGTGATCACCGGCTGGGTGAACATCTTGCCCTTCTTCTCGGGGTCACGCCTCGGAATCTCGGTTCGGTAACGTCCGTCCGCACCAAAGCCCTCCATCGCGATC
>SPKZ01002247.1_pt1 | contig 11713 bp, 10 predicted proteins | sample 2456571 | NCBI WGS metagenome assembly SPKZ01 (sample SAMN11192286, study PRJNA482655) | marine metagenome | biome: ENVO:00000447; feature: ENVO:00000244|ENVO:00000211|ENVO:00000569|ENVO:00002023; material: ENVO:00002151; isolation source: ocean water from marine abyssalpelagic zone ...
GAGGCTCATTGAGTCTCTGCTTTGTTGCTTCTGACGTGTTTTAATTTGTTAGAAGCGAAGGGGTTTAAAGATGGCTGGTGGCAAAGAAATACGTACGCAGATTACGAGCATCAAGAGCACGCAAAAAATCACTTCAGCCATGGAAATGGTTGCAGCGAGTAAGATGCGTAAAGCTCAGGAACGCATGCAGGTGGGTAAACCCTACGCAAGCAGTATCCGCTCGGTAATCGGACATGTAGCAAACGCAACACCGGAATACAATCACGCATATATGCAAGAGCGTGAAGTAAAACGTGTTGGCTTTATTGTAGTGTCATCTGATCGTGGCCTATGTGGTGGTCTGAACTCGAACTTGTTCAGAAAAGTAATCGCCGCTATGCAGGAATATGAAAATGATGGTGTTGCTGTAGAAATTTGTACTATCGGTTCAAAAGCCGCCTCCTTTTTTGGTGGTTATGCAGCAAATATCAGTGCTGCGGCAAAAGACCTAGGCGAAGCGCCTGCGGTTACAGACCTGATTGGTGCAGTAAAAGTTAGTCTTGAAGCTTTTACAGATGGGCAAATTGATAAACTGTTTTTAGTGGGTAATGAGTATGTGAATACAATGACTCAAACCCCTCGAATTCAGCAATTGTTACCATTACAGGCCGATGAAGAAAGTAAAAAAGCGCATAGCTGGGATTATTTATATGAACCCGAAGCGAAAGATTTACTGGATGGCCTGTTACTGCGTTATATCGAATCTCAGGTATATCAAGCTGTTGTAGAAAACGGTGCCTGTGAGCAAGCAGCTAGGATGATGGCGATGAAAAGTGCGACCGACAATGCCGGTGACATCATCGATGAATTGCAAACGATTTATAACCGCGCACGACAAGCGGCGATCACTCAGGAAATTTCCGAGATCGTCAGTGGTGCAGCAGCGGTTTAAAGCAGTTGTAAAAGTAATTAGCGTATTTGAAGCCTAGGCTTCACATACAAAACAAGTTTAAATTTTGAGAGGAACCGGAAATGAGTATCGGACGTATCGTACAAATTATCGGGGCGGTTATCGACGTGGAATTTCCTCGTGATGCTGTGCCACAGGTATATGATGCCTTAATCGTAACTGAATCAAACACTACCTTAGAAGTTCAGCAGCAGCTGGGTGATGGTATTGTTAGAACAATTGCGATGGGTGCTTCAGATGGTTTACGCCGTAGTTTAGAAGTAACCAATACCCAAAAGCCTATCCAAGTACCAGTAGGTGTAGAAACCCTGGGACGTATCATGGATGTATTAGGTGACCCTATCGATGAGTGTGGCCCTATCGGTGAAAAAGAGCGTCGCTCTATTCACTCCAAAGCGCCTGCTTATGATGAGTTATCTGCTTCTGACGATCTGTTAGAAACAGGCATCAAGGTTATCGATCTGATTTGTCCATTCGCCAAGGGTGGTAAAGTTGGGTTATTTGGTGGTGCCGGTGTAGGTAAAACCGTAAACATGATGGAATTGATCAACAACATCGCAACCGAGCACAGTGGTTTATCTGTATTCGCAGGTGTTGGTGAGCGTACCCGTGAGGGTAACGATTTCTACTTTGAGATGCAGGAAGCGGGTGTTGTAAACCTTGAGCCACCTAGCGATTCTAAAGTAGCAATGGTTTATGGCCAGATGAATGAGCCACCAGGAAACCGTTTACGTGTTGCTTTAACCGGATTGACCATGGCTGAGAAATTCCGTGATGATGGTAAAGACGTATTGTTATTTATCGATAACATCTATCGTTATACCCTTGCCGGAACCGAAGTATCTGCACTGTTAGGCCGTATGCCTTCAGCGGTAGGTTATCAGCCAACTCTGGCAGAAGAAATGGGTGTTCTGCAAGAACGCATCACTTCTACCAAAGCCGGTTCTATTACCTCGATTCAAGCGGTATACGTGCCAGCAGATGATTTAACCGATCCAGCACCAGCAACCACGTTTGCGCATTTGGATTCAACCGTTGTATTGTCACGTGACATCGCCTCTAAGGGTATTTATCCTGCGATCGATCCATTAGATTCAAGCTCACGTCAGCTGGATCCATTGATCGTCGGTCAAGAGCATTATAATGTAGCTCGTGGTGTACAGAATGTTCTTCAGCGTTATAAAGAGCTGAAAGACATCATCGCTATCCTGGGTATGGACGAACTGTCTGAAGAAGATAAGTTACTTGTACAACGTGCACGTAAGATCGAAAAATTCCTTTCTCAACCGTTTAACGTTGCGAAGGTTTTCACCGGTCAAGACGGTAAATACGTTAAAATGGCTGACACCATCGCTAGCTTCAAGGCTATCCTTGCTGGTGATTACGATGACCTACCAGAGCAGGCTTTCCTGATGGTTGGTACAATCGAAGAAGCTGTTGAGAAAGCAAAGAGCCTGTAAGGGCTCTTAGTTAAAAGGTTAAGACTATGGTTATGACCGTACACTGCGACATTGTTAGCGCAGAAAAATCAATCTTTGGTGGATTGGTTGAAATGGTTATTGCAACAGGTGCGTTAGGTGATTTGGGTGTCCAATATGGGCATGTACCTCTACTAACAAATTTGATTCCTGGTCCTGTACGTGTAATCAAACAAGGTGGTGAAGAAGAGGTTTTCTACGTATCCGGTGGATTCCTTGAAGTACAACCTAACAAGATTACGATTCTTGCTGATACTGCTTTACGCGCTGATGATATTGATGAAGCTGCGATAAAACAGGCCAAAGAGAATGCAGAACATGCAATAACAAATCAATCAGGCGAGTTTGATTATTCTCGTGCTGCTGCTGAGTTAGCTGAATTAACGGCACAGATTCGTGCCGTGAATAAATTACGTAGTAGATAGTAATTATTCAGCCAAAAAAATACCAAGGGTAGCGAAAGCTACCCTTTTTTTTGGCGTAAAAGTTTAGAAAAAAAAGCTAAAAAAACGTAGAATGGACACTTATTAAAAAGAACAGATGGCATTGTGAAAAATAATATTGATATCATCATTCTCGCTGCAGGCAAAGGCAGCAGAATGAAATCCAAACTTCCCAAAGTATTACAACCTCTGGCAGCCAAACCACTACTCGCCCATGTACTTGAGACGGCTAAAGCCTTAGCGAATAGCCGAACCCATGTGGTTATTGGCCACGGTGCGGATGAAGTTAAATCCCGTTTTGAAAATACAGATGTCGCTTCATGGGTTATGCAAACTGAACAATTAGGCACGGGCCATGCGGTAGATATGGCTATGCCGTTTATAGATAATGATTCAATAAGCCTGATTTTATATGGCGATGTGCCTCTCGTTAAAAAAGAAACCTTAAAGGCGTTATTAGAAAAAGTCACTGCAAACACCATGGCGCTATTAACCGTAGAGTTAGTCGATTCAACAGGTTATGGACGCATCATTCGAGATGAAAATAAAAACGTTGTGGCTATTGTTGAGCAGAAAGATGCCAATGCTGAGCAACTGGCTGTTAAAGAAGTGAATACCGGTATCCTAGCGATTAAAACCGCAGAACTTAAAGCTTACCTCCCCCAATTATCTAACCAAAATGCCCAAGGTGAATATTATCTAACCGATATTATTGCCATGAGTGTCGCCAATGGTGTTGGTGTAGATGCCTTATGTATCAATGATGACATTGAAGTACAAGGTGTGAATGATAAACAACAATTATCCGCCCTTGAGCGAGCCTATCAGGCAAGACAAGCTGAAGCGTTGATGGTGGCAGGTGTAACATTAATAGACCCCGCAAGAATTGATGTGCGTGGCACTGTATCCGTAGGCCAAGATGTCTCTATTGATGTGAACTGTATTTTCCAGGGTGAAGTCATTCTTGGGGATAACGTCAGCATTGCAGCCAACTGTATAATTGGTGAAATCGGTAAAAAAGTGACTATCGGCAATGATGTTGAAATCAAGGCTAACTGTATTATCGAAGATGCAATTATTGCGAATGCCTGTGTTATCGGCCCTTATGCACGTTTACGTCCGGCAACAGAGTTGGCAGAAGGTGTTAAAATTGGTAATTTTGTAGAAACCAAAAAATCAAAAATTGGTCAAGGCAGTAAGGTTAATCACCTGAGTTATATCGGCGATGCGTTGATCGGCAAAGATGTCAATATTGGCGCTGGTACCATCACCTGTAACTATGATGGCGTCAATAAACATCAGACAATCATCGAAGATAATGCCTTTATTGGTTCCAACACCTCCCTGGTTGCACCGGTTAAAATCGGACATACCGCAACCGTAGGTGCGGGTTCAACGGTTGGATTAGATGTACCGGCAAACGAACTGGCAGTAACAAGAGCCAAGCAAAGAAATATATCTGGCTGGACCAGACCTAGGAAGAAATAATATGTGTGGAATAGTAGGTGCTGTAGCAAGTCGTAACGTGACAAACATTTTAATTGAAGGTTTATATCGGCTTGAATACCGGGGTTATGATTCTGCCGGATTAGCCGTGATTGATGCCGATAAAAATCTGAACATCTGTAAACGTGAAGGCAAAGTTATCAATCTGGATAACGCTGCCAAAGAAGAAAATGTCAGCGGAACTACAGGTATTGCTCATACACGTTGGGCAACACATGGCAAGCCCTGTGAAGAGAATGCCCATCCACATAGTTCTAATAATGAAATAGCTGTTGTGCATAATGGCATCATTGAAAACTATGAACAGCTAAGAGAAGAATTAAAAAAAGACGGTTATGAATTTCTATCTGAAACCGATACAGAGACGATTGTACATCTTATTCATAAAAATCTAAAAACTGCAGATAATCTATTAGATGCGGTGAATAAAACCATCCCTCAATTAAAAGGCGCCTATGGTTTAGCGGTTATTGATAAGCGCGATGATGGAAAAATCATCGTTGCCAGAAGTGGCAGCCCTCTGGTGATTGGTGTAGGTATTGATGAAAACTTTATCGCCTCTGATCAATTAGCTTTACGTCAGGTAACCGATAGGTTTGTCTACCTTGAAGAAGGTGATATTGCCGAAATTCGTTTAGACGGTTTCACCATCTATGCAGATGGCAAAGAAGTCACCCGCGAGCAAACCCAAATTACCGAAGCGGCCGCAGCCGCAGATAAAGGTGAATATAAGCATTTTATGCTCAAAGAAACCTATGAGCAGCCCGCCGTTATTCGTAAGACCTTAGAAGGCCGAATTACGGATGAATGTTTGTTAGATGAATCGTTTGGGGTTAAAGCCAAAGAAGCCTTAATAGGTATTCAGTCAGTTCAGATTGTGGCCTGCGGTACCAGCTATCATGCTGCAACCGTAGCAAAATACTGGATTGAAGCTTACGCAAATATACGTTGCTCGGTAGAAGTCGCCAGTGAATTCCGCTACCGCAAGATGGTGGTTCAGCCTAATTCATTATTATTAACGGTATCACAATCGGGTGAAACCGCAGATACATTAGCGGCTTTACGATTAGCTAAAACCTTGGGTTATGTCGCTACGATGACAATTTGTAATGTTGCTCAGAGTTCTTTGGTTAGAGAATCTGATATTGCATTAATGACATTAGCCGGGCCAGAAATAGGCGTTGCTTCAACCAAAGCATTTACCACACAGCTAACCGCTTTTTTATTATTAAGCGTTTATTTAGCAAAAAATAATAACGGTATGTCAAAAGCGCAAGAAAAAGAAATTATTCAAGCTTTAAATCAATTACCGGAACTTGTAGAACAAGCTTTAGCATTAGATAAAGAAATAGCAAAAGTGTTTGAATGTTTTGCCGATAAACAAAATGCATTATTTCTTGGCCGTGGCGCTATGCATGCGGTAGCGATGGAAGGTGCGTTGAAGCTAAAAGAAATTTCTTATATACATGCTGAGGCGTATCCTGCAGGCGAGTTAAAACATGGCCCCTTGGCCCTGGTTGATGAGAATATGCCGATTGTTGCAGTGGCTCCCAATGATGAGTTATTAGAGAAACTGAAATCAAACCTGGAAGAAGTCGCCGCAAGAGGAGGTAAGTTATTTGTATTTGCCGATCAACATGCTGGCTTTAGCAATACCGATGATATCACCGTTATTAACTTGCCCAGCATGCCGGATGTATTGGCACCTATCGTTTACACGATACCGTTACAATTATTGTCGTATCATGTGGCTTTATTAAAAGGTACGGATGTGGATCAACCCAGAAATTTGGCAAAATCGGTAACCGTTGAATAATAGAGTTCTTGCTTATAAATTAAAAAAGGCGTCTTTTCAAGACGCCTTTTTTATGCAAACGGAAAAATCAGAATCACTACACAGCTACATCAAGTAGCTGTGAATTTTTAAGTGATTGGTAGGCATTAATATGCCTGCTTAGGTTTTCAGTTTGACGACTAAGGCTATCATTAAATATTTTATTAGATAAATCCCAGCTTTCATTAATATCGGTATCAAAACTTTCTAAATGAAAGTTTGAATGGCAGTGTAATCCAATTAAGGCGCTGATATGTAACTGTGATAAAGATGTATCTTCAAAATGATCACAGATTAAATCGGTATATGCCAAGCACGCTTTATCATCAGATTGCCCTGCTATGGTATCAGCAATACTGGAAGAGTCCGTTATCCCCTGTTGCTTAAGCGTGTTGAGAAGATTGGCATAACTATACAGATCAATGTTTTTCCCGAATCCATTTTCAGAAGCCTCAAGCATATCCTGTCGATTTTTAATCGGAATCTCAGATTCAAAATTATCGGCTAAAATCACATCACGATAAAGGCAAATAAAACCAGGGCCGTTATTAATTTCTAGATGCTGTTGATAACGTCCTGCTCCAGTTTGTGCGGCATGTGAATCCTGCTCATATTCAGCGATTTTAGCAAAAGCTTGGCGGTATCGATGAGAAGCAATCAGTTTATTGATGATGGCTGGAATAAAAGTAACCGCCAGCGAGATGCTGACAAAAGCGAAAAAAGTATATAGCGAGCACTGCAGATCACTTGTCGTAAAAAGAACCAGCAACGCAAAAAAAGCGCTGATAAAAAGTGACCAGAAAAAAACCACTGATCGGGCTTTATATTTCAAGCCGGATTTGATTTTATCGATAGCGTTTTGGTTGGTATGAATGCGATCATCGATAAGCAAAGAGGTTAAGCGAAGTGTTGCGAGCTTATACGAACGAAATGATTGCATTTGAAACCTAAAGACAAAAAGAGATAATGTTAATTGCGTCACATTATAGTGTTGAATAAAAAATGTTCAATCTTGGATACAAAATGCATACATTGATTGTTTATTCATTAAAACAGTTAGAAAACAAAGGATTGCAGTTACTTATAATAAAATGTGATGGAAATGAATAAAAATAGTCTAGAAGCTTTTGTTTATATAACCAAAATGAATAAGTTGTGACATCATGTCACATTGCTGTTATTGGCTTAGCTGATTTAAACTATGTTTATGATCTCAATTTTTAAATACCTCTCCCCACGCCATAATTATGCTTTAACCGAGCAGCAGGCCACCTGGAAAATATTGGCTTTGCTGCGCTTGATCGCTTGCTTCAGCGTTATTCTGCTGTTTGCCATGGCTGAATGGCTGCAATTACATACCCTGCAAATGGTTGTGAGTTGGCCGCAGCTCATGTTGTGTGCGGTTCTGGCGGTTCTTTTTAGTCTTATCGGTTTTCTAAGTATTAAGCAGAACATCACGGTAAAAATAATTTTTACTCAGCTGCTGTTAGATACAGGCCTGTGGTTTCTTTTATTGCAGGCATCAGGTGGCTCTATGAATCCTGCGATCAGTTATTTGTTGGTTCTTTTATCCATCGCCGCCCTGAGTCTGCCGCGTTTATATTCAGGCAGCTTGTTAGTGATAATGATGTTGCTTTATACATTCATGATGAATACTCAAACGGCTACCGATCATGCACATATGTTTGAATGGCACTTATGGGGCATGTGGGTTTTATTTTTATTTAATGCGTTGATTATGATGATGGTTATTTATTTGTTGAGCCGACAGCTAAGAGAAAAAGATCAGGCGATTGCAAACTTCAAAGAAGAAACCGTGAGATCAGAACAGATCGTTATGTTGGGTACCATGGCGGCAAATATAACTCATGATTTAGGCACACCTCTATCAACTATTGAAATGTTAGTGGATGAAGATAATGGCCAAAATGCGCAGCTGATTAAAAAACAAATTTCCCGCTGTAAAAAAGCACTAGGTTTATTAAAGTCGGTAGACTTTGAAAATGAAGTGATCAAAGATATTGCAGAAAATGAATATTTTAAACAATTAAACCAGGAGCTTTTATTAATCAAACCTGCTGCAGAAGTAACTATTTTAACCGATGAAAAACATAAAATTAAAAGTTCACGTTTATTAAATCAGGCTTTATTAGCATTAATCAATAATGCAGTTGAAGCTGCCGATAAAAAAGTCCATTTAAAGGCTTTTAGCCAAGCTGGTTTTTATATTATTAAAATAAGCCATGATGGAAAGTCTATAGATGAGGGGTTATTAAAACAGTTAGGTGTGCAACCGGTTGAATCTAGTCGTGAGGGTTTAGGTATAGGCTATTATCTGGCAAATGCCTCTATCGAACGTCTGCAGGGGCGATTACAAATAGCTAATGGCGAAGCGGGTGTGATAACCACAGTGAAATTTAAGCAATCAGATATTTTGGTATGAAGAAACATTCTTTAAATATTTTATTATTAGAAGATGATGAAGATTATGCTTTGGTTTTTATGCGTCTTGTGAAAAAAAGGAGCCACGCTATAACATGGGCCCAAGATTTATCTGAATTTAAGCCATTGCTGGAAAATGGCCAATGTTATGATTTGATCTTAATGGATTTAAAACTGGAATCAGAAACCTCATTACAAGCGATAGGTCATGCAAGAAAATTTCAGCAACAAGCTAAAATAGTGATCGTGACCGGTTATGCCAGCATAGCGACAACGGTAGAGGCGATTAAACAAGGTGCTGATGATTATTTACCAAAGCCGGTAAGCTTAGATGAGATTTTCAGCCTATATTATAACGGTAGGAAAAATGGTGAAAACATCAATGAAAAACCGTTGTCGGCGAAACGCCTGGAGTGGGAGCATATACAGAGGGTATTAAAAGACTGTGATGGCAATATCAGCCGTACCGCCGAACAATTGAATATGCATAGAAGAACGTTGCAGCGTAAATTACAAAAAAGGCCGAGTCGGGAATAAATAGGAAATTGAAAATGGAATTATCCAGTTATCTAGAACAATTAGTTAATCAGCAGGGTTCAGATCTGTTTCTATCGGTTAATGCACCTGTGTGTATTAAGAGTGAAGGTGTTATTAAACCGTTAGATGATAAACGCTTAACTGCACCACAGGTTTATGAATTAACCCATTCGGTATTAACGGATGAACAAATCTCTACGTTTGAATCGTGTTCAGAATTAAATATTGCACTACGTATCAAGGGAATTGGCCGCTTCCGTTTAAACTTGTTCCGACAAATGGGCGATATTGCCTTAGTCGCCCGATATATTCAGGCCGAAATACCGAGTTTAGAAAGTTTAGGTCTTCCTGCGTTATTAGAAGATTTAATCATGTTACCACGTGGTTTGATTTTGATGGTGGGTGGTACGGGCACGGGTAAATCGACAAGCCTGGCGGCGATGATAGATCACCGTAATAGCCATAGCAGCAGTCATATTTTAACCATTGAAGATCCGGTTGAATTTGTACATGAGCATAAAAAATCCTTAGTTAATCAACGTGAAGTAGGTATAGATACCGCCAGTTTTGAAGTTGCGTTAAAAAATGCCATGCGCGAAGCGCCCGATGTTATTTTAATTGGTGAAATCCGTGATAGAGAAACCATGAAAAGTGCGCTGGCTTATGCGGAAACCGGACATTTATGTATTAGTACATTACATGCCAATAATGCCAATCAGGCTATCGATAGAATTTTGGGTTTTTATCCGGATGATGCGCATAAACAAGTGTTACAAGATTTATCCTTGAACTTACGAGCGGTTATTTCTCAGCGTCTTCCTATCGGCATTAATGGAAAGCGTATAGCAGCTATAGAGGTTATGTTAGATACACCGTATATCAAAGATTTAATTGCTAAAGGGCATGTTGATAAACTGAAAGAGGCTATTACACAATCCAGTGAAGTTGGCTGTAAAACCTTTGATGATGCGTTATATGATCTGGTTGATCAGAAAAAAATAACAGAAATAGAAGCGTTAAATCATGCTGATTCTAAAAATAACCTGTCTTTACGCTTTCGTTTAGAAGGCTCTAACAAGACCACAACATTAAGAAAAAATGTAAGTTATGACGAGTTGGCAAATTTCTCAGAATATGAAACCTACCGCTTACGTAAAGTTAAAGTTGCTGAAGAAAATTTTCATAAAGTCGAAATTTTAGAAGAAGCATTTAGAGCCGCTTTGACCAGTAAAGGCATGTTAGAGACCGCAAAAGATCCAGATTTGGAGATTCAGTATATATTGGTCAGTAAGGCTAGAGAAACAAAGGCGTTAAATGGAGTTGATAATCCGGTTAATGCACAAATTAGTCTCGCCGATGAGCAGAAAAAGCACGGTATATTACGGGTCAATATTCTGGATTTACATTCTAACAAGGTCGTTTGGCAGGTAACGGCAACACGGGAAATGATGCAAAAACCACGTGCCCAGGAAGAAGTAAATCAAGATGCGGATTATCTCTTTGAAGAATTCCCTCCATTTGCAACACTTTCAGTTTAGGTAAAACTAAATCGCAGGCACAAAAAAAGCGGCAATTAAAGCCGCTTTTTAAGTCTGCTAAGAAGAATTAACCTTCTTTCTTAGCTTCGTCTTTTTTAGCAATTTCAAGTAATTCAACTTCAAATACTAAGGTAGAGTTTGGGCCGATTTTAGCACCCGCACCGCCCGCACCATAAGCTAATTCAGCTGGAATGACTAATTCGTATTTAGAACCGACGGCCATTAACTGTAATGCTTCGGTCCAGCCTGGAATCACGCTGCCAACACCGAAGGTTGCAGGTTGGTTACGGCTATAAGAGCTATCGAATTCTTCACCGTTGATTAACGTACCACGGTAATGAACAACAACCGTGTCAGCTGCAGTCGGCTTTGTACCTTCACCAGCAGTGATCACTTTGCATTGTAAACCGCTGTCTGTAGTTACAACGCCTTCTTTGGCTTTGTTTTCAGTCAGGAATTTTTCACCGTCAGTTTTGTTGGAATCTTCAGCTTGCTTGCGTTCAGCTAACATTTTTTCTTGTTGCTGTTTTTGGAATTCTTGCATAGCAGCCATGATATCTTCTTGCTTTAACGCAGGCTCTGCTTCAGAGAAACCGTCAGTTAAACCCTTATCAAAAGCGGCTTTATCTAATTCCAGTTTTTGTTGTTTGAAGTTTTGCGCGATATTTAAACCAATACCGTAGCTAACTTTAGAAAGGTTGCTATCCAGAGCAACAGTAGCGGCTTTAGTATCAGTTTTTTCATTACAGGCTACTAACGCAACCGATGCGGCAACAACACCCGCTAAAACGATCTTCTTCATGATATCTCCAATGGTGATAAAATTTGTGAATTTTAAAAATAGGCCTCTAGTGTATCAATCCTGAGGCCTGGGTACAGTGTTTACAGTGAGAAAAGTAGCACAAAAACACGAAATTTATAGATTATTAAGTTTTGCTGCGCGCTCATCGGCGACATTCTGTAAATTCTTGGCATCCTTGATTAGC
>SPKZ01003469.1_pt1 | contig 11708 bp, 12 predicted proteins | sample 2456571 | NCBI WGS metagenome assembly SPKZ01 (sample SAMN11192286, study PRJNA482655) | marine metagenome | biome: ENVO:00000447; feature: ENVO:00000244|ENVO:00000211|ENVO:00000569|ENVO:00002023; material: ENVO:00002151; isolation source: ocean water from marine abyssalpelagic zone ...
CGGCGGATCGTTCACTCGCGATTAAATCCGTGTTGATGGCGCGACGGTCTCCGCCGTCCGCCCGAAAGCGCCGGATCCACTCAGCCGCTGCCTGGCGCAATTGTTCAGGCGTATAGCGCTGAGTGTCTCGCAGAGCGCTCAAATAACTCTGCAACTGTCTCCGGCCCTCTGCCCCAATTTCGATTGCCATTTTTAACCCCTCGCCTGTAACCAGCCGCCCAGACCGCCGATCGCTGCGCCCCCGGCAGCACCTACCAGGTTGCCGATGACCGGGACCGCTGTCCCTATGGCCGCACCCGTGCCCGCTCCGGCCAACGCACCTCGGGCCGCGCCCGCGGCCTGCGCCTCCCAGCTCGCCTCGCTGTCAATGTTCTGCTGCTGGACGTCGTTTTGAACCTGCGCGCGTTGACCCTGAGGAATCAGCGGCGCTGGTGACGCTACCGAGGCAGCCAGGCCGCCGGGCATTGGGTTGGCCTGCGCAATCGGGCCGAGCGGAGATGACATCATCCCCGCGTGCCGGGCAGACCATTGGGCGGCAATACCCGTCGCCGGCTGCTGCCTCTGGGCCTGCGAGGCGGCGAGCCCCTGAATTTCTGCAGCGTCCGCGCGTAGTCTCATCATGGTGTAACCGCCAGTTTGTCGATGCCGACCTTGACGCCACAGAGCAGGGTCAGCATGTCAATTTGCCATCCCGTGCATGTGGCAGGGTCGGCCCCGGCGGGCACATACTCCGTGGCGCGAATGGAAATGGACTCGCATTTCTGACGGGCAGGGCGGAGCCTGATATGGATCCGCTCTGCGGTAGCGGGCGTGTCATACGTAAACGTCTCGACAGTCGTGTCGACGTAGTCGTAAGAAATTTCGATCTGAAGACCGCTGGTGCTCGCCGCATCCTGCGCACCCGCAATCTGCACCTCCCACACACGCCCGAATCCCTGAATGCGCCCCATCGCCAGCCAGCCACTCTGCAGAACCATTCGGCCAGCCTCGACAGTCCCAAACAGATTCGTGACGCCGGCCGCGATCTCGCTGGGCGCACTCAAAATGCGCTGCGGAGTAACGGGCGAGGCTCCCAGCGCGAGGGGTCGACCGTCGCGCTCGGTGGCGTCGATCGTGAAAGGCACGTCTAAAAACGTCGACCATTGATCCCGCAGCCAATTGTAAACCCAGCGCTCACTCCCGGGCGGGTCTCCCGGATCACCCGCGTAGACATTTCCCGTATAAAAAATCGCCTCGCTGCGCAGGTCGTCGGTTGCGGTCGATAGCACCGTGCCCGCCGCTGTCGTGTCCTCGTAGGGCAACCCGATAAACGTCATGGAGAGCGATCGATCGACTCTATAAAACCCACGCTCGCCCCGAAAGATGCATCCAAAATCTCCCACCACGATCGACCGCTTGTTATCACAACCGACCGAGTCGGTTAGCAGGTTAGGCTCGGCGAATCCGGCTCCCTGACCGGTGTCGCTCGGACCCTCGCCATACGTGTAATAGGTGGCGTTGGCAGTAAATAGCAGCACCCTGCCGTCAGGCAAAACCGCAATAGCGCGCAGCTCATCCGCGCTCGCGGACACTCGGACGCTAAGATTGCCATTCCACTCCGGCGCATACCCGCGCCGCAGCAGTTTCGTATATTGAGCAGTACGAGGGTTGACGCTGGAAATGCTCCAGACACGCGAGTTAGCAGCGGCGAGAGCGCGCGAGGGGTCCGGGGCATCGGCTGCCAGTTCTCCTGCCGACGTATAGAGGATCTGAGAACTACCCGCGAACGTCTGGAGATAAACTGCGGGCTCGGTGGTGGTAACCGTCGTGCTGCCCGTTTGCCACAAATCGGTGCCGGCCGGGAACATCCGCAGTAAACCTACCTGCAGAGGAGATGAGTCGTCGTCCGGACCCGAGCAGTAAACCTCGATATTGGCGAATTGGTTGTTGGGGAGGCCCAGCAGCGCGTAGGGCACGGGGTAGAAATAACAGCGCAAAGTACGGGCCGGGCCGGGTGCTGTGCCGGGGATCACCGGAGGCAGCGCATATTTCTGGTAGATGGGGTAAGCGGGCGATGCGGACAGAGGCACCGTCCGATGTTCGCCGCCCGCCTCGTCATAGCTAACCGCATGAGACCCTAGCGCGATGAAATTGCCTGGCTCCGGTGGCGCGCCATTGACCGGACCGCCGCTTTGGATCTCCTCAGGGAGAGTGAGGCCGATGGGCGAAAAACCACCGGGCAGAATGCGCGGACGGTCGATCATTCCCTGCGGACCCCAGCCCGATGCCAGGCCCTGCGGACCGCCGACAGCGACGGGCAGCGAGCCATCAATCAAACCATAGTCCGCCGCACCCACAGTCCGCGTGTCGACATTAGGATCGAATCGATAGAGGTACGGTCGAGCCCGACTGGCACCACCGCTCACACGAGTGACTTGCTCGGGGGCGTTTTGGGTGGCATCGGGCGTGAAATTTTCAACGGCGGAGCGCTCAAATGCCATCACACCAATCGAGCCATCCGACCGCACGGACATGTGCGTCCGCACTTGGTAGGGGTTGATATTGTACGTGCCTATAGCCTGCGATCCGGGCTGTACCTGCAGTACGGCTATCGCCTGATTTGAGACCGAAAACTGATCGGATCCAAAGACCGCCCCGGTCGACACCGGAAACTCTAGATCTTCCAGCTCGGGTATTTCACGGCGCGAGATGAGCAGCGCTGTCGACGTGAGAACGTCCGCAAACGTCTCGGGCGAGTTCTGCGCTAGCGCGCTCCGGTTATCGCCAGGAGCGCAGGCGTAAACTACTACGCTAGGACCTACGCCAGGTATCGCCGCCCCACGCGATCCAATCACTGCCCCCGGAATCACCCCCACCGTCGGCACCGCAGGGGTCACCAATCCTCCCAGCTCATTGAGCACAAAATGGTGAATACAGCCACTGAATGGCAGCGCATACGGCTCGTCAATGAGATTAGCGAAGTCGACCTTTATACGGGGGGAGATCATCTGATTTCCAACCCAAAACCGGCGCTGGATTCCGACGGGCTCGCCCTCGGCGCAGAACGAACCGGGCCAAATTCCACGGGTCATGTAAAATGTGGACGTGCTGGCGGGCACACCAGCACCAGACGAGAAATAACTCGCCGCGCTCATGCGAGAAAACGAGCCGGCAAGCTCGCGGGTCAACGGAACATCTACGGCCGTAGATCCCATCAGGAGCTGACCCGTCTCGGCTGCATTGGTGCCGTAGCCTGGCACTACCACGCCGGCGACTTGCGAGGTAGGCAGAGGCACCGGAGGGCTAGATCCCGTGGGGGCACCGCTGATGGAATCGGCATAAATGCGCGAGGTATTAGAAAACAACACCATGAGGCGCCGAGCGAAGCTCGGGGGCGGTTCGTTGCCCAGAACATGAAGACCCGCGGGCCATATGCCAGGATTACCCTCGGGGAGAGGTTGGTAATTGTCAGTGAGCCACGGGGCAAATCCCGGGTCCGGGATAATCGTGGAGGTACCCGCGTCAAACTGCCATTTGTAAACCTCGACACGGCGAGGGACCGTCGTCGCCGGGCCCACCACCGGAACCCGAGGGCACTGGTGCATCGTGTAAAGGCCTCCGCTCGCGCCCGCGATAAACAGAACATCGAGCGGCGCCGCCATCGGGGCCTGCTCCGGATCCCCCGCATAGGGCCGGCTCGCACGAACAGCCAATATCTCGCCATCCACATTGTGGACGCAAATCAAGCACCCGGGCGTGCGGATATTCGCCGCACCCGTGGCCAGCGACGCTGCCAGCATGTCGCGGGAATCCAGGATATCTACGCTATTTGCATCGGGCCGATAGGACAGGAGCGCAGAGCCATCCGTCGAGGGAGGCAACGTCAACACACTCCAGAAGAGCTGATTGTCCTGATCAGCTCGAACACGCGGGAACGTAGGAACCGTATTGAGAAGCCTCGGGAAACCGTCAGCCGTGAAATCTTCAGGGTTGCGAGGATACGGACGCTCGGGGCCTTTTTGAATGTCGCCATCGAACACCGCGTAGCGCGCACCTAAAGAATCGTACCAGCTCCACGCCTCGGGAGGTACCGTCGGCGGAGGCGTGTCCTCGAACGCGATGAAAATATTTTCGTCCGAGGGATAGGGAGGATAACCGGCAGGCAGGTCGGGCGTATCCTGCTCCACTCGGTAGTCGCCTCGCGGGTCAACATTCCACGCGCACAATGAGCGCTGAACTCCGCTGGGAAGCTCTAGCGTCGCATGGTCGCCGTGCTGTTTGACAGCGTCGCTCTCGGTGGGAGAAAACGCGGTAGTTTGACGGCCGGTTGCGGGCGATGGGTATCCCGATGATGGGGCGCTGCCGTCGTCGGGATATGAGGTGACTGTCGTGGGACCAAACGCGACCGTCGTGTCATCGCGGTGCTGCACAGCGTATGCATCGTCCACCACCTGCTCTGGTGGGAGATTCCCGTCCCGTTTTCGGTAGGCGCCACCCTTTAGGCTCGCGCAGTCCCGAGCCTCACGAATGAGCGGAGGCTGCACCACCTCGGACACGTTGCCCTCGTCGACGGGTCCGGCCAGCGGCACTTCCACGGGGAATTTTTGCAACGGGGGCATCTAAAACACCCAAAACTCGGCATCCACCTCCGAATAGGGAGGAGGCGGAGCCGGCGCTGGTGGACCGTTCCACTGCACACAAATAAACCTCGACCGATCATACTGCTGGCCGCTAGGGCAAAAAAAGCTTTCACCCTGGTTTTTAAGGGCCACATTCCAACCGCGGTAGGGCCTGCCCAGTTTGTGAGCGATCAGCGTAGGTTGATTGATCGGTACCGCCTTTCGCTTGGTTTGAACACCGTTCGAGGCTTGCGACGCCCCGTTGCGCGAAGCGGGGCCCAGAACCTCACGCTGCAGCGCGTCCAACCCGTCTTGTGTAGACGTTTGAACGCGCGGTGAAACGCCCTGAAGCCTGTTGTACCGAGATCCGCCCATGATCAGTAATTCCAAAAATTAGGCCAGTACTCTGGGAAATAGTAGGGATACGCGCGCACTTGATAGCCGGACAAAACGTCCTGCACTTTTTCCGGAAATTCGGCCTCACGGTCGGGAACATTGGCGAGGAGTCGCTCTCGGATCTGGGCCTTTTGGACCATGAGAAACTGAGTGTCCGACTCCTCTTTGTCGAGCATCCTCGCGGCTACATCCGTGACCATATATTCATCCCAGTGCGCAAAGCCCGGAATGATTTGCTGTGATTGCAGCGGATCATTACCGGTCGGAGGCAGGAACGTGGGCGGCAACGGGATATACCAAACGCTGATCAATCGGGCTCGGTCGTCCACCAGGAGCGGCGGATTGGGCGTAAAATAGAGCCTCTGCTGATGTACCCACGTGGCCTCTTGGGGGGTCGCTAGGGGCTCCGCCGTGGGAATGTTTCCGCGCTGGCCCCAGTCGAGGCCCGGAGCAGAATCTGCCAGTGTATTGATGGCGCCAGCGAGCCTATAACGCAGATCCATACCCTTCATAAAACTGCCATTACGCGGAGAATTCATAAATCTCTGCGTAAACGTGTACGGCCGCATCAGCCAGGGAACCTCGTCTCCGAAATGAGCCTCCACGCCTAACAGGCGGTAAAAATCCGGAGGCAGCACGGCGTAGGTGCCATCCTGAGCATCGCGAACCATATAGCCGTTAGGCGAGGGAACCGGGGCAGGAGCAGGCTCAGACTCTTCAATCCAAGCCCGCCGTAAAAAAAACTCCTGCCCGGCATTTTGCACAATCAGGTCATACAGCTCTCCCAGAGATTCGTTTAACAGTGAGGTGATTTCCTCGTCTGTTACAAAATCTGTATTCCGCATGTCGGCCCGCTGCCGACAGCGCAATATGAGATCAGCTAGTGAGACCTGATTGTACACTCAGCGCCTCCGTCGCCTGCCGCGAGTGTCGTCGTAGGCCGCCATCCCGGCAGACTCACGGATCCGCGCCCCGAGCGACTGGTGATGACGATCCTGAAGATCATGATGGCCCGTCCCGCGATGGTGCACCATGCGACCATGTCTAGCCGCACGCTCCTCGGGTCCAGGTGGAACCTGCCGATCAGAGTGATGCGCTTCGCGGGATTCCTTTTCACGATGCCATTTGTCGATCAGAGCACGCTCCGCCATCCCTACCGCCTCCCCCCGGCGGCCCTTGTGCGCCTTCCAACGCGCCTTCATGCCGCGCCGCATGTCACTTTTGGCGGCACCAACGGCCATAGCCCGCCGCCCCTTTCGACTAACCTTTTTCATGATCATCTGCCCTTTCTAGCAGGCCTCGCCCGCTTGAAATATTCCACCTGCCGCAACCGTTTGAGAGCGGCTGCGCGCGTCTTGTACGGACCACCGAGCCGCTTTCCACCCGTCGCTTTGCCGCTCCGGACCTCGTAGCCTCTAGAAGTTTTTTTGATCATGGGGTCGGCACTCCTGGCAGGCGGAGGATGGGAGGACGCGGGAGCGGAGCAGGGACCGGCGGCGGAGGCGCCGGAGGCAATTGGTTACCCAGCGAAAACGCCAAATCACCTGTCTGATCGACAATCACGTCGATGCATAGCGCAGCGTCCTGATCTAGGTCTGCCGGAACGTCATTTCCTGCCGGAGGATTCACGTTCCAAATCTGTACGGCCAGGGCTGACCCGATGGGCGACACCGTGGGATCAATGACGCATTGAGCCTGTAAATCGTCCTGCGCCGCATGGAGGATCCTGGCCGCGATATAACGCAATTCACTCGGGCCGGCGACGTCGATCAAAACCTGATAGCGTCCCACCCCTTGCCGGGTGAATTGCATAGCTCCGATGGTCGTATATTCCGCAGGGTCGGCCTCATCTCCGACTCCGCCTCGATAGGTAACGCGCGCAACCGTCCTCACCTGGCCGCGACCGTAACCCCAAACGGGCAGGGATTCTTGCTGAATCATGACACTGCTCCTCCCACGTAATCCGTGGGGACAGCAGTGTTACGCAACCACAGCGTTAACAACGCACTGTCACCCTCCTGCAAAACCGGGCTGCCGCCGCCGCCCCAATTGCGGCGATGCATCGTCATAGTGCTGGTGGCGTTGTTCCACTCGCAGGCGATGAAACCGCGAAAATCGTTCGGATCGGAATCCTGATAATCGAGGTCATATCCCTCTAAAACAAGCTCACCGGGGGCATCCACCTGTACTGTCCATTCCTCGGGCAGCCCGCCAGCCTGCTGCAGGATTTCAATACGACAGGGAGGAGCTGTCACCTCTAGCGTTCCTGCCGTCTCTAGAGCCAGTCGCGCCTTCCATTCAATGCGATCCCCCCCAAGGGCTTGGATCGTCGTCTTACCCGCGTAAATTGGCATTAGGCCACCTCCACTCGTTGCGTAATCGGATCCGTCCCCGACTGATAGGCATGGGCCACGAAATAAAGACGCTGCCCTAACGCCAGTTGAATCGTGGAAGCGGCCGGGCCGCCCGCGTCGCGGATCTCAATATAGACAGTCCGATCGGCGTTGTTGTAGGTCCATTTTGCCCACTGCACCTCGGTAGATCCGAGGTCTACGAATGTGGGTGTAAATGCGAGGCAAATACCCGCGATACTCACCTCGCCCGCGCCGGGCAGCGTTAGGCGATAAACCACGTTACCCGAGCCATCGACGTCCTCCTCAATGGCGGCCGTTGCAGGAGTCACTCGCATCCCGTCCTCACCAGTCGGGCTGGGAGGAGCGTCGGGATTCCGCTCAAAAAATCCGGAGATGATGACGTCGCCCGGACCCATTTGAGTGTAGAAATCGCAAATCCTATTGATTGCCACGATCAAACCTCCTCTTTATTTCGTCGAGGGTGAGAGCAGGCGCCGATCGGGTGGCACGTGCGGGAGGATCGACAACCGAATCGCTGCCGAGAGAGCCCCACTCCGAGAACAGATCATAAATGGGTCCGTCCGTGCCATCTATCGCGGCCGTGTTTTTCTGCAGGACGCTGACATTGATGCTCGGAGGCAGAAGTGGATTATCGCCGAAGTAAGGATTGACCCCCTGCCGAGGGAGGGGCCGAGGACCGATCGGATCAAACTGGACCTCGCCCGGAGGATTCACCTTTTGCAGACAGAACACGCGCACAATCGCGGCGCAGCGGATCTCGACGTTTAACAAGGGTAGTCCCGGAGGCGAGGCCGGCTGAGTCGCCCGAAATTGATACGGGATAGCGCTCAAAGCACATTGAATGATCGCCGGATTTTGCTGCCAATCCTCATCGCCAGGGTTGGGAAAAGTGTTCGGTAGAACGTCGGGAACGTTAAAAATGTCCTGATAATATGGCGCTGAATAGCCGGTGAATGAGGGTGGACCCGCAACCATTCCGGCCTGGGGGCCAAATCCCCAGTTCACCTCCTGAGGAGTGAGGCCGGGAAATTCCACCGCCGGATGCGCCTCGCTAAGCGCATTGGCTCCAATGCTGCCGGTTACCCAAAAAGTCCGTTCCAACGCACGCTGATAACTAGCCTGGGCCTGATTTCCCAGATTGGACAGAGAGATGCCAATCGACGGCCCAGCCGACAGGTCCATTTGGTATTTCAGAGGCGGCAGATCCCAGTTCAGACCTATTTCGTAATAGGCCGCCTCGCCCAGCGCGTCGCCGCCGGGTAACGAGTTCACCTGGCACACCACCTGCGCATGGGTGGACCCAAGCTTTGAATCATCTACCGCCGAAAAATCATACAGATCATTCGATGGGAAAATGTCATGCAGCGCAGGAGACAGGGCCTGCGGAACCTCCAAACCCAAAGCGTCTCGGTAGGGCAAACGCCGGGTACCAGAGCCCGTCACATAAACGCCGAGAGACGTCGCATTATAGGGCTGCCGCGTGGCGTCAAATGCGAATTCAGCGGGTGGACCACTGAAGGTGGGGGGCGGATAGGGATATTGCGTCTCTAATGCAGGATCGAAAAATCTTGGAGGACGCACGGCGAGATCATCCGCCCCATCGGCAAACGCACCCGGGTTCGATCCCTCAGTAGAACCAGGATGGGACAAATCAAACGCCGCAACCACTCGGCCTGCGCCATGCGCGTGCGGGAAATTTTTATCAGACATGTTCGGCATGGCGAGACCTCAAATTAACATCCCTAACCGGGCTCTGTAGGCCCGGTTAGGGAATTCAGAACCCATTAGCTAGCGATAGCGATCCGAGCATTCCAACCCGGGGCGGTGCAACCTATTTGTGAATAATAACCGCACCTTACGGTCACGGCATCGGCATCGGTCGTTCTCAAAAATCGGAGACCATCAGACATTAAAATCTTTGGAGCCATGCCAAGGCTATACAGTTTCCAGGTGTCCATTTGCATCAGGTAGGCGACGCCCGTGGGACAGTTTGGATCTGCCACCACGCTTACCTGACCGCTGGGCGTGTAAACGCGGACTGAGTCGAAAAATACCTCAGCCACGTCGGAGGAGCGGACGACGTCGTAAATCACCTTGGAGCCCAGAGACTTGATCAGCTCAGAGTAACTGAGCGGATTCATAAAGACGATATCTGGGCGTCCCCCCTCTCGGAATAGCAACGCACCGGCGCCGATGATGGCCTCCTCGATTGTCTCAGCGGTTCCATCGTAGCGCTGTCCCGCCAAACGACTGGGATCGGTTCCGCGATCGACAGTGAAGAAACTATCGCCGAGAGCGGGCGGGGTAGCGGGGAGCCATCCCTCTAGCCCGGCCATTTTCAGAGGAGCGGGGCCGCCATCCTGTGCATCACCAATCTGAATGAGAGCCGCTCCGACAGGCAACGCAGCCCAGGCCGCGTTACTGACCTCAAACGTGCCATTGTCGCGATTGATGGCGACGATGGAAGCCGATGCGCCACCGAGGAGGAGCGCACCCCCCGGGTTCGCGCCAGGAGCCGCCACCAGCGTCATTCCAACCTCGAACCTCACAACATCCGAGGGATTGGAGAGAGTGATAATGACCGGAGGTCCAGGGTTTATGGCCCCGATGTTCCCACGGACGCCCAGCTCATTTCGGTACATGTTTCCGGCGAGATCTTGCGTCAACGAACGCAAGGCACCATCGATTTCGGAAGCGGCCGCCTCCATAAACGCATTGGCACGGCCGACCGAGGCCTCTAGCGTTTCGTTATCGATCGTAGCGACCGAGTAGTTACGAGTCCGTGTGAGGACAAAATCCTCATAGTTACCGGCTGTCTGAATAGCAGGGTTATTCGCATCGGTAAACGTCGCGGAACGCCCCTGCGGCACACCGGTTTGAATCGGGATGGGTAGGTTTTTACCTCCGAAAAATTCATATTTCGGAATCGCGGCGAGCAGTGGGTTATTGCGATAAACGAGATTTTTGACGCGCTGATCGGTGTAATGAACTTTTAGGGCCGCATCAAAACTTACTAGGTCGAGTTCTGCCATTTTTAAACCTTATTTCCCCATTTTAGAAGCTGCGCAGCCTCCGCGAGACTAGACTCGCGGTTCATATTTGGATCTGTTTTGATCCGCTGATTTTCGGCTGTTTGCATCTCATTGGTGAGAGTTGAACTGTGCCGGGGACTAGGCGCCTGCTGAGGCAGAACCGCTCCCCTCGCTTTGAGTTTTTCCTCGACTAGAGCCCGCGTGGACTCGCCGTCAAGAAGTCGATCAATTTGACCCGCGAGATGACGCTCGACTTGCTGGGTTGCGTCCTGTTCACTCAAAATGTCTCCGGTCCGCTGGTGGTGCTGAGTCATCAACTGCCACACCTGCTCAGCCGACCCAGTAGCCCGGGTCAGCGGGGCATCGGTGCTCTGAGCGATGTAGGACCGCACCTGCTCTCTAGCCTCAGCCATAGCCGCCTCCATTTGCGCACGTTCGGCCATTTCACGTTGCTGTGCTAGTTCTCGGCGCAAATGCGCCACGTCGTCTCGAATCCCTGAAACGGGGTCGGACGATTCCTCCAAACGTTTGGAGACGTCCTCACGACGGATCCCAGAACGCTCTAAAAATGCGACGGGATCGGCTTGCGCCAGTTGCTGCAGAGCTTGGCTCTGCTGTACAGCCGCCTGCTGTTTTTCGGCATCCTCGCGCGCCTCGCGAGCACTTTTCTCCTGGGCCATTAAGGCCCGGAGTGCCTGCGCTGCGCGAGGCGTATTGATATAATCACGGTCACTCCGAGGATCGGCCGCCGGAGCGGCCTCCGCTGGGGTGTCCGTGGTGGCGGGTGTTGAATCTACCGTCGTCTCTTCACTCATAATCTCTCCTCACAGTGCCATCGTCCCATCGGTGGGGCCGACAGCAGTCGGCGGCGCTCCGCCCATCCCTGGGGCCGGAGGAGCACCACCCATCATCATTCCCTGCGCATTGGCCAGCGCCTGCTGCTTAGCCTGCTCCATCATTAGATGAGTTTGCGCGAGATACTCACGACAGAGCGCAAGGCGCTCGGGCTCCACATTGTTTTGCTGAGCCTTCATGAGAGCAGCCGTTACCTTTTTAAGAGCCAACTGATGATCCTGATAGGGCTCCGGCGGGACGTAAATACCCTCGTCAATCATCGCCTCAATGTTGCGATCAATGAGCCCAGCGGCAGCACGATCCAAACTCAGCTTGGCCTCTAGATCTGGGAAATTCAGCAGGTCCTTTGCCTCCTCTGGACCAATCAAACCCAACGCCAATAGCTGTTCGACGAATGCCATTCGACCGGAGGGAGTCGCCGGTAGGCTGCTGGACGGGTGCACCTTGAGAAC
>SPKZ01017581.1_pt1 | contig 11701 bp, 8 predicted proteins | sample 2456571 | NCBI WGS metagenome assembly SPKZ01 (sample SAMN11192286, study PRJNA482655) | marine metagenome | biome: ENVO:00000447; feature: ENVO:00000244|ENVO:00000211|ENVO:00000569|ENVO:00002023; material: ENVO:00002151; isolation source: ocean water from marine abyssalpelagic zone ...
GAGCGCTTCGTCGGTGATCCGGGTGACGCCAGAGACGATGGGCGCGGTCGGCTGACGGCGGGCGGGGGCAACCTCTGCGGGGAGCAACCGAGACCATTCCAGGGTGTTGCGGAAGGCGAGATCCACGTCGCGAGCTACTCCCCCGAACGCGTAGGAGCGGGGACCGACGACTTCGTAGATCGAGAATCGGACACTGAGTCTTGAATCGACCATGCCAAGCACTGATCCCCAGCGCACCGCCGATCCATTGGCTGAGTCCCGAGCCATCCGTCCGGCGGGAGCTCGACGCGACCCGCGCCCGGCGGAAAGCGCTCCCTAGGGTAACCCTGAAGCGATCCGGTGGCAGGCAATCCCGGTTGTCGCTATGCGCCACGTCCTCGATCTGTCGGTGGAGAACGAACTGCGGCACGAGCCGGCCCGGCATTGGAGGAAAGGCCCCTTTTTGGCGATGAGGCGCTCGCGGAGCGAATCGAACTGCGAGGCGACGGGCTACCATACGCGACTCGACGATTTCCCGATCCATGGGATCCACTCCGGGGAGCAATGTCCGGCGCCTACCTGTTCGTGCTCGTCAACGGCCTGGCGATTCTCGTGAGCCTCGCGTTGTCCGAGTGGGGGTTTCGAGGACGGGAATCGTGGCGCCGCGGCTTCGGCGCACTCGCGGCGTTCCCGATCGTCTGCGTCGGCTCCCTCATCGCAGCGAACGCGATCTCCGGTCTTCGAGCATCGACGCTCCTCGGAGTCCTCGCGATCTTGGCGATCCTGGCCGGCGCGGGTCTCGTTCGGGCGCGACGATCCGGCCCGCCAATTCCCGCAGCTCCCCCCGCCGCGACCCCAGCCGATCCCGGCGGCGCGGACGCGCTGCGCCTCATTGCCCTCGGTCTGTCGGGAGGGCTGTTGGCCGCCTGGACCGGACGGACACTGCTCGGAGGCACGCGCTTCGTGTGGGACGATCTCACGTACCACGCGACGCTTCCGGCATGGTGGCTCACGAGCGAGAGCCTCTCCCTTGGCGCACTCACGTTTCAGGCCTACTACCCCCTCAACGCCGAGCTGTTCTCGCTCTGGTTCCTCTCCGCGCTCGGGAGCGACGCTTTCGCCAGCGCGGCAGTCTTCTTCTGGGGCGTCCTCGCGGCAAGCGCGGTGGCGATCCTCGTGCGAGCACTCGCGGGTCCCGGGCCGGCCACCGGTCTGGCCGTTGCGGTCCTCCTCGGTTCCAACGTGGTCTGGAATCGCGGCAATACGTTCTCGGCGACGGACCTGGCGTCCGCGGCCTGCCTTCTCGCCGCCATCGCGTTCAGCCTGCCGCGAGTCAGGGGCTTCGGCAGCGCTCGCGACACCGGCGCGAGCGACGACTGCATCGATGCGTTTGCGACCGGCGCGCTTGCCGGCTTCGCGGCGGGCTGCAAGGTGTTCTACCTGCCGGCGGCGCTCCTCGTGGGCGCGGTGTTGGCACGGCGCGCATTGCGGCGAGATTTGCGGGGGGCGTGGCGGCCCATCGGATCGTTCGCGGTGGCGCTCGCGCTCACGGGCTCGGCGTGGTACGTGCGCAACTGGATCCACAGCGGCAATCCGATCTTCCCCGCGAGCTGGACTTTCTTCGACGGCCCGTTCGGCGCGGACGCGCAGGCGAGCACGCAGCTCGCGGCGCGCATCGCCGCCTCGCCGTTCGACCTCGAGATGTGGCGAAGCGTGCTCGTGAGCCGCGCCAACTGGCCACCGAGCCTCGCTGTGGTGTCGGCCATCGGTGGGATCGGAGCACTCGGCTTCGCCGGGCGCAATCGCAGCGCAAACGATTCCCTCGAAGCGGTGCGTTCGATGCTCCTGCTCGCGGGCGGCTGCATGCTGCTCGTCTATCCGTTCCTGCCCTTCTCGGCCACGGGAAATCGTCCCGACATCCCGATGCACACGGGCTACCTGCGCTTCCTGATCCTGCCGTTCGCGGCGGGAATCGCGCTGTTCGGACACAGGCTCCGGCACGACAGCGGTTCGCCCGCACTGTGGGGTGCCGCCACCGTGCTCGCCGTCGCGGCGGCGTGGCAGCTTCCGGCGCTGCAGTCGGTCACCGCGTTTGGCTCCGGCGTCGCACTGATGGCGCTGCGGGGACCCGTGCGCGAGAGGCTTCGCGGCGTGTCGACATCGCCGCTGCGCGGTTTCGCCGCGTGCTGCGTTGCGCTCATCGCTCTCGGCCTGTGGACGCCGATGAAACAGCGCGCGACCGACGAGAACCTCTTCGCGTACCGGGCCAAGTGGGGTCCAATCGGCGACGCGTGGCGCTCCCTGGAGGGCCTTCCCGACGGCTCCCGCATCGCGTTCTTCATGTCCGAGCCCCTCGAGTACACGCAGTTCTATCCGATCTTCGGCCGCCGCCTGCAGTTCACACCGGTAGCGGTGAACGCCGACGGCACACCGCGGCGCCCACTTCACGAGACGTGGCGCGGCGACGGAACGTGGTGGTCCTCGTGGGAAACGCGGAAGGATCCGGTCGACGCGGCGGCACTCGCGCGCAACCTCCGCGCATCGGGCGCGGAGTACGCGCTCGTCACCCAGTGGTCGCTCGGCGGGTGGCCACCGCAGTACGAGGCGCTGCGCGAGCTGCCCGGTGTCGCGCTCTACGACGACGAATACTCGGTTCTCTTCAGGCTCGCACCGTGACGCGGGAGCTGGCGAGATGCTCCCTGGCCGGACTCGGAGCGACTCTCGTGCTCGCGACGGGATGTGGCCCCTCGGGTCCAAAGACGACCGTCGTTCCCGACGGGACGTCGGTCGTGTTCTTGACGATCGACACCCTGCGTCAGGACCACCTCGGCCGCAGCGGCCACAGGCGCAACACCACGCCCTACCTCGATCGCCTCGCCGCGGAGAGTGTCTACTTCACGCATGCGTTCGCGCAGAGCTCGTGGACGCTGCCATCCATGCTCTCGATGTTCTCTTCGCTGGAGCCGGCGATCTTCGGGGTCACGCGCGGCGTCGCGCCGCTCGACAAGCCCGACAAGGCCGGCAAGCTGGGCGTCGAGGAGGTCGTCCTCGAATACTTCTCGAACGAGTACACGACGCTCACCGAGGTCCTCAACGAGGCTGGCTTTGTTACGGCCGGATTCTCGACGAACGGCCACCTGCGCGTGGAGCAGGGCTTCGCGCAGGGGTTCGCCGTGTTCGACCAGGTGACGTGCACGTGGGAAAAGGCGGAGTGTGTGTTCGAGATCGCCTCGGACTGGCTCGACGAGTACGTCGCGGTACCGCGCGATCGCCCCTTCTTTCTGTGGATCCACCTCTTCGATCCCCACTTCGACGAGCGACACGACGGCGATTTGCCGAGTCCGCTGTACACGCCGGCGCGCGGCGACGAGGAACTCTTCGCTCGGCCCGACGAAGCGTCCCTCCCGCTCGAGGAGCGGACACGCATCGCCTACGACCGCAAGATCCGTCACACGGACGACCAGATCGCCCTCTTCGTCGAGGATCTCCGCGAGCGCGGCCTACTCGATGGGTCGCTCTTCGTGGTCGCCGCCGATCACGGCGAGGAGTTCAACGAGAAGGGCCGCTGGGGACACTCGAAATCGCTCGAGAACACGCTCGTGCGCGTCCCGCTGCTCTTCCGCACGCCGGGCGGCACCGCGCAAGCCGTCGTCGACGCGCCGGTGAGCAACATGGACATCGCTCCCACCGTGCTCGAGTTCCTGGGGTTCGATGTCCCCGACGCGATGCGCGGGACCAGTCTCCTCTCGGCGCTGCGCGGCGAACCCCTCGAGCCGAAGGTGGGCTATGGCGAAACCCGCCGCTTCGAATTCGACTACCGCTTCCGCATCGACCCGGCGCGCAACCGAAAGCTCGTGCTCGACATGCACTCCGGAACACGCAGCCTCTACAGCATCACGGACGATCCCAGCGAGAACACGGATCTCGCCGCGATCGAGTCGCACACAGCCGACGCGATGGAACGTGAGCTCCGCGATGAAATCGTCGAGATGGAATCGCGTTCGGCCAGCCACACCCGGCGCGACAGCTTGTCGGCCGAGGAGATCCAGCACCTCCGCGACCTCGGCTATCTCTGAGCGTCCGCGACGTCCTCGGGTCGGGTTGCCCAGTAGGCCCAGGCGATGAAGACGATTTGAAGCGGCAGCCGCAGATACAGCGCGGAGCTGGAAACATCGGGAAACAGCTCGGGATTCAAGGCCATGTGGAGGTTCGCCGGAAACACCGCCAGGAGCAGAAGGATGAGGCCCCAGCCCGCGAGGGAGCGAACGCCGGGGACCAGAACGGCGACCCCACCGAGAATCTCGAAGACGCCGCTCAGAAGCACGAGTTCGAGGTGCAGGGGCAGGTACGGCGGCATGATCGCCACGAAGAAGTCCGGATTCAGGAAGTGATTGACGCCTGCGAAGATGAAGGCGGCGGCCAGCGCGAGAAGAGCGAGCGTCTTCGCACGCCGCTTGGGAAGATCGAGCATGCACCCTCTTCTCGTTCGCTGCCTGGCCTTCGGCGCCGAGGCACAACGGATCGGCCGCTTCCCTGCGAGCGACGCGGACCGCCGCAGGATACCCGGCCTGACAGCGCTTCGCTGTCGCTAGGGCGGGACCACGGGTCGATTGGAATGCGCCGAGGTTCGCGAACGCCTCAACCCCTCAGCAGGTGATCGGCCAGCCGGTGGGCGAGTGCGACGATGGTCTCCGTCGGGTTGGCGGTTCCCGCCGTCGGGAACACACAGGCACCCGACACGAAGAGATTCTCCACGCCGAAGACCTTGAGATTCCGGTCGACCACGCCGGTGTTCGCATCGAAGCCCATGCGCAGCGTCCCGGACGGGTGGAAGCGCCACTTCTCGCTCTTGTCCACGGTGTCGGGATGACCTCCGAGGGCCTCGACCGTGGCGGCAAGAACGTCTTCGCCGGCCCACTTCGTCGCGAGGTCGCGCGGGGACCAGCCGAGTGCGAGGTCCGCGACGGGATCTCCGAAGCGGTCGGTCTCGGCCGTCGACAAGGTCACCCGGTTCGCCCCCCGCGCCTCGATCTCGGGCTGGTGCTTCAGGATGATCGATTCGTCGCGAAATACCCGCAGCTGAAAGTGAGCGGCGTTCAGTCCGCGGCGGCGAAACTCGTCGGCGTAGTCGTACGTGCGGTTCGAGAGCGCCTGGGGCGCCCCGTCGAACAGGCGGCCGAGCGAGGGCGGCGTGAACTGCCAGCGCAACGTCGGGTGAACCGTGAAGTAGCGACCCACGAGGTCCCTGGCGTTGCCGAGGCCGTTCGGAAACCAGCGGGACCGCGAGAGCAGCAGCAGCCGGGCGCTCTCGAGCACGCCAGCGGCCAGCACGATGCGCTTGGCGAAGACCTGTCGCTCCGAGCCGTCGGCGCTGCGGACGAGCGCGTGGTCGATGCGCCGCCCGTCGAGCGTCACGAGACGGGTGGTCTGGTGACCCGAGGCGAGGGTGCCGGCGCTCGAACTCGCGAACGCCTCGACCTCGCGATCGACCAGGCGAACGGGGCCGTCCCCGCGCACCGAGCGGGCCAGCGGGAAGTAGCGCAGGCGCCGTCCGTCGATCTCGACGTTCGGTGGCCGGTACCCCGCGTCGGGCGCTCTCGGGTAGGCACAGCTGCGCGCGGGCTCGGCGTCGACCACTGCGGCAGACCCGCGCACGGACAGGTCGCGCTCGGCGCGGCAGTAGTACGGTTCGAGCTCGTCGTAGCTGAGCGGCCAATCGACATCGAGGCCGAACTCGGAGCGCAGGCGAAAGTCGCTGGGCCGCATCCGGTTGACCGCGCCCTCCCAGTGGTTGCTCGCACCGCCCACGGCGATCATGCGCGCGGCGTTGGCGGGATAGTCGACCGCACCCGACGAGGTGAAGGGGAGCATCGCCGGCTCTCCCGCGAACCAGCGCCCGGGGAACCCGCCCGCCTCCACCACCAGGGTCCGCAGGCCGCGCTGGGCGGCGCGAAGCGCGATGGGCAGACCCGCGAAGCTCGATCCGATCACGAGGAGGTCGTATTCGCCCTCGATCGGCGATGCGTCTCCGCCTCTGCATGCCAGGACCGACGCCGCGGTGGCGCCGATCCCCCCGGTCACGAACTGGCGCCGCGTGAGCGACATCGTGCCTCCGCCTGGGATCTAGGAGACGATCAGCGCCCCTTGAAGACGGGGTCGCGCTTCTCGAGAAACGCGTCCATGCCCTCGTTGCTGTCCTCGCTCGCCGACACCACAGCGAAGGCGGCGCGCTCGAGGGCGTGCGCGACGCGCACGTCGGCGTCCTGCCCCTCCTGGATCACGCGCTTCGCGTGGGCCAGCGCCACCGGCCCCTTCGCAGCGATCGTCTCGCCGGTCTTCACCGCCTCGTCGAGCAGCGCGTCGGGCTCGAACACGCGGTTCACGAGACCGATGCGGTAGGCGGTCTCGGCGTCGATGGGCTCGCCCACCAGGGAGATCTCCTTGGCCCACGCCACACCCACGCGCCGCACGAGGCGACTCGTCCCGCCGAAGCCGGGGATGAGACCGAGATTCACTTCCGGCTGCCCGAAGCGGGCGCGCGTCGACGCGTAGATCCAGTCGCACGCGAGTGCCATCTCGCAACCCCCGCCGAGCGCGTAGCCGCCTACCGCGGCGATCGTCGGTACGGAGAGGGCTTCGATGGCAGCACCCGCCCGGTGGCCGAGTTCCGAGAAGGCGAACGACTCCGCGGGACTGTGCCCGCGCATCTCGGCGATGTCCGCACCGGCAGCGAACGCCCTCCCCTCGCCGGTGAGCACCAAGGCGCGGACGTCGGCAGTTCTGGCCACTTCGTCGCAGCGCGCGATCAGCCCCTCGAGCGCTTCGCGGTTGAGGGCATTCAACGCTTTCGGGCGGTCGAGCGTCAGTACCGCCACGGGACCGCGAAGCTCCAATCGAACGGGGTCCATCCTGTTCTCCTATGGGCGAACGGACATGAAGGAAGGATTACGTCCCCGGGTCTCGAAGAGGATGACACCCGATCGTGACGACACCACGACGCGACTCTGTGCACCTCCCACCCTGCGCGCTGCATTCAATACGAAGGTCAGCCGGTTGCCGTCCGACGACCAGATCGGATTCTTCTCGTTGCGATGGATCGAGCGCGTCAGGTTGCGAATCGCCTCGCCCTCGAGGCTCGCGATGTAGATGTCCGGACGGCCGGAACGCTCCGAGACGAAGGCAAACTCGTCGCGGGTCGGGGACGCGGCGGGAGAGCGTGCATCGCCGCCCCTATGGTAGTGCAGCGGCCGGCGGTCGCTGCCGTCCGGGCGAATCCGATTGAGCCGATTGGGGGCGTCGCCTATGCGACTCGAGAAGACGATCCACTCCCCGTCGCGGGTGAAGACAGCGGAGTGGTCGTAGCGCTCCGTGGGCCTCGTGATCTGCTGAGCCATCTTGCCTCGCTCGAGGCGCCAGATCTGCTGCGCGAACAGTTCGCCGCGTCGCTGAGCCACGGCGGTGCGCGAGTCGGGCGCGTAGGAGGGCCGGAGAAACTCCATCGTGTACGTCGCAGATCCAAACCGATGGTGGGTTCCCGTGGCGAGGTCGTACTCGCGGACAGCCCGGTGTCTGTCCGGCAGATTTGTGGGGCGCGTGAACGCGAGGTGCTTTCCGTCGGGTGCCCACACCGACCAGAAGTTGTGATCGGGGTCGAGGACCTGGTGGATCAGCGTACGTTCGCCCGTCTCAGGATCGAAGAGTATGAGCTTCGAGCCTTCGGGGGTGGACTCCACGTAGAGAAGCCTGTTCGCCGCCGGCGACCAAGCGGCTCCTCGCCTATCGATGTCGGAGGCAGCGAACAGCCGTTCGACCCGTCCATCGGCAATGCGACCGACGAACAGATCGAGCTTTCCCCCGTGGTCGCGGGTGAAGATGATGCCCTCGTCGGCCGGACCCATCTCCTCCAGTCGACCGGGGGCGACACCGGCCCGATCAGCGGATTCGGACGCTGCCGGTTCTTGCGCGGACACCTGCGCGGCGACGATGACGGTCGCGGCGAAGACCGTCGCCGCGCGAATCGACCTCATGCTTGCGTACTCGAGATTTCGGGGCACAGCAGTCTAGCGAGAAACCGCGCCGTCTGGCCATGCCGCGGCGGGATAGGGGCGCAGCGGTGCGTTCAGATCGTCGGGCGTGAGCAGCCAGACCCGGCGGTCCTCGAAGTACTCGACGAGCGCGCGATTCTGCGCGGCATCCATTTCGCGTGCCCAGATCACGCTGGCCGCGTCGATGTCGGCGTCGTTGTTCACCCACTCGGTGTGGACGTTGTGCCGCGGTCCGTAGCGCACGACCACCAGGTGACGACCGCCCATGGCCTCGAGTCGTGCGACGATCCCCGGCCGCGCCATCAGCGGGCTGCGGGCGCGGCGCTCGAGAAACGAACGGGCCATGACGCCGTGCTCGACGAATGCCACGCAGAGGACACCGACGAACAGCGCGACGCCGACCGGGCGTCCGACCGGGCGCCATCGGGTGACAGCGCGCAGACACGACACCCACACCACGAGACCGAGCGCTACGCCCGGCGCCGCGTAGTGGCGCTGCTCGTAGGTCTCAACGGCCAGCGCGAGAGCAAACCACGTACACCCCACCGCGGCGAAGCGCACCTGTCGGTCCCGCCACACGAAGGGCAGCGCCAACAGGGGCAGGGGCAGCGCGACGAGCGCGAAGAAGCGCCAGAAGATTTCGAGCTTCTCGCCGAGGCCGCGCACGAACCCCGCAGGCGTACGACGCTCGTAGTAGGGCCGCGACTCGAAGCCGCCGGGCGCGAAGAACTCCCGGATCGCTGCGTGGGGAGACACGGCGGCGGACCCGTTCGGGGTGCCGGTCGCTTCGGCCAGGGGCAGGAACACGAGTGGTGGGACGCCGGCGTACTGCTCGGAGTAGATCGTGTAGGGAAGCGTGAACGGATCGCCCGTCGTGCGGTAGTCGTAGAGAGCGAGAAACGCGGCGGCCATCGCCCCGACCGCCGCCGCCGGCCACAGTCGCCGGACACCGTCCAGGACGCGACCCCGCCAGAAGAGGTCGTGCGCGAGCAGCGCCGCCGCGGGAACGCAGGCCGCGAGCCCCTCGTATGGACGCGTCAGCACGAACGCCGACACGCCGAGGCCGAGCATGATCGAAGCCAGGGCGTTGGTTCGCGCGAGCAGCCGGGGCAGCGCGCCGTACACGAGCATCCCCCCGATCATCGCGGCCGCCCCGCCCCACAGCCACGTCCCCCACACGGAAACGAGCTGCGGGTGAAGCGCAAGCACGAGCCCGCCGACGAGCGCCCAGACCGGTCCGACCCATGCGCGAAGCATCCAGCAACTCGCCCCGCACGCGAGCGCGAACGAGATCCATACCCCGGCGCTCACCTTTCCGAGCAGCAACCCGAGCGCCATGAACATCCCCTGCAACGGGGGATACTTCGACACGTACATCGGTTGCTGCAGGATGTGGAAGCTCTCGAAGTGGACCCCCATCGGATGTGGGAGATTCGCGAGCCTGCCCCCTGCGAAGGTCTCGGCCGCCAGCAGGTAGCTGAACTCGTCGTGAGTGAGCGGCGGCGGCGACCACAACGTACCGACGACCGCGGCCGCGCTGAACGCCGCGAGCACGACGAATCCTACCGATAGCAACGGACTCGCAACGATCCGGCTCACGAACTCCCCGGTTTCTGCGCGGCGTGCGCCTCGACGGGGCGTACACCGAAGTGGATCAGTGCCGCGAGGGCGCTCAGCGTGGTCGCAGTGTCGCGCTGGGGCTCTGGCGTATCGCTCCCTTCGAGCCAACAGCCGTCGGTGGCCTGGGCGTTCAGGATCGCGACCGCGAGATCGGGCCCGTCGAACTTCGCACCCGGGAGCGCGTGCGCGTCACTCAGCACCAGGATCCGCGCAGCCGCCACCGGACCCCACTGATTCGACAGGACGCCGCGTTCGAACTCCCGACCGCACCACTGGAGAATCGGGTCGGACTCCGAGTGGTCGACGTTGGCGAAGAAGTGGGCGTGGGAGGCGATATCGGCCCAGCGCCCGCCCTTCACGCGATCAGGCGACCAGTGCTCGGCGAGGAAGTCGCCGGCGGCCTGCACGCGTCCGGGCCGGCCCCACCGCGTTCGCGCGAGGAAGCCGCCCGCCATACCCGTCAGGCGCACGCTCGTATCGAGGTCGGTGTCCCGGCCTCCCCACGAGCCGTCGCCCGCCTGCTCGCCGCTGAGATACGCGACCGCGTTCTCGACGATCGGCGCACCGAGCAGACCCACCTCCGACAACTCCCACAGCGCGTCCACGCTGCCCTCGACGTCGGCCGAAGCCCAATCGGTCGGTTGGGTTGGGTCGCTCGCGAACGCGCCGTGGTCGGACTGCCGTGACGCGTACGCCTCGACCACCCGCTCGGCGCTCGCCCCGAACGCGAGGAGTTCGGCACGCGCGACGTCCAGAGGATTGCCGTGCTGTTCGACGTAGCGAAAGGCGCTGCGCAGGGCGGCTCCGAGATCCACGTGTAATCCCTCAGACCTGCAGCAGGAGACCCGTGAGATAGGAGCCCTCCGGGTGGTCGATCGACACCGGGTGGTCGGCGGGAGCGCCGAGGGAGCGAAGCACGCTGAAGCTTCGGTGGGCGTCGAGCGACGCGGCAAACGCGACCTTGCGAAACAGATCCGGTCCGATGTGGTGCGAGCAGGCGAACGCGAGCAGGTGCGCTCCGGGGGCTGCCGCGCGCAGCGCGAAGAGCAGGAGGTCTTTGTAGGCGCGCGTGGCGCGCGTCGTGTCGCGGCGATTTCGTGCGAGCGGCGGCGGGTCGATCACGATCAGATCGTAAGGGCCACGCTTCGGGGCGGAGTCGGCATCGGCGCCCCGGGCGGGGCGCAGAAAGTTGAAGGCATCTGCGCGAATGACGTCGATGACCGACGCGGGATCGTTGTGACGCAGGTTGTCCGCCGCCATTCCGAGCGCCCGCACCGACGAATCGACGATTTCGACGCGGGTCGCGCCGCCGCAGGCAGCTGCGACCGCGAAGCCCCCCGTGTAGGAGAACAGATCGAGCACGCGCCGCCCGGCCGACAGCGATTCCACGAGATCGCGGGCGTCCCGCTGGTCGAGGTAGAAGCCCGTCTTCTGGCCGTGGACGACGTCGACGGCGTAGCGCCGAGCCCCTTCGCGGATCCTCACCGGCGCCGTCGGCGAGACGCCCCAGAGCGGGCCCTGGCGCGCAACCACTCCTTCGCGACGCGCGGCGCTGCCGTCGACTCGCTCGTACCCGTGAGCAGCGCCCGTGGCGATTTGCAGCGCGTCGGCGATGGCGTCCCGCCGCGACGCCATGCCGGCAGTGGTGAACTTCGCGACCACGACGTCTGCGTAGGCATCGACGACCACTCCGGGGAGACCGTCGCCCTCGGCGTTCACGAGGCGACGCGCGTCGGTGTTCGCGAGGAGCGGGTTCGCTTCGCGTCGGGCCACCGCTTCGTGAATCCTTCGCACGATGAGATCGGGCGGCGGCTCGTCCTTGCCGAACGAATAGAGCCGCACGCGGACGTTCGAGCGCTCCGAGTAGTCGCCGAACCCGAGCGTCTCGCCGGCCGACGAGACCACGCGAGCCGACGTCGAACGGTTCGGGTCGGAGTCGCCCGTCGCTCGGGCGACGGCGCCGGACATCACCCAGGGATGTCGGCGCCGAACCGAGCGATCGCGGCCTTCGTGCAGGATCACGTCGATCAAGTGGGGCCCCGCGGGTTGGGTCGATC
>SPKZ01001309.1_pt1 | contig 11700 bp, 12 predicted proteins | sample 2456571 | NCBI WGS metagenome assembly SPKZ01 (sample SAMN11192286, study PRJNA482655) | marine metagenome | biome: ENVO:00000447; feature: ENVO:00000244|ENVO:00000211|ENVO:00000569|ENVO:00002023; material: ENVO:00002151; isolation source: ocean water from marine abyssalpelagic zone ...
CCTCCTTAGGTCAGTCATTTACTTTAAATAAGCTAACGCATCACTGTGCATGTGTTCAATCTTCATGCCCTGTTCAAGGAAAGCATCACGTATGGCACCAACCATCTCAAAACGGCCAGCAGCATAAATGTCATGGCCAGATAAGTCAGCATGATCCACTAAGATAGCATGATGAACTAAACCGCTAACCCCTTGCCAATCACTGGCCGGATTTTCAATCACTGGAATAAGAGTGACGTTGGCATTTTCATCCGCTAATTGTTGCGCTTCGTCGAATAAGTAAAGGTGTGACAGGTCTTTACAACCCCAATAAATGAGCACCTGACGTTGGTCGCCTGTCGCAATCAATTGACGTAAAATCGAACGAATATAACTATAGCCGGTACCGCCAGCGACTAAAATAATCGGACGTTGATTATCGGTCACTAGATAGGATTCACCGTGGGGGGCTAAAATAGTAATTTCGTTATCTTGTTGCATCCGCTCAATGACTTGCATTGGATAACTATGACGTTCTGATGCTCCAATATGGAGTTCAATTAGGTTGCCGTCACTTGGCGCGCTGGCAATGGAAAATGGTCGTTTGTCGTCGTCAGACATTTTAACCATTAAGTACTGACCAGCTTGATATTCGAAGTCTTGCTCTGGTCGTAATACCACATGATAAACAGAATCGTTGAAAGGCTCTAAGCGCTCAACGCTGCATTTGATTTCTGACATTAAAATACCTTGAAGAAGAATGATTTTAGTCAAGGATACCGTAAAATAGCCAGCTTTAATACTGGCTATTATGCCCGATGTTTACTCACTATTAGGCAGAATACCTAATTCGTCCCAAATGTCATCGACCCGATTTTTTATTTCCTGAGTCATCTCGATTGGCTCACCCCATTCTCGGGTGGTCTCACCTGGCCATTTGTTCGTTGCATCCATGCCCATTTTTGATCCGAGACCAGCAACCGGGGAAGCAAAATCTAGATAATCAATCGGGGTGTTTTCTACCATCATGGTATCGCGTGCAGGATCCATTCGCGTGGTAATCGCCCAGATCACATCATCCCAATTACGGGCATCAATATCATCATCACAGATAATCACGAATTTGGTGTACATAAACTGACGTAAAAATGACCATACGCCCATCATCACGCGTTTAGCATGGCCTGGGTATTGTTTTTTGATCGTAACAATAGCCATCCGATAAGAGCAGCCTTCTGGCGGTAAATAAAAATCGACGATTTCAGGATATTGCTTACGTAAAATAGGGACAAAGACCTCATTAAGCGCAACCCCTAAAATGGCTGGCTCATCGGGTGGGCGTCCGGTATAAGTACTATGGTAAATAGGATCTTTACGGTGGGTAATATGGGTAACAGTAAAGACTGGGAACTCTTCAACTTCGTTGTAATAACCCGTGTGATCGCCATAGGGACCTTCAGGTGCCATTTCACCTGGCTCGAGGTAGCCTTCAAGGACAAATTCAGCACTGGCTGGCACTTCGAGATCATTACTAATACTTTTAACCACTTCACTACGGGAGCCCCGTAATAATCCAGCAAAGGCATATTCCGATAAAGTATCTGGTACAGGTGTTACTGCACCGATGATTGTTGCTGGATCTGCACCTAAAGCGACCGATATTGGATAGCGTTCGCCGGGATTAGTTTGTTGGAACTCTTGATAATCTAAAGCACCACCACGATGTGATAACCAGCGCATCACTAACTTATTTTTACTCAATAACTGTTGACGATAAATCCCAAGGTTTTGGCGTTCTTTGTGCGGACCGCGGGTGATGGTTAAGCCCCAGGTCACGAGTGGTGCGACATCCCCAGGCCAACAATGTTGAATCGGCAACATGGTTAAATCTACGTCATCGCCGGTGATTACCACATCTTGACATGGCGCACTGCGTAGCCGTTTCGTTGGCATGTTAAGCACTTGCTTATACATCGGTAGTTTCGACCAAGCGTCTTTGATCCCTTTCGGAGGCTCTGGCTCTTTAAGTTGCGCCATTAATTCACCGACATCGCGCAGGGCGCTAACGTCCGTTTGCCCCATCGCTAAAGCGACACGTTCAGTCGTGCCAAACAGATTGGTTAATACTGGAATAGTTGAATCTTTTGGGTTCTCAAATAATAACGCTGGACCTTTAGCACGCAGGGTACGATCACTGATCTCAGTCATTTCTAAGTAAGGATCAATTTCTTGGCTAATCCGCTTTAACTGACCCAATTTTTCAAGTTGGTCAATAAAGTCTCTTAAATCTTTATATTTCATGGTAAGTCTCTTAACCCAGATTGCAGATTATTTAAAAAGCTTGCTCGATAATCGCTTTAAACTGCGCTGGTGGTTGAAAACCAACCACTCGCAGTTGTTTTAATTCATTGCCTTTGGCATCAAATATTAAAATGCTAGGTAAGCCTAATACGGCCATTTTATCCTGCAGTTCAATATCTAATTGATCATTGTTAGTGACATCGGCTTGGAGTAAACGCATCTTTCCTAGTAGCGGTTTGACTAAGGGATCGGAAAACGTTTCATGTTCAAAATCCTTACAAGCAATACACCAATCGGCATAAAAATCTAACATCACGGGCACGCCGTCGGCTTGCGCTACTGCCAACTGTTGTTCGAGCTCGACTAAGCCTTTAATTTGAATAAATTCAATTTGTTGCTCACTAATTTGTTCAGCAGATGTTGCTGTTAAACCAAGCCACGGTTTAAGTCCGAATAAAGTCCCTAGCACTAAGATAACCAAAGCAATCGTATGACGAATACTTTTACTAGCACTGATTTTGGTGACATTATTATGATGGATTAAATAGCCGGCAAAGCTCACTGATAACACAGCCCAAGCAGTGTTAGCGACTAACTCATTGACTAAGCGGCTGAGTAGAATAATAACCACAGTCAGTAGCATAAAGCCAAATATGCCTTTAATGACTTCCATCCAAGCGCCAGCTTTCGGTAGTAATTTACCCCCTGAAGTACCCATTAAGAGTAAGGGGACGCCCATGCCTAAACTCAAGACGTATAGGGCAATGCCACCTAATAACAAGTCACCGGTTTGTGCAACATAAAGCAACGCACCAGATAATGGCGCGGTGGTACAAGGTGACGCCACTAGGCCTGAAATCATCCCCATCACGAAGACGCCGGTATAACGGCCGCCCTTTTGTTGGTTCGACATGTTGTTAAGCTTGTTTTGCCAAGCGCTTGGTAATTGCAGGTTAAACACGCCAAACATCGAGAGCGCCAATCCGGTAAACAATATCGCTAACGCGCCCAACACGACAGGGTGCTGGAAGGCCGCTTGAAATTGCAAGCCAGCGGTCGCCACTGCTAGTCCCAGCGCCGAATAAGTCAGTGCCATGCCTTGAACATAAATAAACGACAATAAAAATGCCTGACGTGTCGACAGTTGATTGCCTGAACCGACGATAATACCGGATAAAATCGGGTACATCGGGAACACACAAGGTGTAAATGCCAAGCCCAAGCCTAAACCAAAAAATAACAGCAAGGTTAGTCCGAGGCTATTACCACTGAGTAATTGTGCCAGTTCACTTTGTTCGTTTAATGCTGCGGGGGGCGCTGGAGTATTACTGACGGGAGTAGTGGCAGTGGTCGAAAACTTAGGATCGAAATAAATGGTTTTTTTAGTGGGTGGATAACATAAGCCGGCATCGGCGCAGCCTTGATAAGTGACGACAATTTCATGGGATTGAACCGTTGGGTCGACACTAAAATCAAACGCCGTTTTCTGGTAGTACACCACCTGTTGACCAAAATACGGGTCATCATGATCGCTGCCAATAGGAAATACTAACGGGCTAATGGTCGCCGTTTTACTGGTGACTTTAAAACGTTGTTGATAGAGATAATAGCCTTCGTGAATTTGCCAACTGACGGTAATTTTATCATCGTGTTGACTAAAGTTAAATTGGAAGGCCTGCTCCACCGGTAAAAACTGTGGTTGTTCAGAGAACAAGCTGCCTGTGGTATTAAACGGGTTATCAATTTTAGCGAAGCTGACGTTGCTAAAAAGATGGCTAAGGAGGATTAAAAGAAATACGGTGAAAATTCTTGTCAACATTATTTTAAATTACCTTTAAGCCAATCAATGTATTCTTGATTGCCATTAACAATTGGAATGGCGATGACTTCTGCGACATCATAGGGATGTAAACGTATTAAGTGTTGTTCTAATTCATCATACAGTTCGCTGCTGGTTTTTATTTGCAGTTGAGTTTCAATATCACGTTCAATTTTACCTTGCCAGCGATAAACGGATTTAATATTACTGACAATATTGACACAAGCAGCAAGCTTTAGTTCAACAATGGCATTAGCCAGTTCCAGTGCGATGTTTTCATCAGGACAATTACAGTTTACTTGAATTAATTCAGTCATCATTTTCCCTTGGGGCAAAATTTAAAATTAAGGTCTCACATTGAATTTTGCTAGTTTACCCCAATATTAAAGAGAACGAATTGATTTAATTGCTAAGTTGGCAATTTTTTCTTAACAAATTCTTAAGTTTGTGAGGTTATAGTGTTTATTGTATTGTTTTTAATCTTTGTTGTTGTGCCGATCGTTGAAATTTCTATTTTAATTCAAGTGGGTGAAGTGTTTGGGCTGTTACCTACTATCGCTTTAGTCATTTTTACTGCGGCGGTGGGCGCCTCGTTAGTACGTAGCCAAGGCTTGCAAACATTGCTTAAAGCACAGCAGAAAATTCAACGTGGCGAGCAACCGGGGCAAGAAATGCTCGAAGGAATTATGCTTGCCGTAGCAGGTGTTTTATTAGTGACTCCGGGGTTTGTAACCGATAGCTTAGGGCTGTTGTTGCTTACGCCATTGACGCGTAAGCCGATCGCTAACTACTTACTCACTAAGTTAGTCATTGCCAATGCATCTCCATTCTCAGCCCAAGGATTTGGACCGAGCAAGAATGACGATGGTGATATTATTGAAGGTGAATTTAGCAGCAAGGATCATTCAACATCGATTGAACACAATAAGGATGATCCCAAAGCTTAAATCGTTTGGTTATGCTTGGACGACACCGGATTCGCATACATTGCTAGCAACCAGCGTTGCTGTTGCTGGGTTAACTGGGCTAATCGGCTAGATAAGTAATCAGGGATTGGGATATTTTTCGTTGGCTCTTTGACTAAAGCGTCAGCGGCAATATTGCTGTCATACAATTTATAATTGGCGATAATCTGACGATCAATTTCTGTCGCAATTTCCTTGCTGTTTTCATAGTCGCCCAAAATCGGAGTGCCAAACTCGATATGCACTTGTCCTTTGTGCCCGAGAATTCCTTGAGTGATGCTTTTTAAGTCTTCGCCTTCTTGCTTTTGGTATTGACCTGTTGTTTCAATGGTTGCTAATTCTCGTGCTTTATCACAGTCGCAAGGGTCATATTGATAAGCAATGGACACCGGCACAATGTTTAATTGTGCTAAATATTGTGATAACGGCTGTTGTCGATCTCTATTGAGTAATAACATCGAGATTAATGCGACATTAGTTTTGTCGATGCCGTCTTTTGCACGACCTTCCCGCTGTGCTATCCACACATTATGGACATTGTCCGTTAAGGTATGATGAATATAACGCGACAGATCTTTAGAGTTATTGAGCATTTCACGTTTGTTTTTGGCGTTTCGCTTAACAATAAAACTCTTATTTAAGCGCATGACATCGCTGACCCATGGTTTACTCAGTAAATTGTCGCCAATCGCAATCTCAACCGTACTCGCCCCTGCTTTGAATAATGCTAAATTAATTAATGCCGGATCAAGCGCGATATCGCGATGGTTACTGATAAAAAGAGTCGGCTTAGTTAGATCTAACTCGATCAAGCCATTAAAACTAAAACCGTCGGTGCTCTTCTTAATTAATCGATGTAAATAACGTTCAACTTCTAACTGAATAGCGTCAATGGTCGTAAATTGTTTGAGACGCAATTTCATGGAAGCTTTCATTAACCAACGGCTTAAGGTCGGAAATAGTCGATAAAACTTCGGCATGATATAACTGGCCAGTGAAGACTGTAAAGCCTGCTCGTTAATTAACCTTTGTAGTACAGCCACCACCTCATCATCTCGATAAGGGCGAATATCGTCAAACATGTAGGGTTCTCGAATTAGTTTTAGAATGGGATATGGTTATATTATGCTTATTTATTATTGGCATTGAAAGCACTAACGTTAAAGTCTCAAGCTAACAATCCTTTTAGCCTCGTTTGTTTTGGCCAGCATGAGCAATAATTTGTGCGATCTGTTAAAGGATCGCGTATTCTAGGAAGTAATAGTAAATTTAATAGGAAGCCCAATGGGAATTCGAGCTCAACAAAAAGAAAGAACGCGTCGTTCATTGGTCGACGCTGCATTTAATCAATTATCTGCTGAGCATGGATTTTCAAATTTAAGTTTACGGGAAGTTGCACGTGAAGCAGGGATTGCCCCAACTTCGTTTTATCGTCACTTTAAAGATATGAACGAATTAGGTTTAACCATGGTTGATGAAGCGGGGTTGATGTTGCGCCAGTTGATGCGTCAAGCTCGGCAACGAATTCGCAAAGGGGGCAGTGTGATTAGGGTTTCGACCGAGACCTTTATGGAATTCGTCGAACAATGCCCAAATGTATTCCGGTTATTGTTGCAGGAACGTTCTGGCAATTCTGCGGCTTTTCGTAAAGCGGTTAACCGAGAAATTCGTCATTTTGTTGAAGAACTCACCGATTATTTGATTCATAATACTGATCTTAATAAATCATTGGCTACAATACAATGTGAGGCAATGTTAATTATTGTCTTTAACTCAGGTTCTGAAGCTTTAGATATGAGTAAAGAAGCAAGAGAAGGTTTAGCAGAGCGGATGATCGTCCAATTAAATATGATCGCCGCTGGTTCGTATATGATGCACGAGAAACAACAACAAGGAGAAGAAATTAATGAGTAGTATTTCATCACAAGATAAAAAGGTTTTACTGTTTTCTTTAATCGCTGGCGCAGGTGCCAATGGCACGCTGGCAGGGGTTACGTTAGAGCAAGTTGCTTTTTCCTTTTTTCCATTAATTGCCTGTGGTTTGGCTTTCTATTGTATGTTGAGTGAGTATCAAAATCGCGCACTAGAAGGTGATATACCATTATTGACCGCAGCCAGCTTTTTGGTTGGAGCTCTAGGGTATTCGGTATTTATTCGTGTTTCATTTCCAGAGATCGGCAGTAATTTTTTACCGCTAATGATTTGCATGGGAATTATCTTTTATATGTTGCATAAAACAGGGTTATTTAATCCAGATAAATGATACCAATCTGACAAAGTTATTGCCCACTTGTGCTGGTTAAAGTAAACGAATACAGTGTTGCTTTCATTTATTTTTCTGCGCTCAACAAGCTCACAAACTTAATCAAATTGGTACAATCCTGCTTCATCGGCGTTTATTTTTTAGTGAGGTAAACGCCTGATTCCATATGGTGGCTATAGGGAAATTGGTCAAATAACGCAAAGCGGGTGATGTGATGGGTTTGAGTTAACACACCTAAGTTATCCGCTAAAGTATCAGGGTTACAGGAAATGTAAATAATGTTGTCGTAACCTTGAATCATTTCCAGCGTTTTATTATCTAAACCCGCCCGTGGTGGATCAACCAAAATGGTATTGCAATCGAAACTGGTTAGATCGATACCTTCTAAACGCTTAAATTCACGCTTACCTCTTAACGCTTCGGTAAATTCTTCAGCTGACATTCTCACAATAGTGACATTATCAATATTATTGGCTGCGATATTATATTGTGCTGATTCGACAGAAGGTTTGGCTATTTCGGTCGCTAGTACTTTGCGGAAATTAGGCGCAAGTGCCAATGAAAAATTACCATTGCCACAGTAAAGCTCTAATAAATCTCCGGTGGCATCTTTGGTGATATCTAATGCCCATTCCAACATCTTTTGGTTGATACCGCCATTTGGCTGAGTAAAACTATTCTCAACTTGCTGGTAAATTATCTCGTTACCGGCTACCTGAAGTTTTTCGATTACAAAAGGGTTGCCGATACAAAGTTTTTGTTTGCGGGCGCGCCCAATAATTTGCAAATCGAATTTTTCATTTAAACGTGCTTTAAGCGCTTGCGCTTCTTGCTGCCACTCTTCATCTAGTTGACGATGATATAGCATTGAGACAGTGATTTGACCACTTAAAGTCGACAGATAATCAATTTGGAATAATTTAAAGCGTAACGCTTTGTTACCCCTTATCTCGATCATAATTGCAGCCATCACATCGTTGATCAGCTGTGAAGCAGATGGAAACTGATCAACCCGTACCTTCTCTTTGGTTTCTGAGTCAAACACGATATGGTAAAGATCTTCATCTTGATGCCAAACTCGAAACTCAGCCCGCAATCTATAATGAGAAGGTTTAGAGGCAAAAGTTTCTAAACTAGGCGGGTTAAATTGCTTAAAACGATCCACCAAGAACTCGGATTTTTCTGATAATTGCTGCTGATAATTGGCGACGTCAACTTGACCTGGGATCATTTTGCTGTTCCTACACAAATACTTTAAATTAAGGGCGCAAATTCTAAGTTAATGGTGGGATTTGTCCAGTGTAAAATGAATAAATTGTGAACAAAATGGCTTAAGTTTTGTACAGTTCTGCCGATAATTTATTATAGTCAAAATCTTAATCAACAAAACAGGTGCCTCCATGAATATTAATCCAGTAAAAAATTCTGCTAACCATCAGATAAAACAGGATAAAGATCGTGAGGTAATTAAAAGTAAATCTCAAAGTGATGCTGTCGCTAAGACTAGGGGAGCACAAGATCCTGTCACCGTAACTTTCGATACTAATCAGAAATTAATGATTGGTGCCAAAACATTATTAGCCTCCCTAAACCAACAATTGTCAATTGACAGTTCTTTCTCTTATGAGCTCCATTCAAGTAAAACCATTAATATTCAAGAAGGAAAAGGGGCTAATTTAGACATCATTGAGATTAAGCCTTTTGAATTTGATTTTGAAGCCGTGGCTAAAAATGTCATGGATTTTGTTTCTGGAATCATTATCGGGGCTCAAGCAAGTGGTGCTAGTGATGATAAACTCAATGAATTACTCAGTCAGGCGCGAAGTGGTATCGATCAAGGTTTTTCACAAGCACGAGATGAGCTTAAGGGATTTGATATATACACTAAAGAATTAGAACAGGGAATCGATAAAAGTTATCAGCTAATTCAAGACTCAATGACCGATCTCGAACAGCAATTATTCTCTCCTCAAGTGTCGAGTATTAATGTCTCTGAGCAGCAATTGGATTTATTCGAGGATGAGCAAGCATCAATTGCCATTACTACTAAAGATGGTGATGAAATTAATATCAACTTTAGTCGTTTCACTAGTTTATCGCAGCGGCAAAGTATCGTGGATGGTGAAAACTCTAAGAATATTGAGTTTAACCAATATCAATCCTTTAGTTTCCAAGTAGAAGGCACTTTAGATAAAGAAGAGCTAAAAGCAGTTTCCAATTTAATTAAAGATATTACTAAGCTTGCGGACAAGTTCTTCAACGGTGATGTTGAAAAAGCCTGGCAACAAGCTCAGGAACTAGGGTTTGATGACCAGCAAATAGCTCAGTTTTCTTTTGATTTTAAAGAAGTGAAGCAAATATCAGTGATCGAGCATTATAGCCAAGGAAGTAAAGATTCCCCAATTGCAACATTAGCCCCTTATGCTAAAGATTTAGCCGCTATTTTTAAACAGTCCGATGCTTTATTTGAGGGGGAAAACCTTAAAAAATTGATGAACGATGTTGCCCAACAGCAGATTGAGCTCATGGATGGTTTGGTTATTGTTAACAAGGCACAAAACTTTAATGATTTTAATCAACGCTTTTTAAATTCATAATAAACTTGTCAACAGCCGCCTATTTGCGATAATTATCAACTAGCAGATAATTTAAAGGATGGGCCTTTTGGCAGGACAAATCTTAATATTCGATTCAGGTATCGGCGGCATTAGTGTTGTGCGAGAAATAAAGCAGTTACTGCCTCAAGTATCTATCGATTATCTGTTTGATAATTTGTATTACCCTTATGGACGCCTTAGTGAAGAGCAATTAATAAAACGATTGGTTGAATTGATGAGCGACGTGGTTAATAAAACTAAGCCCCAGTTATTAGTTATTGCTTGTAACTCAGCTAGTACTATCGCATTACCTGCTTTACGAAAAGCATTATCCATACCTGTGGTTGGCGTTGTTCCTGCAATCAAACCAGCGGCACAGCAATCTAAAAATAAAGTAATTGGGTTATTAGCGACTCAAGGTACGATATCTCGAGACTATATTTCACGTTTAAGCAATGAACATGCGCCAGATTGTCATTTAATTAAAGTAGGGACTAATGAACTGGTGGCGATGGCGGAATCTGTTTTTAGGAATCATGCGATTAATTTAGACCAACTAACCGTAATTTGTAAGCCATTACAAAACACGGTCGATACATTGGTATTAGGTTGTACGCATTTTCCATTACTTAAAAATCAATTGCAGCAGGTATTACCGCAGAATGTTACATTAATCGACTCAGGAGCAGCCATTGCACAGCGCGTCTGTTCTATTCTAATAAAAAAACCCGATAACAACATCTGTTTTCGGGCTTTTTATACTGAGCGTTATCAAGATGACTCTTTAAACCAATCTCTAGCACAAGAAGGGTTTAGCGAGCTAGTTTATATTACTCGCTAGCTTGGCTTGAGTCTTCTAAACTGGTTTTCTCTTTAGCTTCACGTACTTTTAATACGCGTTCTTGAAATTCATTATCATTTAATGACCCCATAGCGTCTTTAGCACCTTGGGCGTTCATTGTAACAAAACCAAACCCACGACGACGGCCTGTTTGTTTATCTTTCACTAGGCGTACTGAATAAACGTTGCCGTACTTTTCAAATAATTCACGAACAATGGTTTCGTTAGCGCGGTAAGGAAGATTGCCAACGTACAAGGTTTGACGTTCTTCATCATCACTAGATGATGATGTGGACGGTGTTAACATTGAAACGGTAATGCCACCTAAAATAATACCGATCGCGAAGACTGCACCACAAGCAGCAAACGCTTCATTGACCATAGGTAATATAAAAAATCCTGCAACGGCTAAAACAAAAAGAACAATAAAGGGAACGAACTTAGTTGATTTCATAAAAACAATCCAAATTAATGAAGAAAAATAGAAACTTAAACAACATATAATAGAGATATTTTAGACAACTGGCTAGTTTGAGTTGTCCTTTAGTTTAATTTGTATGTAATAGTCATCAAAATAGCTATCTTTATCTGTAAATGTTGTTAATTTGTTATAAAAATTGATTTTTTACTATGCTAAACGGATTTTAGCGAAACATTTTAGGTGATAATTAAATTGCAGATTAAACGTAATTAATTAAATGATTGTTTTTTATCTATTTAATATTGACTGGTTAAGTAATAGCCAGAAACTGAGACTTTGATGCTCTTTACATTGTTAGGTGCATTAAAATGAATGCTTACTATGATGTATTAATCTAAATAGCTGGAGATATCCTATTAAAATAAATTTTTTACAAAATAAATGTTGACTTGGAACCTCGTTGACGTATTATGCACATCCAACGCAGCGAACCACAGGGTTCTAAGCGTAACTC
>SPKZ01021776.1_pt1 | contig 11697 bp, 8 predicted proteins | sample 2456571 | NCBI WGS metagenome assembly SPKZ01 (sample SAMN11192286, study PRJNA482655) | marine metagenome | biome: ENVO:00000447; feature: ENVO:00000244|ENVO:00000211|ENVO:00000569|ENVO:00002023; material: ENVO:00002151; isolation source: ocean water from marine abyssalpelagic zone ...
ATGAGCAAGCCAACGCTGTTCATTAGCAATCATCGTGATATAGCGCTTGATCCAGCACTGCTTAATCTGGCGTTGTATCAAAGCGGCCTCAGCACAGTAGAGATTGCCATCGGGGACAATTTATTAAGTGAGCCTTGGGTATCCGACCTAATGCGCCTTAATAAAAGCTTTATTGTTAAACGCAGTGCCGACAGTAAAAGAGCGATGCTGCAAGCGTCTAAAAACTTGTCTGCTTACATTCACCATACACTTAGCGATAACCAACAAAATGTGTGGATTGCCCAGCGTGAAGGCCGTGCAAAAGACGGCTTAGACAAAACCAATGCCGCGCTTATCTCGATGTTAATGCTTAACAAGGGGAAAGTGCGCAGTATCGAGCAATACTTAACAGAATTAAACATAGTGCCAATTTCAATCAGTTACGAATATGATCCCTGTGATAGCGACAAAGCAATTGAATTAGCAACGATTGAAGCCACCGGTGAATATCAAAAAGACATTGGCGAAGATTTAAAAAGCATTACTCAGGGATTAATTGGTCAAAAAGGACGGGTACATATTGAGTTTGGTGAATCGATTCAGGGTGATTACAGTGATTCAAAAGCCATTGCCGCAGAGATTGATCGTCAAATCATCAGCAATTATCGTTTATATGACTCTAATATTGTCGCCAAAGAATTCTTGTCGACTAAAGAAGCAGATTGCAATGTGTATCAGAAATTATGCTCGCGCATGGACCATCTTACAGAGCAAGAGCAACACTGGTTATTAACCATGTATGCCAACCCAGCACGCGCTAAAGAAAAAGAATTGGTGCAAGCTTAATCAAAAACAGTAACGTAACATCTTATGACTTGTGGGTATATCGTGCTACTTGGAAATACTGATTTCAGAGCTTGGGTAGGATGCGAGTACAAGGCATGATTTGTAATTAATGGTTATTCTCGGCAATAAGCTCCTGCATTGCCCTCGTGTCTCACATCACAGCTACGCAAACTTCCTTGTATCGAAAATACATAGTTTCGCTACGGCTCTGAGAACCTGATGATGAATCATAACGCCGTAATCGCTTTCTACCCACTTTAGTTGGGTAAATAAGCGTAGGGCAAGGCGATAAGCGACCAACCGGCAACTGCTCCTCGACAGTGTGCTCCTGCTCTAATGCCGTTCATCCATGAACGAATGCGTTGCTTTAGCTCCGGTATCCATACCGTCGTGCATCGTTATAAGATATTTGTTGAGAATGACTTAACGACACATCTTATGCCTAGCATTTGGCACGCTTCTCGACTTACTGAAATCAAGCATTTTCAGATAGCACGGGTATAATATGTTACGTTACAAATGTACTACGCTTTTGAGCGTCTAATAAATAGGCCAGTAAAACGTGTCACGTTCAACAATAAACCAGCACACATTACGCCGCCTAACATCCAGCCAATGGCAACATGAGCCGCTAGCATCATTTCACCTTCATTTTGTAAGCCCGTATGCAATACTTGCGGAAAATCTGCGGTATCAACAAAGGCAAAGATACCCGTCACAATCATCGCCACTGGCAATAAAAATAATGACAAATTAATCAAAGATTTAATTCTCGACATTGTCGGCGAAGTCTTTGAGCAAGTTTTCGCTTGATAGGCCATTGCGCTAACAAGCGCCATTAATAACAATTCAATGCTGGCGTTATGCAAACCCATTGTCGTTGCCGCGTCACCGCTAAGCATTGATGCAACAACCACTACGGCGCTAATAAACAACGCAACCCATAACAAGAATGCACGTACTGATACGTCGCGACAAGGTACTGATTGGCTAATAGAATGTGACATAATAACTCCGCATTAATTGGTCTAGGCGTGAATTATAGCAAACACTAGCGCTGTTAAAATATACACAATATAGATAAACTATTGTGCATAAACTAATGGACTCAATGTTAAATTTATTAAGTTAACGGGGCATGTATGAAGCAAATTAATTGGCAAGACTTTCTGATCGCACGTCAGGTGGCTGTTTCAGGTACGTTAAGCGGCGCAGGAGATGCGCTGGGCATCAATCATGCAACCGTATTGCGGCACGTCAACCGACTTGAGCTAGCTCTTGATACTAAATTATTTATTCGCCATCAGCGCGGTTACCGACTTACCGATGCGGGTCAAATCATGACGCGTAAACTGCCCGACATTAGTGTTCACTTTAATCATCTAATCGATGAAATCAAAAGTACGGAACAAAAGCTAAGCGGCACCATTATTATTAGCACAGTGACCGACTTTGCAATGATGTTAAATCCGGTGCTGAAGAAATTTCAAGATGCGTATCCCCAACTACGCATTAAGATTATTGCAAGTGATGAAATGATCCCGCTAGACACTGGCGAAATTCATGTTGCCATGCGCATTGCTAAAAATATTGAAGGCGGTGACTTAATTGCTTACTCATTAAAAGAACTTAAATTGTCGCTTTGGGCTGCGAAGTGTTACGCCACCGAATATGGTTTACCCAAAGATCACAGTGAGTTTCACCAGCATAAATGGGTATTACCCTTTGACAACAAAGGTAAGCTGACGATTATTGAGCGCCTAAAAGCGCATATCCCTAGCGAGAATATTGTATATCAGAGCAATAGTTTTCGTGACGTGGGTTCTGCCGTTTTTGAGGGCATGGGCATAGGCCCAATGTCGGATGAACAAAATGAAGTGTGCAGTGAAATGGAAAAGCAAATGATTAAACTGCCGATAGACATCACGCGAAATGACAAGGCGAAGTTGTGGTTTGTTTATCATAAAAACCTTAAAAGCACGCAGCGTATTAAGGTATTACTGGAGTTTTTAAAACAGCACATGGCGAAGTAATAACATCATATGCTAGCGCGAATGACAGTTTATTTATGCCATTGGATAAGCTGAAGTTGGTCATGCCCTTCTGCTAAATTCATTTTGATAATTTTATTGTCTTTGCCCACGGTAATAATTCGTGGAATGCCTGCACTGGCAAACTGCTTATAGATAGCACGATCTTCATCACTCGCTAATGGCACGATGATGTAGTGCTTGTCACGCCATTGCGTCACAATCTCTTGATCTTCTTCGCGTGCGATAGCAATAATCTCAATGCTGTCATCTTGCAATATCGCCGATTTATTTAACGCTTTTAACAAACGATTAGAGTCTGAACACCAGGTCGCAAACAAAATAACCAGCTTTCGCTTATTGTTATTACTTAAATTAACATGCTTTCCAGAGACATCATTAATAGCCTGCAAGGGTAATGTATCGCCTGAACCGATAAACTCTTCGTATTTAGGTGGTTTGCGAACGCTAGTTTCAGTATTAGTGTCTGCCTGAGCCGTTACCTGACAACTAACCACGCCTAATAAAGACAATGCGAGAATGCTACAACGGACTACTTTTTTGAAGATTGTTTTTTTAGACATAATGTTTGACGTTCCATTTAGCGATATATTATTGACTACAGATTACTACATCTTAAAAAATTAAAGCAAACATTGCCTGACATTAAATGTAACAAATTGAAATGTTTTGCAACACAGGCTACTTTTGAGGCGTTGCAGCGACATAGTTTAGCCGTTATGCTTAGTGTTCTTTTAGTAAGCGCTGCTCGCATATACAAGGAAATTATTCTTGAAACTCTCCCTAATTAGCGTTTTATTGCTATTTTCTTTGTCCTCACTTGCACAATCTACCAATAGTGAATTGCTAGAGCTAATGTCCAAGCCGGTGCAAATAACCTCATCGATGAAACTGTCCCAACCTAAAAATGCAACACCTGCAGCGATCTTTGTTATTAACAGGCAAGATATCGCCCTTTCTGGTTACGATACGCTGCTCGACTTAATGAGCTTATTACCCGGCATTGAAATGCGCAAGATTGATAATAACCAATGGATCGTATCTTCGCGCTCAGACAGCGGGCGCTTTAATAGCAACGTATTGCTGATGTTAGACGGCCGCAACTTGTCACATTTCGCTACAAATGGACAATCTTGGGAATATTTGAACTATCCGGTGGATGACATTGAACGCATTGAATTGATTAGAGGGCCAAGTGGTAGCCTGTGGGGCAACAGTGCCAATAACGGCATTATCAATATTATAACTCGTCATGCCAGTGATACCCAAGGCAGTAGCGTTGGCATAACAGCGGGTAATAATACCAATTATCACGTAAACCTGCGCCACGGTGGTTATATTAATGAGCGAATGAGTTACCGCGCTTATTTTAATAGTAATAGCACTAATCGTTCGCAAACAAAATTCATCAAGCAACGACCTATAGCAGCGTATGACGCGAAAGAACAAACAAGTATTGGTCTGCAACTAGACTATACACTATCTGACGATTTCACTATCAAGTCGCAAATAAGCCATGATTTTTCCGACATGCAGCAATTATCGAGAACGGTTAACCCTGTTGATTATTCATTAAGTGCCACCCCTGATGATGTGACGTACCGCATGAGCAATATCAACCTGCGCCTTGATCATCGTCTTGATACAAACAACAGCTACTATTTTCAAGGATTTGTAACACGCAGTAAACGTCATGACCTTTTACTTGCTGTCGACAGTAATATTATTTCTTTAAGCAGTGCCTTTAACCATCATTTAGAAGACAATTTAATTTCTTGGGGCGTTGATTTGTATCAGAGCAAACTCAAATCGTCGCTGGTCACCAATCAAGGCAATGAGAATAGTTCGACCTACGGTCTATTTGTGCAAGATGAAATATCACTGAGCCCAAAGCTCAAGCTTATCGCAGGTTGGCGTGGTGACTATTTAAAAATTCACGGTATGCTGCACTCTCCTAACTTACGAGCAACCTATCAGCTAAACGATAAGGTGATGTTTTGGGGGGCTTATGCCCAAGGCAGTCGTATTTCACTTAGCTCTGATGAGGAAATATATAGCGAGTTAATCATTCCATCCCCGATAGATAACGTGCAATTAAAATTCACCATCAATAACAAAAATACCATAGATAAAATAGCGTCACTTGAAGCGGGTATGCGCTATACCAGCGATGAGATGGATGTAGACTTCACCAGTTTTTATATTGATTATGACAATCTATTTGTTGGTGATGAGGACTATTCACAGCTATTTACCGATGCTGTGGCTTACGTGCATCTTAATAATACAGCACAAGGTTATGCATCGGGTTTTGAAATCGTCAATACATGGCGAATCAACGAGCAGTTATCACTGCTAACCAGCGCAAGTTATGTCAATTATCATTTAAATTCGCTAGCGAAACAACAACGGGTCGTAGGCAGCAGCACTTACGATAATCTGCAACTTTTCGCCAAGCTAAACTATCAATTGCAACCGACCATTTCATTGCAACTGTTGACAAAGTATTCCAGCGACCACTCATCGTATCAAACACAAGCGTATAGCAAAGTCGATCTAGCGGTTATATGGCAAGCACGGCACAATATTGCACTGCATTTAGTGGCGAAAAATATTAATAATAGCGCGCTGGTTGAAGTCGTCAAAGAAGACGAGCTATTGTCAGGTTCGACCGCACATGGCCGTAAAATATCGCTGCGTCTGCAATGGCAGTTTTAAGGCTGTAACTGTAGTTCAGGAACAATAGTAAAAGTTTTCACTTGCAAGCTTAGTGGGCAATCAAACTGCAAAAAATAAGAACATAACTGTAAATCAACAACGTGTTCTTGCTGTACTGGCCCGTATAATCTGTCGCCTAATATAGGCAGTCCGGCACCGGACAAATGAAGTCGAATTTGGTGCTTACGCCCCGTTTTTATAGTCACGTCCAGCAACGACAAATTGTTAACCTCGTCATAGGCTAGCAACTCACAGCTTGTATGCGCGCTGCGCTCGTCTATAGCAGTGTCATAAACCGCCGACTGCGGCGCGCTGCCCTGCACGACTGCTTGATATTTCTTAATAATGTTACGCGCTTCAAACAACGCCGTTAACGCTTGAACAGCGCCTTTACTATGGGCAACAATGATAATGCCTTGGGTGGCGCGATCAAGTCGATGCACAATAAAGGCGGGACGTTGCGGCGTTAAATTCATTTCTGCATATCTTGCAATGGTAGAGTGGTCACTCCATTTTGATCCTTGGCTCATCATGCCACTAGGTTTGAGCCAAACACTGTAATAATCGCAGTCTTGCAGCAATGTAGGTTTGGTAAAATCATCACTAAGCGCCACTTCGTTATAATAGAGGTGCAAGGTTTGCCCCGACAGCAATGCCTTTTTAGCACGTCTTAAACGAGATGTTTTTTTACCCACCGTTAACCATACCGCACCTTTTTGCAGAACGATTTTAAGTTGCTGTTTAGATAACTGGCAATGTTGCGATAATAATTCAATGGCGCTAATTTCTTGCGTTACCGGCAAGTGTAATTCAAAGCTTTGCAAAATTCGTCTCGATAAATACTAAGGCTGGCATTATATACTGTTTTTTTATTAATTTTCCGATACTTTTTATCAGATAAGGCAATGGCTATACAGTTAAAGGGGCATGGTGATTGAGAGTATATATACCGTTTAGGGGGTAGGTTTTAATTGACCAGACAAGAGAACAAATTATTAGATGACCATTTAATTTTAAGCTGCCCCGAAATATTTCTTTTAATAAGCAAGGCCCTACGCGTCATTAAATTTTAACCGCTATTAAGCCTGCTAAATACTTTCCCGTAACGCACCAAAACAAGCTAACACGCGCCATAGACAAATATATTTATTTCACAAAAATTCAGCAAGGTCCTTAACGAATAAAGTAAATAGCAATAATAGGATATAGCTGCATTTATCATTGGATAAACTAAAGCTTGATCGAAGCCTAATCGAGAACATGTGCAACACGACAGTAGATAGAGAATTTGTCCAGCAAATAATCAGCTTAGATGATGTGTTAAACGTTCTTTAATATAACTAGGTTTTTTAGGGGCAACATGACGACGACCTGTCGACTTGCAGCACCAGATGATAATGATTGTTCATGACCGCACACGCAGAGATATTAATTGAAAACACCTCCGATAACGTCATAAATCGCTCAACAAGCATTGCCGGCGGCGGTCAAAATTTTGTCCACCAATGCTATCATCTCCGCTTAAATAACTGCGGCTAGAACACTGGATAATCACATGGATAGAAATATATCACTTTAAAATCAATTGTTTAGACATAGGTGTTTCAGATTAAAATTTGCCAAATCAAATTCGATAGCAAGTTAGCAAAGAAACAAATTAGACAGCTATTAACCTTTTGCGGCTAACCTAACTCTCCGCTCACAAACCACTAAAAAAACCGTTGTCCGCAGGTTTCCTATCGGACACTACGCGGACACATCGCCAGTCCGTAGAGTGTCCGAACGGACACTGCACTGTAATCAAAAAAATAATAAACTTATTATTTACAAACTCTTATATTTAATTCATTTATTGGCACGCCATCTGCAATACCCTCTGTAAGAAACTTAATGCAGAGAACAAATTATGATTAACGGTACTATCAAACAAGATGAAGTAATTGAAACTAAAAACAATAAGCCTTGGCTGAAGTTTGTCTTCCCTACTATCATTGTCGCGTTGTTAACGTGGTTTAGCGCACCAACCTTTAGTCAGTGGTTTGGCGGCGTACGTTCATTTGAACTCAATACTTTATTAACCACTAAAGCATTCACTGGCACTTTGGTTCGTGACATTGCGGTGTCTGGAAAAATCATTGCGGCTAACGCACCCAAATTATATAGCCCTGAACCTGGTCAAGTGACCTTACTTGCTAAACCTGGCGATAAGGTAGCGCAAGGTGATATCGTGGCACAGCTTGCTAGCCCAGAACTAAAATCATTGTTTGACCAAGAAACCGCTCAGCTACAACGTTTAAAAATTGAAGCGAGTCGCGGCGCACTGCAAGACAAGGAAGCGCAGCTCGACCTAGAGCGTAGTTTGGACACCGCGCAAGTTAGATTAAATGCCAGCTTGCGTGAATATAAACGCGCTGATATTTCATCCAAGCAACACTTAATCAGCGAACTTGAATTGGTTAATAAAGAAGACGCGACCATTGAAGCAAAGTTATTACACCGTCACGCCAAAAAACGTGTTGAGTTAGCCAAGCAACGGCTGCAATTTGAAAACCAAACCCGTGAGTTCTCTGTAAAACGTCAACAAATCATTGTTACCGAGTTAGAACGCCGCCAATACAAACTAGATGTTCGTGCACCACTTGCTGGCATTGTTGGCAACTGGTTAGTGCAGCAAAAAGAACGTGTTGGCAATACGCAAGCCATCATGACTATCGTTGATTTGTCTCAGTACGAAGCCGAGCTTAGCGTGCCAGAGTTTTACGCCGACGATTTAGGCTTGGGCCTTAACGTGATGCTCAACATTGGCGGAAAGCAGCTTATTGGTCAAATCAGCTCGGTATCTCCCGAAGTTAACAATAGCCAAGTTGCGGTGCGGGTTAGCATTGTGCACTCTAGCCATTTGAAATTACGCCAAAATCAGCGCCTAAATGCCCGTATTGAATTTGAGAAGAAAGACAACGTATTAATGGTAAAACGCGGCGCATTTTTAAAGTCTACCGCGGGTAAATCAATATTTGTTATCAATAACGATTACGCCACACGCCAGCCTATTAGCATAGGTTCACAAAGTGTTGAGTTTGTAGAAATCACCTCAGGTTTAACCAATGGTCAACAGCTTATCATTTCAAGTTATGACGATTTTGAACTAAGCGAAAAAATCAAATTGAACGACTAATTATCTATACCGAATTAAACAAAAATAACAAATTATTTAGGGAACATCATTATGTTAAAAATGAACAACATCAGCAGGATTTATCGCAGCGACACGATTCAAACCCACGCACTACGTGATTTTAGCCTGCACGTTAAAGAGGGTGAGTTTGTGGCGGTTACCGGCCCGTCCGGCTCTGGCAAGTCTACATTTTTAAACGTCGCGGGTTTGTTAGATGGTTTTAATCAAGGCAGTTACGAGCTTGATGGCATCAATATTCAAGGGCTTAGCGATGATGAATTATCGCGCTTACGTAACGAAAAGATTGGTTTCATTTTTCAGAATTACAACTTAATCCCTGACTTTAGCTTGTTCGACAACATCGATATGCCACTACGCTATCGCGGATTTAGCGCCAAAGAACGTAAACGCCGCATCGAAAGTGCTCTTGAGCAAGTAGGTTTAGCTAGTCGCGCCAACTACTTACCAAGCCAACTCTCGGGTGGTCAACAGCAACGCGTCGCTATCGCCCGCGCGTTAGCCGGTGAGCCAAAGATTTTATTGGCCGATGAGCCTACCGGTAACCTTGATTCATTAATGGCAAGACAGGTCATGGAACTGCTGTACAAACTCAATGAGCAAGGCAGCACCATTATTATGGTGACGCATGATCCTGATCAGGCACGCGCCGTACAACGCAACATTCAAGTAATTGATGGCCAAATAACCGATCACAGTATTTACGCCCCGACGGCCGAGCAAAGTATCATTGAAGTTAGCGCATAAGGAATTATCATGGAAATGTTTCGTTATTATTTAAAACTCAGTGTGCGCAATTTAAGCCGTAACCGTTTATTTTTTTCGTTGATGATTGGCACGCTAGCCGTGGGCGTTGGCGTATTTCTCGCTAACATCGCGATAATTAAAACCATGAGCAATGATCCCTTGCCGAATAAGAGCGACAAGGTATTTAATGTCTCAATAAATGTTTGGTCTAATAGTAATCCTACGCCTGATTTATTAACAATTATGCGTTATGACGACGCTATGCACATTCTTAAGAATGACATTGCAACGCATACCATGGTGCATTATCAGTCACAGGTTTATACCCGCGCTTTTAATGCGGATAGTGTTACTCGTTATCAAGCAAAAGTTCGTGCCACAACCCCTGGTTTCTTCCCGCTAACCGATGCGTCTTTTGCACACGGAGGCTCTTGGATCAACGACCGTGCAAAAGAAGTGGTGCTGGGGCATAAACTAAACCAACAGCTTTTTGCTGGCGTAAACAGTGTCGGCAAGGTGATTGACGTTGCAGGCAAGCCGCTGACCGTAGTCGGTGTATTAAAACCTTGGCATCCAAAACCATTGTTTTACCATCCGTCTAGTAGGCAAGCATTTGATCAATCAGACGATATCTATTTACCCATTGAAACGTCACTAGATAACGAATGGGCCATTAACGTGCAAAGCATGCAAACCGAAACTGTTAACGGTGTATCTGATAGTCGCGGTAAAAATGCTTTCTTTATTCACGCTTTTGTACAACTTGACACCGCAGCGCAAAAACAAGACATGCAAAACTACTTAGATAATTACTCTCAATTGCGCAAAGACGGCGGCGATTATCTTCGAGAAAACGACAACCGCATGCTTGATGTCAACCAATGGCTTGAATTAAACAAAGTAGTCGACCAGCAAATGTTAGCCTTTGGCCTAGCGAGTTCGTTATTTTTAGCGGTGTGTATCTTTAATGCCAGCAGCTTATTGCTAGCACGTTATCACAGTGGCCGTTTTGAAATAGGCCTGCGCCGCGCCGTTGGCGCAAGAACCAAAGACATTTTTTACCAAGGATTGGTTGAAAGTACACTGATTGGTCTATGTTGTGCGGCTCTATCGTTAGTATGTGGTTGGATATTCTTACAGTTGTCCTTATCGCTATTTCCTAAGCTAGAAAATATCAGTGATATTGATATAACACTTGTTGCTATGGGTATTGGCATTGCGTTACTAACCTCTTTTTTAAGCATGTTGTACCCATTGCTTAAAGCTTGTCATTGTTCACTTTCTACGACATTAAAATAAGGCCTTATCATGAACATTTCCGCATTATTTAAATCACTACGCCTTAGAAAATTTGCCACCGGTTTATTGCTGCTGCAATTGAGTCTAACCATTAGTTTATTGGTTAATACGGTTATTTTAACTAATTCTGCCATCGAAAAACTGAGTAATCCATTGGGATTCCCTGTCGATAGATTATTGATTATTGATTCGATTCCAACCTCTGGCGCTTTCCGTGATACGGACTATTTCCGCTCTATCGTCGAGCAAGATTTAGCAAAAATAAGCGCACTGGACGGGGTTGTTAGTGCATCACATTACAATCAACTGCCCATCCAACGCGGTGGTTCGAACGGTAATGTGCAGGCGGCAGATTTCCCTGAAGATGGTATTTTAGAAAAATATCTGCGTTATGTGCCACAATTTTTCTCCAGTGCTAATGGTTTAGAAAACCTTGGCATTGAGATTATTGATGGCCGTGCCCTAAACGCCAGCGATGATTTTACCAACGATTATTACAACCCTGAAAAGCGTGATGATGTTGTAAGCAACATAGTGCTTACCGAATCGTTAGCTAAAGCGGTATTCCCAAATAAACCAGCACTGGGTGAGCTAACTAACAATGGGCGTGTGGTCGGTATTGCTAAGGATTTTATCATTAGTCCAGGCCACCCAAAGTATGCGCAAAGTTATGGCGTATTTGGTAACTTCCTTGTATCACAGGCTGATCGTGCGCAACATTACATTGTTCAAGTAGAGCCAAGTCAGCTTGAAAGAGTGAAAGCACAGCTAAGCGATACCGTATTGTCAGTGCAAGCTGAACGCGATATTTTAAGTGTGGACAGTATGAGCAACCGTTTAACCAAGTTTTATAGCCGTGATACA
>SPKZ01007027.1_pt1 | contig 11683 bp, 12 predicted proteins | sample 2456571 | NCBI WGS metagenome assembly SPKZ01 (sample SAMN11192286, study PRJNA482655) | marine metagenome | biome: ENVO:00000447; feature: ENVO:00000244|ENVO:00000211|ENVO:00000569|ENVO:00002023; material: ENVO:00002151; isolation source: ocean water from marine abyssalpelagic zone ...
ACGAGGTCGGCGATTGGCTGCGCGTCGCCCATCGCCTGCTCCCGCTCTCCCGAGATGAACAGCGTCGGCAGAGTGAGTTCGCAAAGCTGTTCGGGGAGCAGGGCCACCCGCTCGATTTCGGCGCGCAGGAGCGTGGCGATCGCGACCAGGTCGTTGCCGTGCTCCGTGTGGATGCGGCGGAGCTTCAAGAGGGCGGGGTGGAGGTCCGAGGGGTCGTCGGTCGTGAGGGCCCCGACGGCGAGCGCGGTCGCCCTGCGGCGCGGTCGCAGCACGGGCTTCCCCATTCCGATGAACGCCGCGGATCGAGCGCACACTCCGTCGCGCAGCAGGTACCGGAACGCGAGCTCGGCGCCGAGTGAGAAGCCCACGAAGTGTGCGTCGTCTGCGTCGGCCTCGCGCACCACTGCGGCCACGTCGTCCACGAGCTTCTCGATCACGTAGTCCGACTGGTCCCGACTGAGGGTGCTGCGCCCGTGTCCGCGCAGATCGAAGCGGACGGCGCGGTGGCCGCCGGCGACCAGTGCGTCCACGAAGCTCGCGCCCTCGAAGCTTTGCTCCCAGAGCCGCTCGCAGCTCTCTCCGAACCCGTGGACGAGCACCACGGGCGAGCCGTCCCCGGACTGCTGCCAGTGGATGTCGACACCGTGGCATGTCAGGAAGGGCATGGAACCTCGCGGGATCGCCTGAGCGGCGCACGATGGCGCAAGTGGGGCGTGGCGGGCAAGTCGCGGGTCTGGAACCGCGTTTGGAACGCGGGGGGTAGATCTGGTACAACCCGGTCCCGACGATGCGATTTCTACGCACCCCCGCCCTCCACTTTGTCTTGATCGGCACCCTGCTCTTCGCGGGGGCGGGCTGGATCGCTCCCGACCCGCTCACCGCTGCGCGTGCCCTGGACGCGGTCATCGAGGTCGATACCGAGAAGCTCGACGAGCTCCGTCGCGACTGGGTGACGCGCACGGGCCGTGCCCCGGACGTGAAGACCCTCGACGCCCTCGTCGACATGGCGGTCGACGAAGAAGTGCTGTTCCGCGAGGCGCGCGCGATGAACATGCACCTCCTCGACCCGATCGTGCGTCGCCGTCTCGTTCAGAACATGCGCTTCGTCAACGAGGCCGATCCCCGCGACGACGATGAGCTCTTCGACGAGGCGATGGCGTTGGGCATGGACCGCTCGGACATCGTGGTGCGGCGGCGCCTGGTGCAGATCATGCAGCTGCGCGCGCAGAGCCTCGCGCGGCTCGTCGAGCCGGCGCGCGAGGAGCTCGCCGAGTACCTCGCCCTCCACGAGGAGCGGTACATCCACCCGGCGCGTGTGCGCGTCACCCACGTCTACCTGAGTCGCGACCGCCGGGGCGACGCGCTCGAGCGCGACGCGACCGCCCTGCGCGATCGCTTGAACGCGGAGTCGATTCGGCCCGACGGCGCGGCGACCCACGGCGATCCCTTCCTCTATCCCGCCGATCTCCCGCCGCGTTCGGAGCGCGAATTCACGAAGACGTTCGGTCCGATGTTCGCAGCCGAGGTCATCGAACTCGTCCCCGAACCGCCCGACTGGCGCGGTCCGTTCGAGTCGGCCTACGGGATGCACGTCGTCTGGGTGCACGAGCGCACCGAGGCGCGCCTGCCCGCGCTCGAAGAAGTGGAGCGCGAGCTGCGCGAGGCCGTTTTCGAGGAGAAGGGACGCGAGGAGCTGCGACGCACCACCGAGGAGCTGCGGCGCAGCTATACCGTGCAGCGCGCCGACGAGCCCGGGGAGCAGGCGGGATGATGCGGCGATTCGCCTCCGCGATGAGTTGGGCGATCGTGCTGTTCGCGCATGCCGCCAGCGCCCATCCCCTCGCACCCGCGCTCCTCGAGGCCCGAGAGCTGGGCGACGGACTCACCGAGGTGAAGTTCAAGACGTCGCTCCTGCAGCCCGCCGGCGTCGACGTGCGCCCCGAGGTGCCGGCCCACTGCGCCACGGTCGACCCGCCCGTCGCCACCCGCGACGCGAGCAGCGCGATCCTCACCTGGCGCATCGACTGCGGCCCCGAGGGACTGATCGGCACGAAGTTCGGGGTGCTGGGCCTGGACGAGAGTCGCACCGACGCGCTCGTACGCATCGTGCTCGCCGACGGACGCAGCGTGCAAGCCGTGCTGAACGGCGGCGACGCATTTCTCGAGGTTCCGGAAGAGCAGGGGGCGGGCGAAGTCTTTGCCGACTACCTGGTGCTCGGCTTCGAACACATCCTCACGGGATTCGACCACCTGCTGTTCGTACTCGGGTTGGTGCTCCTCGTGTCGAACCGGCGCAGCCTGCTCGTCACCGTGACCGCGTTCACGGCGGGCCACAGCATCACCTTGTCCCTCGCAGCGCTCGGCTTCGTCGAGTTCCCGTCGCGCCTCGTCGAGGTGGCGATCGCATTCAGCATCTACTGGCTGGCGGTGGAGCTTTCCCGTGGAGCCCGCGCGGGTGGGACGCTCCTGGGCCGCCACTCCTGGGTGATGGCCGGCACGTTCGGGCTGCTGCACGGCTTCGGTTTCGCGGGCGCGCTCTCGGAGGTGGGGCTGCCGGCGAACGAGATCCCGATGGCGCTCTTTTCTTTCAACGTGGGGATCGAGCTCGGTCAGCTGCTGTTCGTGTCAGCGGTGCTGATCGTGGGTCTGCTCGCGCGACCCCTGCGCAGCATCCCCGCCTGGCTCGAGGCGGTGCCCGCGTACGCGATCGGCTCCCTGGCCGTGTACTGGTGCCTGGAGCGCGCGGTGGGGATCCTGTAGACATTGTCGTGGTACGCTCAATCATCGGCGGAGGAATCATGGCGGACAAGATCGAGAAGAGCGAAGCGGAATGGCGCGAGTCGATGACCTCCGATCAGTTCGAGGTCTGCCGCAACAAAGGCACCGAGCGCGCATTCACGGGAAAGTACTGGGACTGCAAGGACCCGGGCACCTACACCTGCTCGGCCTGCGGTAACGAGCTGTTCTCGTCCGATGCGAAGTTCGACTCCGGAACCGGCTGGCCGAGCTTCTTCGAGCCGCTCGCCGAAGACCGCGTGCGCACCGAGAGCGACCGCGACCTCGGGATGCTCCGCACCGAGGTTCTCTGCGCACGCTGTGACTCTCACCTTGGACACGTCTTCCCGGACGGCCCGGCGCCCACCGGTGAGCGCTACTGCATGAACTCGGTGTCGCTCGACTTCGAGAAGCCGTCGGACGACTGATCGTTCAGGCCGCTCCGATCGATAGAGTCGCGAGAAAATCGCGGGTACGCGACTCCGCCTCGGGATCGCCGTCCACTGGGAAGAGCACGGCGTTGAAGTCCGTGACGCCGAGCGCGGCGATCGCTTCGAGCCGCCGCGCCACGCTGCTTTCGTCGCCCGCGATGGCGACGGCGCCAGGCGATGTGGCGCCCTCGCGCTCGAGAACGCGCCGGTAGGCGGGAAGCTTCGCGCTCAGCGCCAGGAGCCGGTCCGCGCCGTCGCGCGCGGCGGGCGAGTGGGTCACGCAGATCGGCAGGCCGGACAGGACGCGGGGCGCGCCAGTGTCGCGGCGCGCGGCGCCCCGCTCGATGTGCGGCAGCGCAAACTGCTCGAGAAACTTCGGTCCCCCGAGCCAGATCGCGACGCCGTCGGCGCGTTCGCCCGCCAGCTCGAGCATGCGCGGCCCGAGGGCCGCAAGGACCACCGGCGGTGCCGTCGCCTCGCCGGTCTCGAGCGCTGCCGAGATCCGGAGTGTCTCGCCCCGGTAGTCGACGCGCTCGCCGCGCAGCAGGTCGGGCAACACGTCGAGCACACCGCGCATGTGGCGCAGCGGGCGACGGTCGTCGAGGCCCATGCGCTTGCCCACGACCGCCGTGTGGCTCACGCCGATCCCGAGGGCGAGGCGGCCAGCGGCGGCGCGCTGCACCGTGAGGGCCTGTTGCGCGAGGGCGAGTGGATGGCGGGGAAACGTGGGGACCACCCAGCTGCCCAGCTCGATGCGCCGGGTCGCGCGACCGGCCAGAGCGAGGAGACCGAGGGCGTCCCAGTCGAACGTGTGGCCGACCCACGCGGTGTCGAACCCGAGCGCTTCCGCCGTCTCGAAACGACGAATGACCGCGTCGAGCGGCGCGTTCCCGGCTGTCGAGATATAGAGCCCGATCCGCATGGTCTGCGATGAGAACAGAGGCGGACGTATAATTGCAATGGGCATCCCGACAAGACCCACGGGGCCCCAACGGGCGAGGAGGAATCGACATGTCGGATCACCAGACGATCTTCGACGCGGACAACCACTACTACGAGCCCCGCGACGCCTTCACGCGGTACATGGACCCGCGCCGCCGCGAGGCCGCCATCCATGTCGAGCGCGGCGACGACGGGGAGGAGGTGCTGTATATCGGCGCGAAGCGCTTCACCTTCCTCGAACACCGTGGATTCGACGTCACGATCAAGCCGGGCTCTCTACGCGACTTCCTCCGCAACATGGCCGACGACGACTACAAACACTCGGACGTCTACGAGCCGATCCAGCCCCACTCGCTCTCGCGCGACGCCCGCCTCGCGCTGATGGACGAGCAGCGCCTCGACGCGATACTCCTCTTCCCCACGTTCGGCGTCTGTGTCGAGCACTTCATGAAGGAAGACGTCGAGCAGACGTACGCGAACCTCCACGCCTTCAACCGCTGGCTCGACGACGACTGGGGGTTCGACTACGAGGGGCGGATCTTCGCCGTACCGCTGATGTCGCTGCTCGACCTCGACCGCGCCGTCGACGAGCTCGACTGGGCGTTGTCGCGAGGAGCGCGTGTGGTCCACCTGCGACCCGGTCCCGCGTTCGGCCGCTCCCCCGCGGATCCGTACTTCGACCCGTTCTGGGCCCGGCTAAACGAGGCCCGTGTGCCCGTGGCGTTTCACATTGCGGAGTCCGGTTACAACGAGATGATGTCGGTCCACTACGGTGAGGAGGCCAATCCGGCGTCCCACCGACAGACGGCCTTTCAGTGGACGAACTTCTACGGCGATCGACCGATCATGGACACGATCTCATCGCTGATTTTCCACAACCTGTTCGGCCGCTTTCCCGAGCTTCGTGTGCTCAGCGTCGAGAACGGTTCATTGTTCGCCTCGTATCTCATGAAGGTGATGGACAAGATGAAGGGCATGGGGCGAAACGGACCGTGGCTGGGGGGATACGTGAAAGGGCGACCTAGTGAGGTATTCAAACGACACGTATTCATTTCCCCCTATCACGAAGAAGACATCGTTGCACTCTCGAACGAGATTGGTGCATCGCAGGTGCTCTTCGGCTCGGATTTCCCGCACGCGGAGGGTCTCGCAGAGCCCCGCGGATTCGAAGCGGAGCTCGAGGGGCTCTCGTCGAACGAGATCCGGAGTATCATGGGGGGGAACTGCAGTCGCCTCGTTTCCGGGCGGGCGTAGCCACACAACGCGTCGAATCTGACAGGGGTACACGCGACTCTGTCGTTCGTTCAATCGCCATGCCCATCGAAGCCACGCTGCAACCCACGCGCGAGAGCGCACTCGTCGATCAGAACGGACGTGTGCTCGGACCGCGCGCGCTCAACACGCGCCGGCGACTCCTCGATTCGACATCGCAACTTCTTCGCAGCAGCGGCTTTCGCGAGCTTTCGGTGGTGGATGTCGCAAAGAGCGCTGGCACATCGCCCGCCACGTTCTACCAGTATTTCAGGGACATCAACGACGCGATCTACGAGCTCGCGCGCGAGGCGATGGCGTCCCATGAACCGACGATCGAGATCATCGACCAGACGTGGGTGGGCGAGGCGGGGTTGGTCACGGCGCGCCGGATCATCGAGGCCTTTGTCGATCTCTGGGAGCGCTACGGCCACGTGCTGCGCGCTCGCGACCAGCTCGCGGCAGAGGGCCACGAGCGCTTCGTGGCGCTGCGTTTCGACGCCCTGCGGCCCATCCTGTTCCACCTCTCCGACCAGATCACCGGGGCCCAGGAGTCGCGCGACGTCCCCGCCGAGATTCACCCCATCACCGCGGCCGCCGCAATGACGGCCATCCTCGAGCGCCTCGTGGGAGCCTACCCGTATCTCGAGCAGCTCGGCGCCACGCGTGATCACCTCGTCGAGACGTGTTCGCTCATTCTCTATCGGACCGTGACGGGTCGAAATGCGTCCTAGCCTTCGTTCCCCAGGAAAAAGAGTGCAGGCCGACGATCTGATTCTCCTGAGCGTGGACGACCGCGCGGTCGAACGCACCGCCTACTCCCCCGACGTCGACCTCACTCTCTTCAGCGCCGCTGGCAAGCCCCCCACGCTGAAGCAAGCTGGCTACATCCCCACCCGGGAGGTGACGGAGCAGCTCGCGACGGCGTTCGCTGTTCCCGTCGAGTAGGCGTGACGCTGCGCGTCTATCTGCGCGAGCCGAGTCGAGCGGACGGGCCGGAGTTCCTGGCGTTCGTCCACGCCAGTCGGAGCCTGCACGCGCCGTACGTCGACGCGCCGGAAACCAGCGATACGTACCGCTCGTACATCCAGCAGTGCCAGTCACCGCGCTATTGCGGGTTTCTGGTGTGCGTGTGCGACGGAGACGCCATCGTCGGCGTCGTGAACTTCAACGAAATCGTTCGCGATGACACCCCGCGGGCGAACCTCGGGATGTACGGCGCGCGCCGGGGGACGCGGAAGGGCTACATGGGAGAGGGGCTTCAGCTCGCCCTCGCCCGCGCGTTCGGCGAGCTTTCGCTGCACACGGTCGAAGCCGATGTGCAAGAGGCCAACGATCGATCGGTGCGGCTCCTCGAGAGCTGCGGCTTCCTTCGCGGCGATGACGAACCACGTCTCCTGCGCGCCGCGGGGTCGTGGAAACACCACGCGCGCTGGCGACTTACCGCGGAGAAGTGGATGCGGTCTCAGCGAAGCGGGGTCCGGGAGGACGAGCGGTGAGTGGGTCATGAGAATCTCGGCTTTGCGAGGGAGAAGGGGAGCATGACCACAGCAGAGAACAAGGCGATCGTTCGCGTGTACTTCGACAAGATGACCTCCGGCGCCGTAGACCTGCCGGACCTGCTCGCCGACGACGTCACCTGGTGGGTCCCGCCGTCGTCGAAGCTCGGCGGAACCCACGAGGGGAAGGCGGCCGTGCTCGAACTCATGGGCAGCGGTGTCGATCTCTACGACGCCGACACACCGCTCGATGTCGAGATCGAGCAGATGGTCGCGGAAGACGACTGGGTGACCGTCCAGACGACGATCACCGGAAAGACGGCTCGCGGCGAGGACTACCGCAACCACTACCACTTCGCCTTCCAGCTGCGCGATGGCAAGATCGTGCTCGTCAAGGAGTACGTGGACACGCTCTACGCGGAGCAGAAGCTCTTTGGCTAGTGCCTACGCGGAGCTGAATCTCCTCAGCGACCGCTCTCCGAGCGCTCCTGTTCGAGTTCGCTGAAGCGATCGAAGGGGATCACGATGAAGAGTCCGCGGGCGTCGGCCACCCGGGTCTCGCCGGCGAACATGTCGGCTTCCGTGAAGATGCGGCGGCCGCGGCGTTCGGTGAACCGGGCTTCGATGCGAAGCGGCGTGTTGATGGGGGTGGGGTGGCGGTAGCGCACGGTGAACTCGCCTGTCATGCACGGAGCGCCGGAGAACGACGACGCCACCCCGAGCATCTCGTCGAACGCGCTCGCCACGAAGCCGCCGTGCACGCAGCCCGGCGCGCCCTCGTAGGCGTTGCCGAAGACCAGCTCGCCGCGCGCGGCGTGCGCCTCGGGGTTCGTCTCCATCGTCATCGGTGGGGCGACGGGGTTCGAGAGGCCGCACATCGGTCCGCGGTCCATGTAGTCGTGCATCCCGCCGAGGTGGGGAGCGGCCGGGTTTTCGCTCGGCTCGTCGAGCGGGGGCGCATCGGCGAGCGGGCGGGTGAGAGAGCGCACTTCGGCGGCGGCGCTCCGGATCTCCTCGTCGCTGGCGCCGCTTCCACACAGCGAATCGAGAAGCTCGCGCAGCGCAGAGGCGAGTTCGCGCTTGGCGGGCCAGGTGCCGCCCGCCTGTTTCATCGCCGTCGCTCGATCCACCCACGGCTGCTCCACCGAATCCGAATCTGACACCTTCCATCCTCCAATCGCCCGCGGGCGCCGGCAGAGTGTACGTTGTTGGCTGTGCGACGCCCCGCCCCGCTGGGACGGCGCAGGGAGAACCGGAATTGCCGAAGTTGATCCCCGGAGACGGACCGCAGACCGCCGCCGACGTGCTCGACGAGGTGCTTTCGAAGGATCCCGAACGCGTCGCCCTCGTGGGCCGCAGCGGTCGCTTCGATTACCGGAGCCTCGACCTCGCCGTGAATCGCGCCGCCCACGGCTTCGCGCGGCTCGGCGTGGGCGCGGGGGATCGCGTGGCGGCCTGCCTGCCGAACGACGTCGAGATCGTGATCGCCATGCTCGCGACCCTGCGGCTCGGCGCGCTTTGGGTAGGCATCAACCGGCCGCTCGCGCCGCGCGAGAAGGCGTGGATCCTCGCGGACTGCGGAGCGCGGCTTTTCCTGGCGAGGCCCGAGTACGCGGCCGAGGTCGAAGGCGAGCGAAGCGGCCTCGATTCCCTGGAGCAGGTGATCGTGAGCGACCCGGGGAGCGGGGGAGGAGACCCGTGGACCGAGCTGCTCGAAGGCGCGCCCGAGGAGACCCGTCCGCAGGTGACGATCGACCCGTTCGCTCCCGCTGCAATCGCCTACACGAGCGGCACCACGGGGTTTCCGAAGGGGGCCGTCCACAGCCAGCACAACATGCTCATTCCGGGCGCCCTCGCCGTAGCGCTCGGACGCTACGCGGGCGCGAGCCAGGGCGTGGTGCTCCCACTCAGCATCTTGAATCTCATGGTGCTGGGACCGCTCACAGCGTACCAGGACGGGACGAGTCTCGTCGCCATCGACCGCATCGACCCGGTCGGTCTCGCCGAGTGGATCCGACGCGAACGCGTGGGCAACCTCTGCGGGGTTCCCACGGTGCTTCACGATCTCCTCACGCATCCCGACGTGAAGGCCGAGGATCTCGCGTCGCTGCGAACGCCCGAAGTGGGCGGAGCCATCGTGCCCGAGGAGTTTCGCCGGCTGTACCGCGAACGCTTCGGCGTCGGCGTGCGCATCGGCTACGGGATGACCGAGGCGCCCACTGCGGTGACGTGGTCGGGAACCGAGGACGCGTCGCTACCGGGCTTGTGCGGCAAGCCCCAGGACTACGTCGAGATCCACATCCTCGACGAGAACGGAAGTGAATGCCCAACGGGCGAAGTCGGCGAGATCTGCATCGCGCCGGCGTCGAGCGGCGCGTGGAAGGATGTATACACGCCCATGCTCCGCTACTGGAACAACCCGGAGGCCACCGAGAAGGCCTTGCTCGACGGTGTCTACCACAGCGGCGACCTGGGGTTCATCGCGGAGGACGGCAACCTCTTCATCCGCGGGCGCCGCAACGAGCTGATCCTACGCGGTGGCGCGAACGTGTATCCCGCCGAGGTGGAGCGCATTCTCGAGCTCGATCCGGGCATCGCCGGGAGCGCGGTTCTCGGCCTGCCGGACGAGCGCCTCGGAGAGCGGGTCGTGGCCGTGGTGGAGTGCGAGCCCGACGCGGAGGTCGAAGCAGAGAGCCTGCTCGACGCGTGCCGCGCGGAGCTCGCGCGCTACAAGGTGCCCGAGCAGATCTTGTTCGTAGAAACACTCCCCCGAAACGCAATGTCGAAGGTGGTCAAGCGAGAGCTGCTTCCGCTCTTTGGCGTGACCGACTCCTGAGGTGCCGCCATGGCTTCGTCCGTCCAGAACTGGACCGAGATCCTCACGACGCAGAACCTCCGCGCGGATCGGGAGATGGATGGCGTGTCGCGCTGGATGCTCATCACCCGCGCGAGCGTCTTCCCGATGACGATCACGTCTGCGGCGATCGGTGGACTTCTCGCGGCGCGCGAGCCCGACTTCGACTGGGTGTACTTCGCGGTCGCCATGGTGGGTCTCGTGCTCGCCCACGCCGCGAACAACATGATCAACGACTACTTCGACACGGAGGCGGGCATCGATCAGGACGAGTATGTGCGCACGCAGTACGCCCCGCACCCGATCCTCTCGGGGCTGATCTCGAAGTCGGGACTGATCCTCGCGATCGCCGTCGTCAACCTTCTCGACCTCGGGATCCTCGTCTATCTCACCGAGGCGCGCGGCTGGCCGGTGGCGGCATTCGCGCTGCTTGGACTCTTCATCAGCGTCTTCTACGTGGCTCCGCCGCTCAAGTTCAAGCACCGCGGCCTCGGCGAGCCGAGTGTGCTCGTCGTGTGGGGCCCGCTCATGATCGGCGGCACCTACTACGCGACTGCCGGGACGCTGCCCCCCTGGGTGCTCGTCGCGAGCCTCCCGTACGCGCTGCTCGTCGGGACGGTGCTGATCGGAAAGCACGTCGACAAGTTCGAAGCGGACACGGAGAAGGGGATTCGCACGCTTCCGGTGATCCTCGGCAAGGAGCGCTCCCTGTTCCTCAATCAGGAGCTGATGGTCGCGTTCTTCGTGCTCGTGGTCGTCCTGGTTCTCGACGGAACGCTCGGCGTCGCCACGCTCATCGTGTTCTTCGCGCTGCCGCGCCTCGTGCGGGTACTGCGCGTCTACTCGCGCCCACGCCCCGAGCAAGCCCCGACAAACTTTCCGATCTGGCCGCTCTGGTACGTCGCCTGGGCCTTTGGCTTCACCCGAACCGCCGGCGGCCTGCTCATCCTCGGCCTCCTCGCCAACCTCCTCTACCCCGTGCACCTCTGACGGGAACTGGGGAAGTACCAACGCCCCCAGGTTTCGCTCAGAGATCGACCAGGGTGGTGGTGCGGAGCCAGCCGGTTTCGCCGTTGGCTCGGCGGACCTGGCGCCAGGTGAGGAACTCGCGTTCGATCGTGACGAGGGAGCCGGCTGGGATGGGGCGTTCGGTCTGGGGAGTGTCGGCGTCGGTGGGGACGCTGCGCAGGCGGGCGTCCTCCGAGAGCATCGCGGCGGCCGGGGTGCCGAGGTTTCCGTACTCCGAGAGGGCGACGGCCGAGAGGAGTGCTGCGGCGAGGGACGCGACCGCCACGGGGCCCGTCCAGGCGCGCCCGCCCGCTGCGCCGCTGAAGCGGCGCCGCAGACCGACGCCCGCTGCACTGCACACGCCCACCGACGCGAGGACCGCGAGCAGCTGCCATCCCGCGGGCGACGCCTGCCGCGCCACCCAGGCCGCGCCTCCGCCAAAGGCGATGCGTTCGACGGCGGGGTCGATGCGCGCGAGTTCGGACGCGAAGACGCCGAGGTTCCAGCGAAACGCGTCGGTCCGGGGCGCGCGCAGGAAGGCGGACGTCGTGTGCGCGAGGGCGCGCTGGCGATCGCCCAGCTGGGCCTCCGTCAGGCCGAGGTTGTAGCGCGCAACCGGGTCGCCGGGAGCTTCGGCAACGCGTGCCGCGAATGCGTCGCGGGCCGCCAAGAATTCCGCGCGCCGGTATGCCTCGACGCCCGCTTCGGCGTCTGCCGCCGCGCGCACCGCTGCGCCGAGACCCGGCAGCAGCAGTGCGCCCGCCAGCGCGCCGAGGGCGAAGAGGTTCTTGGGCAGCAGCGTGCGGAATGGATTGAAGCGCGGTGCAGGAACCTGGGTCGCCGCGTCTTCGGCGCGCTTCGCCCAGCCGTCAGCGACGCGGTCGCGCGTTCCGTAGATCACCTCGTCGGCTTCGGACCAGAGC
>SPKZ01017519.1_pt1 | contig 11681 bp, 10 predicted proteins | sample 2456571 | NCBI WGS metagenome assembly SPKZ01 (sample SAMN11192286, study PRJNA482655) | marine metagenome | biome: ENVO:00000447; feature: ENVO:00000244|ENVO:00000211|ENVO:00000569|ENVO:00002023; material: ENVO:00002151; isolation source: ocean water from marine abyssalpelagic zone ...
ATTTGCAGGCGATGTTCGGATAAGAAAAGCCCGGCAATCACCGGGCTTTTCTTATGTTTCTTTAGGAGGTTGGCTGAGGTCCTTGCCGTTTGGATAAACCAAGCCTGCAGAAATCACCAGCTTTGCTGCGTCCTCAACACTCATGTCGAGTTCGATAATGTCTTCTTTCGGGAAGTACAGCAGAAACCCCGAGGTCGGGTTTGGCGTGGTGGGGACAAAAACACTCATGAGTTTGCCGCCGGTTTCGGCTTTCTCGGACACTTCGCCTTTTGCTTCCGTCGAGATGAAACCAACCGCCCAAATCCCACGGCGTGGGTATTGTATCAGACAGGCTTTTTCAAACGTGCGATCGGACTGCGCAAACACCGTTTCGGATATCTGTTTGATCCCGGAATAGATCGAACGCACAACGGGCATCCGATCCACAAGGTTTTCGGCATAGCCAATCAGGGAGCGGCCAATAATGCCCTTAGCAATCCAACCCACAAGGATGGTGAACAGCAGAAAAAAGATCAGTCCGACACCACGAAGGTTGATGCCAATATATTTTTCCGGCTGGAAGGTCGCAGGCACAAGCGGCAACACGACGCCGTCGATCCAGCCCATGGTGGTCCACAACAGCCAAACGGTCAGGCCCACGGGGGCAATGACCACAATCCCTGTCAGGAAAGAGGAGCGCAGCAAGGAAAAGAGACCGGGCTTGCGGGGATGTTCTTCGTCAAAGGGCGTTTTCATTGGCGTCGTTTATTTGGAGTCAACTGTAAGCTATGTAGTCTTTGTCTGGACGACAATGGGTTAATACCACCGAGCCCCATATTCGTGTTAGTTTTTGAGCAATGCCTGTGCGATTTTCGCCGCAAGCCGCGCATTATTGCGAACAAGCGCAATATTGGCGACGAGGGAACGGCCGTCAGTCAGTTCAAAAATACGCTGCAGCAGGAACGGCGTCACGCTTTTGCCGCTTACATTCTGGGCGTCTGCTTCGGACTGCGCTTGGGCAATGATGGGTGCCAACTCCGCCGAAGGGATCTCTGCAGCAGCCGGGATCGGATTGGCAACAAGTTGGCCGCCTTGCAAATTGAGGGTTGCGCGCATTTTGTGGGCGCGTGCAATTTCCTCTGCGCTATTCATGCGCAGCGGCACGGCAAGTTCTGAGGTCGCGGACCAGAAAGCCGGGAAACTGTCCTGAGCATAGCCGATAACCGGAACGCCTTGGGTTTCCAATACTTCGAGCGTCTTTGGTACGTCCAAAATGGCCTTAGCGCCAGCCGCGACCACGGTCACCGGAGTTTGCGCCAGCTCCATCAAATCGGCGGAGATGTCAAAGCTACGCTCCGCGCCTTTGTGAACGCCGCCAATGCCGCCGGTTGCAAAGACAGAAATGCCTGCGAGATGCGCCGCAATCATGGTGGCGGCCACGGTGGTAGCACCAGTGCCGCCCGTGGCAAGGCAGGCTGCGAAATCGGCGCGTGACAGTTTGGCCACGTTGGTCATCTGACCCAGAGATTGCAGCGTCTCTGAGCCCACACCCACGTGCAGCACGCCTTCGATCACCACAATAGTGGCGGGCGTTGCGCCCGCGTCACGCACATCCTGCTCTACTCTTGCAGCCACTTCCACGTTCTGCGGATAAGGCATGCCATGCGTGATGATGGTGCTCTCCAGCGCAACAATGGCTTTGCCAGCTTCACGGGCTGCGTCGACTTCTGCGGAAAATTGGATTTTGATCAAACCGGGGGTTCTCCAGAGACATAGGTCGCCGCAGCGCGTAGGGCCGAGGCGAGGGCAGTGTCGCGGTCTTCGCCGCGCGCTTCGGCCACAATATGGGCCGCCATAAATGTGTCCCCTGCGCCGGTAATGCGAGCAACCGTCACAACCGGCGGGGCTTTGGTGCAGCTGCTGTCCTGATCCGCTACCGTGGCAGAGCTTCCGCCATCTGTAACCAGAACACGATCAGCGCCACGCGCCAGCAGCGCTTTTGCAGCTTCATCGCTCGACGAAAAGTCTTCTTGGCATAGGATCCCTGCTTCTTCGAGGTTCACATAAAGCGTGCCGCGCGCGTGCGTCATAAAGGGGCGCAGGCGTTCGGCCTTGCCGGGCGATGCAGGGGCGACACGCAGGTCGGCCTTGGCAAATGCCGGGTGCGTTGCGATTTCGGTTAGCAGCGACAGCTTGAGATTGCCATCCAGGGCAACCGGACCGGTATAGGGTGCGGCTTCCGAACCAAGCGTCCCATCGAGCAGCGGGCGCAGGATTTTGTCGCCAGCCGCCTCAAGCGAATGCGCATCGGCAATCGCGGCAATTAAGCCGTTTGCGCCCTCAATCGCCATGTAACGGTCGGTCGGCAAATCCTCTGACCTGTAAAGGTGATCGGTGATGAGCCCCAACTGTGCACAGGCGGCGACCAACTCGTTGCCTTCGGCGTCCCGACCAACAGCGCTGAGCGCGGCGGGGCGCATGCCAAACCGTGCCAGCGTCATAGCAATATTCATGGCCACGCCGCCGGGCAGGCGGGTGATGCGACCGGGCACATCCGACCCCACACGCATTTCCAGATTGGAGCGCCCGATAATGTCCCAAAGGACTGACCCAATACAGAGAATATCCGGGGTGTCTGATGGGGAAGCCTGTGTCATAACCGTCCTATTGCCACTTTCTTTGCCGTTTGTACGCGAGGATGCGGACGCTCAACTGTTTTGATCACGCCATTGCATTCTGAAGCGCGCGGAGGGCTGCAACAGGATCCTCAGACGTCCAGAGTTCGTCGCCAACGCCGAAGAAATCGGTAATTGGGGTGAGGGAGCGCACCAATTCGGTGGTCAGCCCGCCCTCGGCCACAATCGGCACCTCGATCATCTCTGACCACCATTGAAACAGGTCTGGTTCGGCCACAGCACCGTCGCCAAGGCCAGACAGGCCCACGGGGCCAAAACACACGTAATCTGCACCCGCTTCGCCTGCGCTCATCCCATCATGGCGCGAGCTGCCACAGTGGCAGCCAACAATGGAGTCCGGCCCCAGCGCCTTGCGCGCGGCCCGCACAGAGCGCGAGCTGTCCGACAAATGCACACCATCCAGCCCCAGACGCTCGGCGAGGATTTGATGATCCGAGATAACCAGCGCAATATCGCGCGAGTCAGTCACAGTGCGCAGCGCATCTGCAGACCGCAGCAGGACATCCTCATCCCGTGATACCAGATCCAGACGCACGCAGGCGACCTCTGCAGCATCTAGCACGCGGGCCAATTGCTCGGGGAAGACATCCAGTTCGAAGCTCGGCGGAGAAATCAGGTAGATCTGCGGCTGTTCAAATTGATCCTGAGACGGGTCGGCGCTGGCCATGGCTGCTCTCCTGAAAAAGATGTCGGAGGGAAAGGTGAGACCGCTGTTTACCTGAAATCACCGTTTGCGCAAGGATTTGCGCGGGCGTCGCGTGCTTTGACGCGGTATTTGCCTGGAGAGACGCGCCCAAGCCCTTGCTCCTTTGACCCTCGCCCAGTAGGGGAAGGTCACTTTTTTCGGAGACGTCATCATGCCACGCGAGATCCCGCAACCAATTTTTGTTCTGGTCCGCCCGCAAATGGGTGAAAACATCGGCGCCGCCGCGCGGGCGATGTGGAACTTTGGTCTTGATCGTATGCGCATTGTCGCGCCGCGTGATGGCTGGCCGAACCCCAAGGCGGTTGCTATGGCCTCTGGAGCCGGGCGCCTGCTGGACGAAGCGCAGATGGCCGCAGATCTTCCCGAAGCGCTGGCCGATTGCACGTATGTCTTTGCCACCACTGCGCGCCCGCGAGAGCTGACCAAGCCGGTCTTTAGCCCCGAAGGCGCGATGCAGAAAGCAGCCGAGCTGATCGGGCAGGGCGAAAGGGTCGCGGTCCTCTTTGGTCCCGAACGCGCAGGTCTGGAAAACGAAGATATTGCCAAGGCCAATGCGATCATTACCGTGCCGGTGAATCCGGAATTTGCCTCGCTGAACTTGGGGCAGTGTGTATTGCTCACGGCCTATGAGTGGCGCCGTCAGGCTGAAGCCGTGCCGGATGAAGTTACAGATCTAGGCAAGAACGACTGGGCCACCAACGCCGAGATCGAGGCGCTGGTAACGCACTATGAGGATCGCCTGGTCGAGGCGGGCTATTTTTTCCCACCAGAAAAGGCGCCGGGGATGAAAACCGTGTTCCGCAATCTCTGGTCCCGCATGCGCCTGACCCGCGCCGATGTTCAGATGCTGCATGGAATCATGCGGCAAATGGTCCGTTGGAAAGAGCACAGCAACAAATAAACTCGGGGTAGGTGGACGCAACCTCTTGCGCCCCCTAGCTTCCTTCAGAGCGACGATAAGAGGCCGAAATGAGCAACCGCAGCATATTTGTAGAGGTTTCCACCGAGAAGGCAGAAACCAAAGCGCCAAAGGCCGGGCTGATCGACCGGGGCCGCAGTGGTGCGCGCCAGGCAATCCGCGTCTGGCTGTCCGTGCTGTTTACGTTGGTGGTTGCAATGATTGTGGTGGGCGGTCTGACCCGCCTGACGGACAGCGGGCTGTCAATCACAGAATGGCGCCCGGTTACCGGTGCAATTCCCCCAATGTCCGAGGCTGACTGGCTGGCCGAGTTTGAGAAATACAAACAGATCGACCAGTACCAAATCATGAATCAGTGGATGGAACTGTCTGATTTTAAGGTGATTTATTGGTGGGAATGGGGTCATCGCCAGCTGGGCCGTGTGGTTGGCCTTGTCTGGGCTGTGGGCTTCTTTGGATTCCTGATTGCGCGCCAGATACCTGTGGGTTGGACGGGCCGTCTGGTGCTGCCGGGTCTGCTGGGTGGCTTGCAGGGCACGATTGGCTGGTGGATGGTTGCCTCTGGCGTGACGTCTGGTGAAGGGATGACCGCCGTCGCCTCCTACCGTCTGGCAACGCATCTTGGGCTGGCTTTTGTGATACTGGGATTTCTTGGCTGGTACATCCTGATGATGGGCCGCGAAGAACGTGACTTGATGCAGGCGCGGCGCGGCAAAGACGCCAAACTGTTTTCCATGTCGACGGGGCTCATGCATTTTGCCTTCCTGCAGATCCTGCTGGGCGCATTGGTGGCCGGGATCGATGCAGGTCGCTCTTTCACCGATTGGCCGTTGATGGGTGGGCAAATCCTGCCACCGAACATGTGGATGGTCGAGCCGGTCTGGAAAAACTTCTTTGAAAATCCGGGGCTAGTGCAATTTGTTCACCGCGTCAGCGGATATCTCTTGATGGCTTTTGGCATTGTGGTTTGGCTGCGGGCGCGGGGCAGTGCCCATGTTGCAACCCGCTTTGCATTCAACATCGTGTTTGCCGCCCTTCTCCTGCAGATGGTGGTCGGAATAATAACCGTCATTACTGCAGCGCCCGTGCAGATTGCGATTGTCCACCAGTTGATCGCTGTGCTTCTGTGGGCGGGAATCCTGCGGGCCCGGTTTCTGGCGGGATACCCGATTGCAACCTCAATTAAAGGTCATTGACGATGGACGCATTTGAGCAGCTTCTAGCATTTTCCCGCGACACCCAGGCCTTGGGGCAGATTGCTGGCCGTTTGGGCTGGGATCAGGAAACCATGATGCCTGCCGGTGCAGGTGCGCAACGTGGCGAGGAAATGGCCGCCATCGAAGGTGTGCTGCATGCGCGCCGCTCTGATCCGAAGATCGCTGAATGGCTTGAGACTGCCGAGGCACCCGACGTTGCGGGTGCCGCAATCCTGCGTGAGATCCGCTATGGCTTTGATCGCACGCGCAAAGTACCTACTGATCTGGCGCGCCGCATTGCTCAGGTTACCTCGGAAGCACAAACAAAATGGGCGCAATCCCGTGCGGATGAAGATGTCGCCTCGTTCCTTCCCGTGCTTGAGGAGGTGGTCGCGCTAAAGCGCGAGGAAGGTCAGGCACTGGCCGAAGGAGGCGACGTTTATGACGCAATGGTTGCAGATTACGAGCGTGGCGTAACTGGTTCGGATATCGCTAAAATCTTTGATGCCATGCGTCCCGGTCTCGTAGATCTGCGGGCGCGTGTTCTAGACAAGCCAACCCCAAGGGCGCTCGACGGGACCTTTGACTCGGTCAAGCAGCTCGCGCTTGCTGAGCAGCTGGCTCTGGCGTTTGGCTATGATTTCAATCATGGGCGCATTGACACGGCCGTGCACCCGTTCAGTTCCGGCAGTGGGCTTGATGTGCGCATCACCACCCGCACCAGCGAAACTGACCCATTTAACTGCTTCTATTCGACGATCCATGAGGTTGGTCATGCCGGTTATGAACAGAATGTTGATCATGCCTATCTTCTGACCCCGTTGGGGTGTGGTGTGTCGATGGGGGTACATGAAAGCCAAAGCCGGATTTACGAAAACCAGCTCGGGCGTTCGCGCGCTTTCACGGGCTGGCTCTTTAACCAAATGCAGGCGAGCTTTGGCAGCTTCGGGATTGAAAACGCGGATGAATTCTATGCAGCGGTGAACGCGGTACATCGCGGCTATATCCGAACCGAGGCTGATGAGCTTCAGTATAATCTGCATGTCATGCTCCGGTTTGGGCTTGAGCGCGCACTGATGATTGGTGATTTGAGCGTTGGTGATCTGGAAGCCGCCTGGAACGATCGTTTTGCTGCGGATTTTGGCTATGCGGTCGACAAACCCTCTAACGGAATGCTTCAGGATGTGCATTGGTCTGTTGGGCTGTTCGGCTATTTCCCGACGTATTCGTTGGGAAATATCTATGCGGGCTGCCTTTATGAGGCATTGCAAGCGGACGTTCCGAACCTTGACGCGGACTTGGCGAACGGCAACACCAGCCGTGCAACGCACTGGCTCCGTGACAATCTGCAAAAACACGGCGCGCTTCGGTCACCAAAAGATACGATTGTTCATGCAACGGGCGCAGAACCGACACATGAGCCGCTCATGAGGTATCTTGAGAACAAGTTCTCCGAAATCTATAACCTCTAAAAATAGGGCCGCAAACTGCGGCCTCTTTATTTAGATCAGCGCCATACGCTCGGCTCTTTCCGGGTCTGGAAAGGGCCGGTAAAGGCCAACTTCTTGATTGGCAATGAGCGAAGTTACATTTGCGTAAAGCCGTTCGACCTCTTCGTCATGTTCGCCAAGGACCTTGAAAGCCGCGTCCAGTTGCACCATATCGCGGAACTCAATCTCTAGAAGAAAATCCCGGCAATTGTCGTTGGCAAGGTGCAGCTTCCGGCGCAGCAAGCGCCAATCGAGAACCACATCACGGTCTTTCAAGTAACCGAGCCACTTGTCCAACGCGCTGGCAAAGGCGAGCGCTTTGGCTTCGTGATGTAAGTCTATCTGACAATGATAAAGGTTCATCTCTTGGCTGCTCCTCAAAAGCGCGTGCTCCAGCACAATTCTAACAAAGTGTAAGGGGCAAAAATGGGGCGGCGGTAAACAAAAACGCCGCCCTGATGGGGGCGGCGTCAATTTTTCGCGAAAAAGGCGGCTCCTATTCTCCGACGCTGTCGTCTTCGCTGTTTTCCGCGATCCAAGCGACTGAGACGACCTCTTCCCCTGTGCTGGTGTTGAAGACTCGCACACCGCCTGCAGAACGGGACCGGAAGGAGATACCGTCAACCGGCACGCGGATCGATTGGCCGTTGGAGGTCGCGAGCATTATCTGATCGTCGAGTTCGACCGGGAAAGACGCGACCAATGGTCCACCACGCATGGCTTTGTCCATCGCAGTCACTCCCATGCCGCCGCGTCCGCGAATTGGATAATCGTGGCTGGACGACAGTTTGCCGGAACCACCTGCAGTGACAGTCAGGATCAGGTTCTCTGCCGCTGACATCTCTGCGTAGCGTTCCTGGCTGATGGTGGCATTGGCGTTGTCTTCTTCATCGGTGCTTGCCTCTGGATCATCAGCCAAGCCCGCAACAGCGCGGCGCATTTTCAGATAGGCCGCACGCTCGTCAGAAGTTGCGTCGAAGTGACGGATCACGGACATGGAGACAACTTCGTCGCCGTCACCAAGTTTGATACCGCGAACCCCAACAGAGTTGCGAGAATTAAACACGCGTACCTCGGTTGTCGGGAAACGGATTGCACGACCGGTATTGGTGACAAGCATGATGTCGTCATCTTCGGAACAGATGCGCGCATTGATGAGTTTGGTGTCCGCATTCTCATCTTCAAACTTCATCGCAATTTTGCCGTTGCGCATGACATTAGTAAAGTCCGACAGGCGGTTACGGCGCACAGTTCCCGCAGATGTTGCAAACATGATTTGCAAGTCGGCCCATTCTTTTTCATCTCGGTCCACCGGCATGATGGCCGCGACGGAAACTCCAGTGGGGATGGGCAGAATGTTAACAACCGCTTTGCCTTTGGAGGTGCGGCCGCCTTGCGGCAGGCGCCAGGTCTTCAGTTTGTAGACCATCCCATCGGTGGTGAAGAACAAGAGCTGCGTATGGGTGTTGGCGACGAAGAGCGTGGTGATCACGTCCTCTTCTTTGGTCTGCATGCCCGAAACGCCTTTGCCGCCGCGTTTCTGCGCACGGAAGTCTGCGAGCGGGATGCGTTTGATGTAACCACCCGAGGTCACGGTCACGACCATGTCCTCGCGCTCGATCAGGTCTTCATCGTCCATGTCACCGGACCAGTCGACGATCTCGGTGCGGCGGTCGACGGCGAAGTTCTCGCGAACCTCGCGCAGCTCGTCGGCGATAATGCCCATAATGCGCTCGCGCGATCCGAGAATTTCAAGGTATTCCGTGATCTTACGTGCCAGTTCTTCCAGTTCATCGGTGACTTCTTTGACGCCGATTTGAGTCAGACGCTGGAGGCGGAGCTCAAGAATTGCACGGGCCTGGGTTTCGGACAGGTTGTAGGTCCCGTCGTCATTCATTTTATGGGTCGGATCGTCGATCAGCTGTATGTAGCCAGCGATGTCTGCAGCAGGCCAGCGGCGTTCCATCAGTTTACGACGGGCCTCAGCTGCATCTGCCGAAGATCTGATCGTTGCGACGACTTCATCGACATTGGACACCGCAACCGCAAGACCACACAGAATGTGGCTGCGTTCGCGCGCTTTGCGCAGGTCGTAGGCCGTGCGGCGCGCCACAACATCTTCGCGGAAGTCGATGAAAGACGTAAGGAATTTGCGTAGGGTCAGCTGTTCCGGGCGACCACCGTTTAGGGCCAACATGTTGCAGCCAAAAGAGGTCTGCATGGGCGTAAAGCGATAAAGCTGGTTTAGAACAACCTCGGCGGTGGCGTCTCGCTTCAGTTCGACAACAACACGCACACCGTTCCGGTCAGATTCATCCTGAACATGCGCCACGCCTTCAATGCGTTTTTCACGTACCTGTTCGGCGATCTTTTCGATCATTGCGGCTTTGTTCACCTGATAGGGAATTTCATCCACAACAATAGCATAGCGATCTTTTCTAATCTCTTCCACGCGGGTCCTGGCACGAATGATGACAGAGCCACGACCCTCAAGATAAGCTTTGCGCGCACCGGACCGGCCCAGCATAACACCACCGGTCGGGAAGTCCGGGCCAGGCACATATTCGATCAGCTGTTCAGAGGTTAAGTCCGGGTCCTGGATCAGAGCAAGGGTTGCGTCCACAACTTCGCCAAGGTTATGGGGCGGGATGTTGGTGGCCATGCCAACGGCAATGCCGCCGGCCCCATTGACCAGCATATTCGGGAACCGAGCGGGCAGGACCGTTGGTTCACGATCCTTGCCGTCATAGTTGTCCTGGAAGTCGACCGTTTCTTTTTCAATGTCGGTCAGCATGTAAGCGGCTGGCTTGTCCATGCGGACTTCGGTGTAGCGCATCGCGGCTGGGTTGTCGCCATCCATGGAGCCAAAGTTGCCTTGACCATCCAGCAATGGCAACGACATCGAAAAGTCCTGCGCCATGCGGACAAGAGCATCATAAATCGCGCTGTCGCCGTGCGGGTGATACTTACCCATCACATCGCCGACAGGACGTGCCGACTTGCGGTAGGATTTGTCGTGGCTGTTGCCGGTTTCGTGCATTGCATACAGAATGCGGCGGTGAACTGGCTTCAAACCGTCCCGAAGGTCCGGGATTGCACGGCTCACGATCACCGACATCGCGTAATCCAGATAGGAATTCCGCATTTCGGCTTCGATTGACACGGTAGGGCCATCATAGGCCGGGCGTTCTTGGAGGTTTTCGTTCGCGTTTTCAGGTGTTTCCGGCGTATCGCTCACGTTGGCAGCCTGTTCTTTTTTGAAATTTGTATTTTGTGCTACAACCTTATCAGGAACCGCATCTACAGCGCAAGCTGTCAGCGGCTAATGGGCGGCCGCGTTCGCTGCAAATCGTCACGCCTTTGGCTGTTTTCGCGCCTTTGCAGCCGTGATGGGGTGGACTATGTAGGGCGGGATTGAGGGAGAACCTCACGGACTGGAAATAGCGCGTAAAATGAGGTGAAGACGATGGAGTTTAAGGACTACGCTGATCGAGAGCTGTTGGTGTTGGCGGTCGCGGACCGCATTGCCAGTGATTTGCGTCAGCATCTGGACCACAATGAGCGGGCAGCGATTGCGCTGGCCGGTGGCACCACCCCGGGCCCGATCTTTGACGATCTATGTGCCGTTGATTTGGATTGGGACCGTGTCAATGTCATGGCAACAGACGAACGTTGGGTGCCGACAGACCACGACCGCTCGAACGCGAAATTAATCCGCGAGAGACTTTTGGTCGAGATGGCTTCGAAAGCGAAATTTGAGCCGTTCTACCGTGAAAGTCTTGAGCCCGAAGCCGCAGCCAAAGCGGTGTCAGTTGTAGTGGACGCCACATGCCCGCTCGCCGTGGTGTTGCTCGGAATGGGTGAGGACATGCACACTGCGTCTCTATTTCCGGGCACCGACGGCCTGCAAGATGCGCTGAGCGCGGACGCACCTGCCTTGGTCGTACAGCGGCCTCAGAGCCAACCGGAACCCCGGATAAGCCTGAGCGCGCAGCTTCTAAATGGGGCAATCAACAAACATCTGGTAATATTTGGTGAAAGCAAACGTATCGCGTTGGAACGCGCACTGGGCCTTTCTGCGGCAGAAGCCCCCATCAAGGCTGTGCTTACTGAGGCGACTGTTCACTGGGCTCCTTAATCTGACTGCATCGACAAACTTGGACGGGGCCCGATCGATGTGACGAATGCAGCCTTTGGGCGCGCGCCTACCTTTGATCAGCCGTCAGGTTCAATTCGCCTCGCGCAGCGACAAGTCACGCGTCATTCGCTAGCAGACAACCCAGCCGACGAGGCGCCTGGAATGCAGACACGAAGATCACGGCAAGATACAGCCAGCCCTTACAGGCCCACACATTGCTGATGTCTGCACCCCGTGGCTGATTAGGCGCATCAGTATGAAAATAGCGGTGAAAAAAATTCAATCCGTGTTCACACCCAGTTCCTTCAGTTCTCCAGCTCCTTGTGGACGGCCATAGCTGCCTCAAAATGGACGAGACGGCTCCTTGTTAGGGGTCGCTTACGGCTGGGGGCGAAATAGTACGTTCTCATGGTCGATTTTGCGTTTCTCGACATGAAAAGACTACCCCGCTGGCGCGGGCTGGTCAAAATCTGTAACCTGTACAGGCGCTGGAGACGGTGAGCCGAACCGAGTGTTATCATGCTCTCATCCGCGAGTTGGATACCGCCTTAGCAAAT
>SPKZ01009556.1_pt1 | contig 11673 bp, 18 predicted proteins | sample 2456571 | NCBI WGS metagenome assembly SPKZ01 (sample SAMN11192286, study PRJNA482655) | marine metagenome | biome: ENVO:00000447; feature: ENVO:00000244|ENVO:00000211|ENVO:00000569|ENVO:00002023; material: ENVO:00002151; isolation source: ocean water from marine abyssalpelagic zone ...
GAAGACAGTTTAAAAGAAATTAAAAAGTTTGTATATGATCGTAAAGAGGTTGTTCCTAATTTACCATTAACAGACAAAGTAAAAGAGCAAGTATATAACGCTATGACTACCGTAGTAGGTAAAGATGCTAACGGCAATGCTCAAAATATTGTAGGTCAAACTAGAAGTAAAGATACGGTTAAGTTTGATTTTCGTTTAAACTATTATCACAGTTTAGGTTTATTTGATGATAAGCCAGATTTTAGTAAACTACAAAAACTAGCTGATAGCAAGTCAGCTAAATCTTTAGATAACTTGATGGGAGAAGGTACAAACTTTATCAAATCAGGTGGTTCTAAAAACGCTAAGACAGATGCCAATGATGGTGATTTAGGTCTTGGTGGATTTTAAATAAGTAAACAAAATAAAAACAAAATAAAATGCCTAAAATTAGTCAATTTCAAATGACCGAAGCAAAGTCATGGGCAGGTATAACTTCTAAGAATCACCTTGGTGCTATCTTCGGAGCTGAACCTCAGAAAGCAAGTAAGTTACTTACTCGTATTGCTCAAACAAACTTCGGTTTAGATCTAGATTCATTTCTTGATGGATTTGATCCACTGTATTTAGATACAGATGATGATTTTACTTGGGACCTTGTAGGTTCTGGTAAAAAGAATGTACCTTTAGTAGAAGCTAGAATTGGTGGTGCTGCTGTTGTAGCAACTGATACACCAGGTTTAAACTTTACAGAGTTTGAAATGGTATTCCCTGAACAATGGTTTACTGATGAACATGTTATTGTTGGTCATAAGAATGAGAAGTATCAATTACAAATTCAAGCTGATCCTCAACCAGAAGGGTTGAATTGGAAATACAAAGTTAAACTTTTAACTGGTGATCCATTATTGTTTGTACCAGTTGAAGAACTAGCTGCTAATAAAAGATGGTCTAAAGACTTCTCTTTAGTTGAAGATACATTATCTATTAAAGGTGGTGGAATTAACTTCACATCTCCATTTAAAATGAGAAATGCATTCTCTATGATTAGAATGCAACATACTACTGCAGGTAACATGATTAACCGTCCAGTTGGAACAGGTTGGTTAGGTGACGACGGTAAGAAATATCTTACTTGGACACAGTATGAAGATTTTGAATTTGAAAAACAATTTAGAGAAGAGAAAAATAATCTTATCATGTATTCTAGAGCGAATAAGAAAGATGATGGTTCTTATGCTAACTTTGGTAAGTCAGGTAACATCAAGAAACAAGGTGCTGGTTTACGTCAACAAATGGAAGCTTCTAATACTGTATCTTATTCAGTATTTAATATTGATTTCTTATTAGATGTTTTACTTGAGCTTTCTGAAGGTAAGCTACCTACTGATAAACGTGAGTTTATTATGTTAACTGGTGAACGTGGAGCTGTACAGTTTCATAAAGCTATTGAGAATTTCTCTCAACTATTTACACCTCTTCGTAACGAAGACAGAATGTATAAGTCTGCAGGTGGTAATGGTGTCAAAATGCCGTTAGGATTCGGTGGTCAGTTTACTGAGTACATGGGACCTCAAGGTATTAAAGTTACTTTGAAAGTAATGTCTCATTACGATGACAGAGAAAGAAATAAAGAATATCACCCTGATGGTGGTGTTGCTGAATCTTATAGATATGACATTATGGACGTAGGTACATCTGATGGTGAGCCAAATATCCGTAAGGTATATATTAAAGGTTTCGATGATGTAATGGGTTACCAAACTGGGTTAAGAAATCCTTTCTCAGCTACTGGTGATAGAAATATCATGTCAACATCTGTTGATGGTTACACTATGCACAGAATGAGTCAGTGTGGTGTAATGGTTAAAGATCCGTCTAGAACAGCAACGTTATTGCCTAGTATTTTAGTCTAATCTCACATATAATAAAGTAAGTAGTGGGAAACTGCTACTTACTTTTATTAATTAAATAAATAATAAAATGATTGAAGAAGAAGTTAAAACAGAAGAAAGAGTATTTAAACTACCTAACAAAAAAGTTAAAGTAGTACCAATTAAAAGAAAAGGTGCATGGTTATCACCAGGGCACGAAGCATCATTTTTATTCGGTAATGCCGGTAAAAAATATGCAGCTCCTTTAGCAGGACCAGGTGGTAGAATTAAAAAAGTATTAACTAATCCGGAAGAGAAGTTTTTATCTAATATAATAGCTAGAGACTTAAACGTGTTTAATAAGGTAGAAGATAATTATTGGGTTACTAGATTCGTTAGATTAGACAAAGGAATTACAATCTTAGATTTATCTGATCCTGAAGATTACATTTCTTACAAAATACTATTACACCAACCTGAAGAAGTAGTTGAAGGTGGAGATAATAAATTTAGTAAAGGTGGTTTAAAATATTTTATAGATGATTTACAATACGAAGATAGATCTCGTTCTAAATCAGCTACAGCTAAGAAAGATGCTTACAAAGAGTTTGGTAAACTTACATCTAAAGGTAAAAACGCAATGATGGATTTCCTTAATGTATACTACCAAAACAAACCAGGTAAAACAGTACCTCAAGGTGCTAATGAAACATGGTTAGAGTCAGCTCTTGATAAAATTATTGAAGATGACATTGATGGGTTCTTATTTATATCACAAGACCCTGATTATGATATGAAAGTGCTTATTACAATGGCAGTCAAGACAAAGGCATTGTTATTTTATGATAACAAATACCATACTCCTGACCAAGCTGTAATAGCAAATTCAACAAAAGATTTAATATTGTATTTAAATAACGATATGAATCAAGAAACAGTATTACAAATTAAAGCTAGAATTGAAGCGTAATGACAGCAAATGAGTTTGCAGATAGATTAGAGTTGCATTTTAATAAAATTGCTAACAACGATGCTCCTGGTTATGAGGATGCTGAATGGTCAGTACTTTTAACAAAAGCCGAAGAGAGATTCTTTCTTCAGAACTATGCAGGTACTAATAAGCTTAGAGAAGGGTTTGAAGAAACTGAGAAACGTAGAAAAGATTTATCAGAGTTAACATCTAATTCTGAATTAACGTCTACAGCAGTATCTTCTAGTCAGACAGGTATATTACCTAACGGTGTATATTATGATCTACCTACAGATTTTCTTTATTCAATTAAAGAAGATGTAACTATATCATCTATAGATGAATGTGTTACAGGTAAAAGAATCAAGGTTAAACCTATTACTCATGATGAGTATACAGTTAACATTGAGAATCCATTTAAGCAACCGTTCGCAACATCATATGATGGTTTAGTATGGCGATTAGATTACTCTAGAGCTGTAGTAGGTACTGATCCTAAACGTCATGAGCTTATTACAGATGGTAGTTTTACTATTACAGTATATCATTTAAGGTACTTAAAAAGATTACCTGGTATGACAGTAGATAGAACTACACCGACTAATCAATTAAATTCTGTACTAGACGAAAGTACACACGAAAGAATACTTGATATAGCAGTAGAAATAGCTTTAGAGATTACAGTAGATAATAGATTACAGACTAATCTACTACTTAATCAAACAAATGAGTAACACAATTAAATATAATATAAATTAAATACATTAAACAATGTACACACAAAACAACGTAGAAATCCTTAAAATAGGTGGAACTGCTACCGTTACTACTGGTAATTATGCAAATGCATTAAATAACGGTGAGATCGGTATCTTTACACCTGAAGGTGTTAGAATGACAGAAGCGACAGCGGCAACTGAAACTAGATTTATGGTTGCTAGTAAAAACTCAGCAGGTGTTATTTTTACATCTCCGGTTTATGCTAAAGCTGGTATTACTTCTCACTCTAGATTAGTATATGCTGCTCAAACTAACCAAGTTGATTTTATTGGGTATAACGGAACAAGTGGTTCTATCCAAGCAATTAACTCTAATCAGTATATGATTAATATTCAAGTACAAGAGTTACTTACAAGTAATACTGATGGTAGAAAAGTTAAATTCGGTATTTACCAAGCAGATTCTTCTGCTACACAAGCTGAGATTGCTATTGGTTTAGCAGGTTCTTTAATTAACAACTTTGATAGAGAGCCAGAAAAGTTTATGACTTTTGAATCAATCTGTAATGATGCAGGTGCTATTATCCCAACAGGAGCCGGAACAGTAGCTGTAGTTAATGGTTCTAACACTATTACATTTGGTACTGCTGTAGATGATGCAACTGGTGCTACTTTGTTACTAGTTAATGAGTTCTTAAGATTCGGTACTAGTACTGCAGATGATGTTTATAAGATCATCTCTATTGATGTTCCTACTGAAACTATTGTTTTAGATAGAAAATATCAAGGTCCTACTGCTGCTGCTTTAGCAAATAACACTATTGAACGAATCACTGTTGCATTAGGTGCGGCTGCTGATTGGGGTGTATCTATGTCAGGTGCAGCTCTTGAGTTTGAAACTGGTAAATTAAATGCTGAAGTTGTAAGATGGGAAACTCAATTAGTTGATTTCGGTACTACTACTGAAAACTTTAATTCAACTGTTGCTTATAATGGTAATGGTACAGTTAACCAAATCGGACAACTTGAATGGTTCATGTCAGGTAACGAAGGTGAATACTTCAGAGAAGGGTTCTCTTACATACATTCTTCTAGAAGTAATGTAGACTCTGCTGTAACAGGTGGTGGTTACGATGTAATCAGACTTAGTATTACAAATAGTGACACTGTTGGTTTCCAAGATCAGAAATCTCCACAAGTGTTATCTTTTGCAACACCAGCTACAACGCCTAACTATGCGTTAAATGCTACAGCAGATGATATTACAGATATACTAGAAGTATTAGCTGTAGGTTCTGCTGACGGTAGTTTATCGTTAGGATAATAGCTATAACATTATAAAGATAGGGAGCGTACTAATTGTACGACTCCCATCTTTTGTTTATTTTTACTTAAATTAAATCATTATGGCTTTTGAACCAGTATTAAATATGTGCTTTACTACTTGTAGCAAAATTAAATTTGTAGATGTTACAAATGTATACCATGCTACAAATAATAAAACAGGTTGGGGTTCAGCTAATACAGCACAATCTACAGATGTAGATACTGCTATAATCACCTTATTAGATTCAGATGACAGTACTGTACTAACGTATGACGTTACTACACAACTTAATGTGCCTATTACTGGTGATAATCCTTTTACTGATTTTGAGTATGCTTTATCTGACGGTGAGTATACTCTTCAATATGTTATCACTTTTGATAGTGGTACAGTATATACATTTACCGAAACAATTGAAACTTCATGTAACTTTGAATGTTGTGTAGCTAAATTACTTGCTACAGTACCTGCAGAGTTATGTAAAGATAATTGTAATACAGACTATGTAGATGAAGTATTATTAGTAGAAGGTTTATTGTACGCTTACATGTGTGCAGCTTCTTGTGAGAAAGATACTATAAAAACTGAAATTAAAAAAAGATTGACACGATTTTGTGACTTCAATTGTAACTGTGAATAATTATGGCTTGTACAGGTTGTGGCTCTACTGCATGTAGAGGTTGTAAAGATATGAAAATAATATTACCTACTTCTGTAGGTGTTAGTACTGTAGTTGATAATGGTGATGGTACATTTACTATTACTCTTACTAATGGTACAGCTACTATAATAAATACAGCTACTCCACCAAATGATGCGTGGGTAGAAAAAGATGAAACTAATGTAGCTCAAGCACCTGCTAACACAGGTACTTCTACTAACAATTCAATAACAATGGACCTTGCTTACAAGGTTCTTAATATAGATACTGTACTTGTAAGATGTCAGATATTAATCAATGCTGATATAACAGCGTTAAATAATAGCATTAATTGTAACTTTAAATTAGGAACTATAACTAGTAATTGGTTTACAGGTACTAAACTAGCTACTGGAACATATACTTCGTTTCAGTCGTGGTCACCAATATCAATTATAACTACTACAGGTACTACAGCAATACCTAATCAAGTAGGTAGAGCATATGCAAGTCAATCTCCAGCTACTGACGGTTTATTTACAATAGGTAATACTAATGTACAGATGCCCGACGGTACTTATGATTTTGTAATAGATTTTGAAATAACTTGTAAACTAGTATAACATGGGATGTATAAATAAACCAATAACAATACCTAAAGGTGCAGACGGCACAAGTTGTAAAATAGCATTTGCTTCTGATTCTAGCGGTACAGGATTTTCTTATGTTCAATCTGCAGCATTGCAATATATGTCTGTAGTATGTAAGACAGGTTCTTTTGCAGCTAGTGACTTTACTATATGGGTAGATTACATCGGTATTGATGGTGATCCAGGTGATGATGGAGTCGGCATATCTAATGTTTTTGTATCAGATGGTACAACTGCAATTGGAGGTATTGTATACACAGTTAACACTATAGTTACATTTATGACTAATGGTGCTTATATCAATGCTGGCACTATTACAACAAGCATTTTAACTTGGGAAAATTTTGTATTAGTTAACGGCTGGACAACAGTAGTTAATGACCCAGCACAGTATGTATTAAAAGATGGTTGGTTATACACTAGGGGAGTTTTAACGCAGTCTGCCGCTACAGATGCAGTTTTTACAAACCTTACAATGGGAATAGTAAATAGTGTAGGTGGGTTAGCAGTATCTCCTATCAAAGCTACAATATCAGATGGTGATCTTACAACACCTGTATTTTCAAAAATAGAATTTTCTGCTGGTAACACTATAAGTGTTACTGAATATGGTAATGGTAATGGTACTTGGATACTAGATACAACACCTAACATAAGTATACGATAATGAAAACTGAATTAGAACAAGCTGCTATATTAGCTAAGTATCAGTGCTGCTTTGCAGAACTTGCTAGTAGAGTATCTTCTAAATTAGGTAAACATAAGTTATGTAATATGACTGATGATCTTAGAGATATGAAGTTATCTAGAGCATACTTACTCAGAATACATAACTACTGGACTCTTCCTTTTAGTGTAGAGTCAGGTACACTAGTTACTATAGTAAGAACAAGTGGTGCTGTAGTTACAATGACTATTACTATAGATGGTACAGACTATGCATATACAGGTACAGGTAATTTAGCTACAATAGTAGCTGCTTTAAAAGCATTACTTATAACTGCAGGTTATAATATATATACTACATCTGATGGAGCTTTTATATTTTATACATATGACTCAGCATTAGATAACATTGTTGTAACATGCGCTACAGTATTAGATGAATCTGATACAACTAGTAGTATTACTTGTTCAGGTTATACAGATGCTACAGCAGATGTTTTATTAGATGCTGACAATTGTTTATCAAGAACAGAGATATGCGGTATAATTAATCAAATGGATTGTATCCTATGTAAATATTGCACAGATTGTGCTTAAATAAAATAATTAAAATTAAATAAAATGGGTGTAACAGTTTGGAATGTAGGTTCAGGTGGTATGGAACTTGACAGTGTATTACTTCACAATGGAGTAATTAAACTAAGAGGTAATGCTACAGGTATTGCTTTTGACATAGATCATGACACATACATGTCTGCTGCAGTAGATGGTATATTAGATTTATATATTGAAGGTAGTAAAGATTTTGTATTTAGTACTAATAGATTTGAGGTACAGCCAAGTAGTTATATTGAAGGTGCTAGTGCAGTAGCAACTTACTTTGCTCCATTTATGGCTACAGGTAGACCTCAAGCTATATCAGGCCCAGGTGCAATTACTACTGCAGAATATTATAGTGGAGTAACTACTACAGGTGCTGATGCATTTACACTTGCTGACGGTACAGTAATAGGGCAACTTAAAAAGATTCAATTAATTGTTGACGGTGGAGTAGCAACATTAACACCTACTACATTAGTTAACGGTACAACTATTACATATGCCGATGCTGGTGATTTCGCAATATTAATGTGGATTGCTGCAGGTTGGACAGAGGTTGAATTAGGTAATGCTGCTGATGGAGCAACTAAACCGGTAATAGCTTAATAAGTAAGTTATGACAACAACTACAGAAAATCAACTTAGAAAATCAAGTGAGACTTTAGACAAGTCTTTAACTAATACAAGACCTTACTTTATATCAGGAACTAATATAGTAAATGATTTAAACGGGTACTGCATTCAAGCGATTGAAGATACTGTTGTTGCCGCTATAAGTTCTAATATTGAAGGTGACTCACTGGCTGGGAAAACTATATTAGCAGGTCATGTTTGGTACGGTAAAATACATAGTTTAACATTAACGTCAGGTGCAGTATTTGTACATAGACATTAAACTTTAATTTATGATAGGTTTAGGTATAGCAACAAGAGGGGGTGGCAGTGGTGGTACTACTGGACAAGTTAATTCTTCTAACTTATTTTTAGATGGTCAAGAAACATCTTTTGCTACAGGTGATATAGCTGCGTGGGAAAGAGGTATAGATCATGATACAATGGCTCATAATAACGGTTATGGCTTAGCTTCTGATAGGTTTACAGATGATACAGGTGCTCAAACATATACCGCTAATATAGTTATTGATTGGTCTACGTGGGATGTACTCAATAGTACAGTATTAGGTTTTTATAGAGTTACAGCAACCTCTACAAATTGGCTAAATGCAATGAGTTTAGCAGTAGCAAGTACTCAAGCAGGTTATACTGATTGGACAATCCCTAGCAGAAAAGAAATAGCTAATTTGTATAATGAAGAGGTTTCAGGCGGGTCGCCTATAGGATTAAACTTTTCGCCAATGAATATAATTGTTTCGGCATCAAGCGAAAGGTTATGGATGAGGACAACAGGTGGTATTACAACTAGAGTATATTCTATTATTGAAAATGGAGGTTATCAAGGGTTAAATAAAACAACCACTACTAATGATTTTTTCTTAGTTAGACAATTTGCATTTTCAGAAATATCATTATAATTATAAAAGTATGACGTATAAATTTCCCCAATTTAATGTAGAATTAACAGATCCTGAGTTATTAGTATCTGCAGATAACATTACTATATTCCCGTCTAATATGACAATAGATGTAGATATAATACTAACAGTAGGAACTAGTAGATTCGGTATTAGATTAACAGACATCAAAGTAGAAAATTTAAATTACGATGCCGATACTTTAATTACTAGTATATTAATTAGGTTAGAAGATTTTAAAGTATGAAGTTAAGAGATATAGATAGTCCTTTAGATAGACTTGATAAGTCATCTTTAATTATCAAAGTTGATAAAAAGGGTATGTTCAAAGTAATTAAACCATCTCTATGTAAAAAAGCTATAACATATATTAAAAACGTATTTAAAAAATAATTTTGTACCTTTACCATATGGAAGCAAAAAAAAATAGCCCTCAGTTAGATAAAATTCATAGTAAATCTAGATTTATCTACATATTAGATGCCGGGCATGGCGGTGTTAAAAATGGTATTTATCAAACTAGAGGTAAAAGATCTCCTATATGGGAAGATGGTAGTGTATACTATGAAGGTGAAGGTAATAGACAAATAGTTGCTAAAGTAGCTATAGAATTAGATAAGCTTAGTGTGGATTACGCCTTTACAGTTAACCCTGAAAACCCTGTTGACGTATCTTTAAAAGATAGAGTACACTTCGCTAATAAATTACCTTATAAGAATAAGGTAGGTATTTCAGTACATTCTAATGGTCATAGTAACGAAAAAGCTAAAGGTTGGGAAGTGTTTACTTCTCCTGGTGTAACTCAGTCAGATAAAATGGCTACTATATTTTATGATAAGTTTAGAGCTAAGTTTCCTGATAATAAATTTAGAAAAGATACTAAAGATGGTGATGTAGATAAAGAAGCTAATTTTTATATTATAGCTAGATCTGTATGTCCGTTTATATTACTAGAAAACTTCTTTATGACAAACAAAGAAGAGTGCGATTTACTTATGTCTGAAAAAGGTCAGAATAAAATAGTAGATGCGATTGTAGAATCAATAGTATATATAGAAAAACATGGGATTAAGTAAAACATTTTCAAGACTTGTAGTAATGATACTGGTACTAGTTTTAGTAGTTGTATCGTTAAAGTTTTGTAAGAACTTAAATACTACAATAGAAGAATCTGTAGTTACTTATTCTGATACTACTTATATAACTCATGTAGATACTATAGAGTTTGAAAAGGTAATTACTAGAACAGAGACTAACTATGAAACTGTTATCCTGTACACACAGGAAGACGGTACTTTAGTTAAGCAGTTTATAACTAGTATTGATGATAGTTTAATAGAGGGTACTATAAGCACAGCTATATCTATAAATGATACTGTAGTAACATTATTAGATCAGCATATAGCATACATACCAAAGTTTCCAAAGTATATATACCAAACAGATAGTGTTTTCATACATGACTCTACGGTAGTCACAAAGATAGATACTAAAATAAATGTATTAGTAGGTGCCAATGTTTCAATAGGTGGTACAAATTCAATCACTCCTACAATAGGATTACAATTAAAAAACAAATCTATCATTGAGTTAGGGTATGATCCTTTCAATAAGAACTTTATGATAGGTGGTAAATTCAAACTTAAACTTAAACGTTAACAATGAACATACTATTAGAAACAAGTGGTTGGACTACTGCAGGTAGCAGTATACTATTACAAATAGGTACAGCATTACAAGTAGAAAATATTAACCCTTACATAACATTAATAACGGGTGCTGCGGGGTTTATATTTTTTATATATAAGATTATACATACTAGAATTAAAACAAAGAAAACTAAATTAGAAAATAAAATCTTAGAAAAGCAACTAAAAGATGACCGACAAGATACAAAAGGCAACACAACTTAGCACCTTAATTAGTAGTTGGGGTAAAATTTTATTTGTAGTTGCGTCTCTTATTAGTGGTTGTTTCTTTTTCTATTACCAGGTACAAAGTAATGCTAGTAAGATAGATGGTTTAGAAATTAAAATAAGCGATTTAGAGATAAATGTAGAGCGTGAATTTGAAGTTGTAATGAGTAGAAGTGACAAGCGTTACAATAGAGCTATGAGTACAGCTAGTGAGTTAAAAGAATTAAATAAAGAATTAATAAATGAATTATCAGATCTTAATAAAGAGATATGGTATTTAAAAGGTAAATTAGATAGCGAATGAAAGCAAGATTAAAACATATTATAACAAGTATCATAGGTATACTTATGATGTTGTCAGCAAACACAATGTACTTCTTTGGAGGCGTAATCACTGAAGAATACACTATGACTTTTATAGAATACTTATCAATAATGTTTTTAGGCTATGTATTTTTAGTAGCTAAAGATTCTCTTATTCAAGGAATTTTTCTTAACTTGCTAAAAATTAAGAAGTAATTAATGGCTACTATCTACGAATTATCTGATTTAAAGAAGATACATAAAGCTAAAGAAGCTTTGAAGGGCGTAGTATACCAAACTGAAAAAAAATATTTCATAGCTACCCCTGAAGGAAGATTAGTAGAAACTACAGATGCTGTGATTATAAACAACCATATAGCTAGTGCTACTGCAGACATAGAAGACTTATTAGAATCTATAGAGGATTTAGAAAATACAGGTAATGATTATCATTCAGGGTATTCTAAAATAAACTCAGGCGATACGGTTACAATTGA
>SPKZ01014515.1_pt1 | contig 11672 bp, 10 predicted proteins | sample 2456571 | NCBI WGS metagenome assembly SPKZ01 (sample SAMN11192286, study PRJNA482655) | marine metagenome | biome: ENVO:00000447; feature: ENVO:00000244|ENVO:00000211|ENVO:00000569|ENVO:00002023; material: ENVO:00002151; isolation source: ocean water from marine abyssalpelagic zone ...
CCGCTGGTGCACGCGCTCGGCGCGGCGCTGCGGTCGACCTTCGTCGGCTTTGCGATCGCGCTGGTCGGAGTCTGGGTCCGGGCGAGGCCGTCGTGAGCACCGCGTCGCCCATGGGCCTGGGCCTCTACTTCATCGACATCCTGGCGTGCCTGCTCTTCTGTCTCACGCTCGCACTCGTCGACGCGCGCTTCGGGCGCGAGGTAACGGTTCCGGTGGAGCTGCCGCGGCTCGAGAAGAGCGCGGCGACCGGACCCGATCTCTCGGGTGCCGAGATCGTGGTGCGCGAGGGGCCGGAGGGCGTGGAGATCTTCTACGAGGGCGAGCCTGTGAGCGTCGAGGATCTCGGCGCCCGCCTCGCCGCCGCCCCGCCGCCGGCGGTCGTCGTGCGCTCCGAAGCGTCTCCGGTGACACGCGTGATCGGCGCCGCCCACGCGGCCGGCGTGCATGACATCCAGCTCGCCTACGAAGCTTCCGGGCAGGGAAGCTGATGGTCGCCCACGAGACACCGGGGGAGGGAAGCCGATGCTGCGACTGATCTTCACGTTCTTCGTGACGGCGGGCCTCCTCGCCGGCGCGACGCTCTTCTTCGGCACCGAGGCGGAGGTCGGGCGGGTGGGTGAAGCGCTCGAGCCGGTCGTAGAGCGTGCCGTGGAACTCGCGTCCGAGACCGCGGAGCGGCTGGAGGAGGAGGCGCGGGCCGCGATCGCGTCGCGCGGCTCGCGGGTCGGCGGGGCCCGTGCGCTGCCGGAGACCGAGGCCGCCGGGCCCGAGGGGGTAGAAACGGTGCTCCTCGACGAGCAGCGCGGCGAGCCCTTCGTCGAGGGTCCACTGCCCGAAGCGCCCGCCGTATCCGAGCCCTTCGACGACACCCCGCCCGACCAGGAGGCGTGGGCCGGCCTGATCCGTCGCATGCTCGCGCTCTACGCTCGGGTGGGGACGGAGCGGTGAGGCGTGGCCTGCGTCTCGCGTGTCACGCGGCGGTCGCGGCCTGGAGCGGCGTGCTGCTGGCGGACAGCGTCCGGCCGATGCCCGAGCCGCTCGCCGAGTTGTCCGCCGAGAAGCTGCCGCTCGCGCGGGTCCGTCCCGTGCTCGAGCGGCCGGAGCCCCCGCCGGCGCCCAAGCTCGAAGTGGAACCGCCGGAGGAAGCGCCCGCTCTTGCGGCCGAGCCCGAGCCCCGGCCGGTCGGTCTTTCCGAGGTGGCGCGCGGCGAGGCGCTCCTCGACTCCGGTGGAAGCTTCCCGGTGCTGAGCTTCGACTACGCTGCCTTCCCCTCGTTCCGCTCCTACGCGCGGGCGATGGTCCGCCTCGGCGCGCGCTTCGTCGTCGTCCACCGGCGCGAGATCGTGAGCAGCCTCGACCTCGAGACCGGAGCCATCGGGGAGTTCTCGGGCGCCGCGCGCTTCTCACCCCGTGCGCGCGACTACACCGGCGAGCCCGGGCTCGACGCCCTGGCCCGCGCCGCGCGCGGGCGCTTCGGAGAGCGCGCCGTGGTGATGATGCTGGTGCCCCGGTCGCTCGACGCCGGTCTCTTCGGAGGCCTGGCCCGCGCCCTCGACGAGCGCGGCCAGAGACGCGACGCGCTGCGCGAGATCCGTGGCCGCTACGAGCGTGCGGCCGGCGGCGGCGTGCACCTGCGGGTGGATGCGGCGTTGCGCCGCGACGGAAGGCGCGTGCCCATCGAGACGCTCTTCGACCTGGGCCAGATCGCAGGGGTCGCAGCGTGAGCGCGTGGCGCTCGCGGGCGGCGCTGGCGGCCTGGCTGCTGCTGGCCCCGGCACCGGTCCTCGCCGACGAGGCGATCGGCCGCCGGCTGGCGGTGCTGAGATCCCTGGCGTCGCCCCGGTCGGTACCGGTGGTGGCGCCCGGCGCCGCGAGCTGCGGCGGCGTGCGCTGGTGGCGCGTCACGGACTACGGCCTGCGGGCTCGCATCGACGCCGCCGTCCGGGACGCCTCGCTGCGCTACGCGGTCGACGCCGCTCTGATCCGCTCGGTGATCCGGCACGAGAGCGGCTTCGACCCGGACGCGGTCTCGCACAAGGGCGCGATGGGCCTGATGCAGCTCATGCCCGGCACCGCCCGTGAACTCGGAGTCGTATGCCCGTTCGAGCCCCGCGAGAACGTGCTGGCCGGCACCCGCTACCTGCGCAGGATGCACGACCGCTTCGGCCGCTGGCCGCTCGCGCTCGCCGCCTACAACGCCGGGCCCCGACGGGTGGAAGCGGGCCGCGTTCCCGAGGAGACGCGGCGCTACGTGCACCGCGTCGTCGCCAGCTGGCGGCCGCGGCTCCTCGCGTGGATCGATTTCGACTGACGCGGGGAGAAGCCGCGCGAACCAGTCCGCTCAGGGGAGCGCGATCCAGCAGCCCTCTGCGGACGAGCGACGCACGGCGTCGAGTACCTCCTGGATGGCGACGCCGTCGGCAAAGGTGCCGGCTGCGGGGTCGTCCGGGAAGGGCTCGCCCGCCATGCGCGCGCGCATGATCTCGAAGACGCGGGTGAAGGGAGCGAGGTCGATGCCCATGGAGTGGAGCATGTCGTAGGCGGTGACGAGCAGGTCGCCCGGGGGCGGGACCGGTGCCGGGTGCGCGAGGTCGTCCGGCACGTCGAGCTGGCGCTGCCCGCCCGCGTCTGCGACGTGGACGGCGTCGCCCTCGATCCAGAGCGTTCCCTTCGAGCCCACGACGCGCGCGGTCATCAGGAAGGGGCCGTGCGCCGCTGCCGTGCTCTGGAGCACGCCCTCCGTTCCGCGCTCGGTGCGGAAGTGGATCGTGTACGTATCGTCGGCGCTCCAGTCGGGATGCGCGACCCGGCTCAGCGAGGCGCTCACGCCGGCGAACTCGCCGAGCATGACGCGCATGTGGTCGATCACGTGGGAGCAGTAGGCGCCGAGCCAGCCTCCGCCTTCGCCGGAGTCCGTCCACCAGTCCGGCACCTCGGCCGAGGGATCGGCGAGCGCCGGCATCTGGAGGAGGAAGGTGGCGAGGCGGGGCTCGCCGATGGCGCCGTCGCGGACCGCCCGCGTCGCGAGCGCCTGGCCGGTGGCGAAGCGAAACTCGGTGCCGAGCAGGTGGACGATGCCCGCCTTCTGCGCCGCGTCGAGCATGCGCTTCGCCTCGGCGGCATCGCGGGCGAAGGGCTTCTCGCACAGCACGTGCTTCCCGGCGGCGATTGCCTCGAGCACGATCTCGCAGTGCGTGTGCGGGGGCGTCGCGACGGCGACGGCCTCCACGCCCGGCAGGGCGAGCGCCTCGGCGAGTGACGTGAGTCCGTGGGGAACGCCGGATTGATCCGCACGCTTGCGCGTCTTCTCCGGGTCGCGGCCCACGAGGGCCGCCACGTCGAAGCCTGCGGCGCGCAGCGCGCGCAGGTGGGTGAGCACTCCGAACCCGGTTCCCACGACGACGGCGCCGGGCTTGGCGTCTGCCAATTCGATTGCTCTCCTGTCGCTGGGCTGGCGCCCGCACTCGCAGCCGTCGGAGCTCGCCGCCGTGGCTGGAGTCGATCCACCCTACCACGTGCTTTTCTCCTTCACGGGACGTGGCGTTCAGTGCCGGGATCGCTTTCCCGCGGGGGGTCCAGTCATTTGACTGGATCCCGGGTGGGTCTACATTGCCGCCGGTGCCGGCTCCCGGGCCGGCCCAACACAGGGGGTGGGAGCCGCGGCCCGGCCGGCTGACGAGCCGGTCGTCGCAGGTTCCTCCCCGCGGAGGCCCCCCAGGCCATGATTCCCCGAATGGGCGCGGTGCTGCTCGCCGTGCTCGGTGTTGCGGCGCTTTCTTGCCAGGTACAGGACGCTTCCGCGCCGGTCGGTGACGTGACCGCGTCGGAGGTTGTTTCCGTTACCGACCCGGTGGTGCAGCACGTCGCCGAACAGGCGGCGAGCCTCAGCCACGAGGAGGTGGTCCGGGTTTCGGCGGCGATTCGCCGAGAGGCGGTCCGCTTCGGGTTGACGCCCGAGTTGGTGCTCGCGGTGATCGAAGTGGAGAGCCGCTTCGACGCCTTCGCGGTTTCGGGCGCGGGCGCCATGGGACTGATGCAGATCCTGCCCTCGACCGGCGAAGCCTTGGCCGCCCGCCTGGGCATGCAGTGGGAGGGACCGCGAACCCTCTTCGATCCCGTGGCCAACGTGACCCTGGGAATTTCCTATCTCGCGGAGCTTCAAGATCGCTTCGGACACTTGCCGACCGCGCTCGCCGCCTACAACTGGGGACCGAGTGCGATCGGGCGGCGCCTTTCGACGGGCGCGCCGATCCCCGACGGTTATGCGCAGCGTGTTCGCGCGGCCCAGTGGCGCGGCGCGCAGCCGGAGGCCGGCACCTCCTGAATCCGGTGCGGTGCGATGTGCGACGGCGCGCTCGCGTCCGCTCGCATGGCCGCGCCGCGTTGTGCTAATCTGACACACCGTCAGGTTTTTCGGGGAGACCCGCCATCCCGGCCATCGATCCCGTCACCGTCGAGGTCATCCGCGGCGCCATGGAGACGGTCGCCTACGAGATGGCGACCCACGTCTCGCTCACCGCGACGACACCGATCCTCAACCAGAGCAACGAGCGCAACGCCACCATCCTGGACGCGCGCGGGGCGCTGGCGGCCCTCTCGGTGGGGATCCCGCAGTTCATGCTCTCGTCGACGCTGCCGGTGCGCTTCGCCATCGACTTCTTCGGTGAAGGCGGACTCGGCGAGGGCGACGTGATCGTCGCGAACGATCCCTACCACGGGGGCGGGCACCTGCCCGACTACAACGTCTTCTCCCCCGTGGTGTACGACGGCGAGGTCGTGCTGATCGCGTCGATCCAGTGCCACCACGCCGACACGGGCGGCGGCATGCCGGGCGGCTACAACGCCGAGGCCATCGACATCTGGGCCGAAGGCGTGCGCTTCCCGGCTGTGAAGGTCTACGAGGGCGGCGTCGAGCGGCGCGACGTCATCTACATGATGCAGGTCAACAACCGCACACCGACCTTCATCGGCGACATCCGCTCGCAGATCGGAGCGGCGCAGCTCGGCGTCAAGCGGCTCCTCGAGATCCTGGAGCGCTTCGGTGTCGACGCGGTGCGCGCTGCCGTCGACCACTCGGTCGCGTACGCGGAGCGGCGCTTCCGCGAGGAGGTCGCGAGCTGGCCCGACGGGGTCTACGAGGCGGACGTCTACGTCGACCACGACCCCATCGGCAACGAGGACATTCACGTCCACGTGACGATCACCGTGGACGGCGAGAACCTCCGCGTCGACTTCACCGGCTCCGACACCCGGCAGGACCTGAAGGGCTACTCGAGCTTCGGGAACACGCGGGGCTACGTGGTGGCCCAGCTCGCCTCGATGATGGATCCCTCGATCCCGAAGAACGAGGGCTTCTTCAACTCGATCGACCTCGTCGTCCCGGAGGGCTGCGTGCTCAACCCGACGCCCGGCAAGACGGTTGCGGCGGGTACTCACCATCCCGGCGTCGAGGTGGGCGAGGCGATCGCCAAGGCCATGTCCGGGGTGCTCCCCGAGCGCGCCTGTCCGCAGATCTACAAGCTCGGCGGCCCGAACGTCTTCGTCGGCACGCATCCCGAGACGGGGCAGATGTTCATCGACCACGGCGTCGACGTGCTCGCCGCGTACTGCAACGCGGTCAAGGGACAGGACGGGTGGGGCTCGATGCCGGCCTCGTTCGGCAACCTGATCCGCGCCACGGCCGAGGTGAACGAGTCGATCTTCCCGGTGCGCCACGAGTGGTGCGACTACGCGCCGGACACGGGCGGGGCGGGAGAGTGGCGGGGCTGCGCCGGATCGAGGGTGGTGAAGCGCGTGTTGGTTCCGGCTTCGTTCTCGACCTGGATGGTCGGCATGAAGTACCCGATGGCCGGCGTCCAGGGCGGCTGCGACGGCTCGCCGAACGCGCTCACCGTGCGCTTCGACTCGCGCCCGGAGCACGTGGCCAACGTCGCCAACGCCGTGCCCCACGCTGCGGGCGAGGCGTTCGAGTACCTCTACGGCGGCGGCGCCGGCTGGGGCGACCCGCTGGACCGACCGGCGGAGCGGGTTCTCGAGGACGTGCTCGACGAGTACGTCTCGCTCGAGGCCGCCCGCGACGCCTACGGCGTGGTGCTCACCGGCAGCCTCGAGGAACTCGACCTGGTCCTGGACGTCGAGGCCACGCGGGAGCTGCGCAACTCTCGAAGGAACGGAGCGTGAGCTACCGGATCGGCATCGACGTCGGGGGCACCTTCACCGACTTCGTCCTCACCGGCGGCGAGGATCTCACCCTGCTCAAGTCGCTCACCACCCTTGAGGACCAGTCCATCGGAGTGATGCAGGGGATCGCCGCGCTCGCCGAGACCGAGGGCACGACGCTTCGCGCGCTGCTCGAGCAGACGGAGCTCGTGGTCCACGGCACGACCACCGCCGACAACACGATGATCGAGATGAATGGTGCGGTGACTGGGCTCCTCACCACCGAGGGTCACCGCGACGAGATCGAAATCCGCCGCGGCTTCAAGGAAGAGATCTGGGACCCGGCCCACCCGCCGCCCATCCCGATCGCGCCGAGGCGCCGGCGCATCGGCGTTCCCGAGCGGCTCGACTTCCGCGGTGACGTGGTGAAGCCGCTCGACGAGGACGCCGTGCGGCGCGCGGTGCGGCGGCTCGTGAAGCAGGACGTCGAGTCGATCGCCATCTGCCTGCTCTTCTCCTTCATCAACCCGGCCCACGAGATCCGGGTCAAGGAGATCGTCGAGGAAGAAGCGCCCGGCGTGCGCATCTCGCTCTCCCACGAGGTGATGCCCACGGCTCCCGAGTTCGAGCGGACCTCGACCACCCTCGTCGACGCCTACGTCGGCCCCGGAGTCGAGAACTACCTGAAGCGCCTCGAGGGCGCCCTGCGCGACGGCGGCTACGCGAACGATCTGCTCATCATGCAGTCGAACGGCGGCATCATGACCGCCGGCTTCATGGCGAAGCGGGCCGTGGCGTCGCTGGGCTCCGGGCCCACGGGCGGGGTGATGGGCTCCTGTGCCCTGGCCGAGCGTGCCGGGGTGTCGGACTTCATCGCCATCGACATGGGCGGCACCTCCTACGAGGCGTGCCTGGTGAGCGGCGGTCGCCCCAACATCAAGAGCTACTGGAACTGGCAGCACCGCTACCTCGTCGGGGTGCCGATGGTCGAGATGCACTCGATCGGTGCTGGCGGCGGGTCGATCGCGTGCGTCGAGGCCGGCGCCCTCAAGGTCGGCCCCGAGAGCGCCAAGGCCGACCCGGGACCGATCTGCTACGGACGCGGCGGATCGAAGCCCACGGTGACCGACGCGAACCTGGTGCTCGGGTACATCAACCCCCAGGCGCTCTGCGGCGGTGAGTTCAAGCTCACGACCGAGGGCGTGCGGGAGGCGATCCTCGAGCAGGTGGGACGCCCGCTGGGCATGGACGAGGTCGAGGCGGCCCACGGCATCTACCGGATCGTGAATGCCAACATGACGAACGCGATTCGCCGCGTCTCGTCCCAAGCGGGCCACGACCCGCGGCGCTTCAAGATGGTCGTCTACGGGGGAAACGGCCCGGTGCACGCCGGCTGCCAGGCCGAGGACCTCGGCATCCGCGAGCTGCTGGTGCCGAAGACCTCGCCGGCCTTCTCCGCGTTGGGACTCCTGATCGCGGACTACGCGGTGGACGCCCTGCGCTCCTACATCACTCCGGCAGGGCGCGCCGAGGCGGGCCGGGTGAACGAGCTCTTCGAGGCGCTCGAGCGCGAGGCCGAGCGCGAGCTCTCGGCCGCGGGCCTCGGTCGCGACGCGCTCCGCTTCCAGCGCTACCTGAACCTCTGCTACCCGGGCCAGACGTTCGACATGGCCGTGCCGGCGGTGACCGACGACGCCGGTCGTGTCAGCGATGCTCAGCTCCGGGAGACCGTCGAGGCCTTTCACGACCTGCACGAAGAGCTTCACACCTACGCGGTCCGGGAAGAGGAGCCGGTGGTGCGCGCTGTCCGGCTGCAGACGGTCGGGCGTACCCCGAAGCCCGGCCTGCGCGCGTACCCGCACGTCACCACGCCGGTCGGTGCGGCGCTGCGCTCGCGGCGGCCGGCCTTCTTCGATGGACGCTTCGAGGACACGCCGGTTTACGACGGCGACGAGCTGGGACATGGGCACGAGATCGCCGGACCCGCCATCGTGGAGGAGCGCTTCACGACGATCGTGATCCACCCGGACCAGACGGCGCGAATCGACTCGGACGGGAACTACGTCATCACCATCAGCTGAGGGACGGAACGTTGAGCGAGCCGAAGCTTCGAGAAGACGGGATGGTCGAGCTGGACGCCACGGACGTCGACCGCTGGGTGGGCAAGCCCCTGGGCGGCGGTGTCCTCAAGGACCCGATCCACCCCAACGACCTGCGCCGCTGGGCACAGGGAATGCAGAACCCGAACCCGCTCTACTTCGACGAGGAGTACGCGGCCGCGAGCCCCTTCGGGCGCATGGTTGCGCCGCAGTCGTTCGCCGTCTGCACGGACACGAGCCACGGGGCGGGGCCGGCGATCCAGGGCGTGATCCCCGGGCAGCACATGATCTTCGGCGGCGACGAGTGGTGGTTCTTCGGTCCGCGCATCGAGCCCGGGGATCGGGTCACCCACGAGCGGATGCTCTTCGACTACAAGGTGGCGGACACGAAGTTCTCGGGGCCGACGATGTTCTCGCGCGGCGACACCACCTACATCAAGCAGACCGGCGAGGTGGTCTGCAAGCAGCGCTCGACCTCCGTGCGCTACCTGGCCGAGAACGCGCGCAAGAAGGGATTCTTCGCCGACCGGGTGCGCAAGCAGTGGACCGAACAGGAGCTCGAGGAGCTCGAAAAGCAGAAGATGGACTACTGCCAGAGCTTCCTCGATCTCGGACATGAGAAGCGGCTCTTCGTGAAGGTCGGCGACAAGCTGCCGACCCGGCCGATCGGTCCGCACACCATCGCGAGCTTCACCACCGAGTGGCGCGCCTACATCATGACGGTGTGGGGTGCGTCGCGGGAGGTCGACGCCCTCGAGAACTCGACCCTCGAGGCCGGCTGGCTGCCCGAGATGTCGCGGGACAAGGAGGCCGCCAAGATCGACCCGAGCTACGGCGACGGGCTCTACCGCGGACCGTCCCGCGGCCACGTCCACGAGGAGTTTGCCCAGCTGATCGGCATGCCGCGCGAATACGGCTACGGCGCCTCGATGGGTGCTTGGATCGTCGACTACCTCACGAACTGGGCCGGTGAGTGGGGATTCGTCGCCTACAGCAACTTCTCCTACCGCAACCCGGCCCTCACCAACGACGCCAGCTTCCTCGACGGGGAGGTCGTCGACCTGGAAGAGGATCGCAACACCGGACGGCCCAAGGCGACCGTGAAGGCCACGATGACCAACCAGGACGGCGAGGTGATGGCGACGGGCACCGCGGACGTCCTGCTGCCGACGCCCTAGCGGTCACGGGCTCTCCTCGCCCGCGAGCTGACGGCGCAGGCGCCGGCCCACGCGCCGGAGCAGGCGCGAGTCCGGGTGCTGCGCCCGGGCGGCGTCGATCCTGGCGAGCCCGTCGCGGGGGCGGCCGGCCGCCACCTCCGCGCGGGCGAGGCGCTCGGCAGCCGGTGGGCGGGAGAGCTCCTCGGGCGCGACGCCCGCGAGCAGCGCGTCGGCCTCCGCGGCGCGGCCCGACTCGATCTGCAGGGCCGCGATTCGCCAGGTCGCCTCGGCACTCGTGGCCCGCGCCGACGCGGCGTGTTCGTAGTGTCCCGCGGCCCCGGCCGGGTCGCCCGCGCGCTCGGCGAGCAGGCCCAGGCTGATCCAGGGCGCCGCCAGCTCGGGCTGGAGCCGCGCCGCCTCGCGAAACGCCGCGCGCGCCTGGCCCAGGTGGTCCCGGGCCAGGAGCGCGTGGCCGAGCGCGAGCTGCGCCTCGTGGCTCAGCGGCTCGAGCTCTGCGGCCCGCCGCGCGTGGCGCTCGGCCTTACCGGTTGCCCCGAGCTCGAGGCTCGTCGCTGCCGCGAAGAGGGCCACCTCGAGCGCGCCCGGGTCGAGCGACTCGAGCAGGGCGAGCGCCCGTCTGGGGCGGCCTGCGAGCTTCGCCGCCACGACTGCCTGCATCGTGCGGCGCACCCCCATCATGTCTTTCGGGTCGGGCCCGTCGACGCGCTCCAGGTCCACCGCCTCCCAGCGCCGCCGCGGCACCGCGTAGCCCAGCTCCTCGAGCATGCGCCGCTCCTCCGCGCCCGGCGCCCGGCCGAAGCGCTCGACCCGGGTGTCCGCGAGCCGTTCCGAGAGAAGCGCGTCGAATTGTGCGGCCAGGTCGGGCCGGTCGGATGCCAGGTTCCGCGTCTCGCCGGGATCGGCGCGCAGGTCGTAGAGCTCCGGGCGCGGCGCCCGCACGTACTTGAAGTCGGCGCTGCGGAGACCGAACAGGGGACTCCAACCGTAGGCGAGGCGGGGCGCCAGCGTCTCGAGGTAAGCGAGCCGCCCCGGTTCGGAAGCGCCCTCCATGATGGGGGTCAGGTCGCGGCCGTCGAGTCCGGGCAGCGGCGGAAGCTCGGCGAGGGCGAGGAGCGTCGGGACGAGGTCCACCAGCCGCACGACCGCGTCGACCACGGTGCCGGCGGGCAGGCCGGCGCCGGAGAGGATCAGCGGCACGCGCTGGGTGGCGTCGTAGATCCCCAGCGAGTGCGTGCCCTCGCCGTGCTCCCCGAGGCTCTCGCCGTGATCGCTCGTCGCCACGAAGAGCGTGCCGGCGTCGGGCCAGCGTGCGCGCACCGCGGTGACGAGTCGCCCCACCTCCGTGTCGGTACGCTCCACCTCCGCGGCGTAGCGCTCGCGGGGAGTGGCCGAGTCCGGTCCCTCCCACGGCGCGTGGGGATCGAAGAAGTGGACCCACAGGAAGAAGCGGTCCGGGGCGTCTTCGAGCCAGTCGAGGGCCGCGTCGACCACGCGGCTCGCCGGGCGCTCGGGAATGCCGTAGACGCGGCGGCTGCCCTGGAGGCCCATCGTGTCGTCGTAGGTGCCGAAGCCCCGGGCCAGCCCGTGCTGGCGATCCAGGATGAAGGAGCCCAGGAAGGCCGCCGTTGCCCAACTGGCCCCGGCCAGGGCCTCGGGCAGCGTGGCCAGATCGTCCGGCAGCGCGAAGGTCATGTTGTCGCGTACGCCGTGGTGCGGCGGGTCGAGGCCGGTCAGGATGCTCGCGTGCGAGGGAAGCGTGAGTGGAGCGGGGGAGATCGCGGCCGTGAAGCGCACGCCGCTCTCGGCGAGGGCGTCGAGATTCGGTGTCTCCGCGTTCGCGCCTGTGTAGGCGCCGACGAAGTCGGCCCGCAGCGTGTCGATCGTGACGAGGACGATCCGCTGGGCCGGCACTCGCTGGGCCGGCTCCCGCGGACGCTCGCACCCGGAAGTGCAGGCGATCGCCAGGGCCAGGAGGCCCAGCGCGGGAGCGAGGGACGTGCCCGACACGGGTCCGCGAGTATACGTCCGGCCGCGTCCATGCCACGAGCGTCTTCGGCCAGGCGGCGACGTCGCTGTGCGAGCAGGCTTTACGCCGGCTCGACTGGGTGGTACATCGGGTTCATGGACGTCGACGATCCCCGGCTGACGCTGCCGCGCTTCCTCGACCAGGTCTCGGACCGCTTCCGCGACCGCGTCGCGATCCATTTCGCCGGGCGAAACACCAGCTACGCGGAGC
>SPKZ01023710.1_pt1 | contig 11661 bp, 8 predicted proteins | sample 2456571 | NCBI WGS metagenome assembly SPKZ01 (sample SAMN11192286, study PRJNA482655) | marine metagenome | biome: ENVO:00000447; feature: ENVO:00000244|ENVO:00000211|ENVO:00000569|ENVO:00002023; material: ENVO:00002151; isolation source: ocean water from marine abyssalpelagic zone ...
AAGACGGCAACCTATTTCATTCGAGTAATCGCAGAATACGATCCGGAGAAAGCAGCCGCCGAGGCTCGCGCTGCCGGATTTCTTCCTGCGGCTGACGGTGTCGGAGAGTTCCGCGGCACCGTTGACTGGGGCCTGGTCTATGGCTACCGCTAGGTTTCATCATGTGCCCCGGCACGGATCGCTGACCGGTGAGGCTTTCTTTCAGGAAAGCAGTGAATGTGTTAGTGCCAGGGTTTTCCCTGCATAGTATGGCTGAAAAAACACTAGAGTTTGAGAGTCCTCATTTCCTTCACAGCCTTTTTGCCGACGACGTTGGCATGCTCAAGGAAATGGGTGATCAACTCGGGATCACGGTTACGACGCGTGATGCCTGGGTGAAGTTCGAAGGAAGCGAGGACAGCGTTCGCGCTGGCCAGGCGGTTTTTGCGGACCTGGAGGAAGCTCGTCGTCGTGGCGGGGCAATCACTCCTCATTCTTTCCGCTATGCGATGAAAGCGGCGGCTGCCGTCAATGAACCGGATGGTTCGCACGACATCTTTCCTGAAGAATCGAATACCAGGATGGAAACAGCAAAAGTTTCTGAACTGTTCGATACCCGCTTGCTTGGTGGGGGAGGGAAACCGGCTGTAACACCGAGAACGAAGAACCAGCGGGACTACATCGAGGCCCTGAATTCGCACGATGTGGTGTTCGGCATTGGTCCAGCGGGCACAGGAAAGACTTACCTGGCGATGGCTTATGCGCTCAATCTGCTCAAGAGTCGCCAGATCGATCGTATCATGCTGACGCGTCCGGCGGTGGAAGCGGGTGAGGCTCTTGGGTTCCTGCCGGGCGCTCTCGAGGAAAAGGTGCTTCCGTACCTGCGGCCGCTCTACGACGCGATGAATGACATGCTTGATAGTTCCGAGGCGCTTCGTTTTGCCGAAAAGAATCTGATCGAGATTGCTCCACTTGCCTACATGAGAGGGCGAACCTTGAACCGCGCCTGTGTGATTCTGGATGAGGCGCAAAATGCAAGTCGCGAACAGATGCTGATGTTTCTGACCCGGATGGGCGAAGACTCCAAATGTATCGTCACCGGTGACCCATCGCAGATCGATTTGCGCCCCAAGAAGAAATCGGGGCTGCTGGAAGCGATGTCACTTCTACACGGAATTGAGGGGGTCTCCTTCGTTCGTTTTGAGCGCGAGGACGTGGTTCGTCATCCGGTTGTGGCACGCATTATCGAGGCCTACGAACAGGGGCGGGAGGAGAACGAAGCGCAGGAAAGCTAGGTGTCGGACTAGTGGAGTGCTACAACGGAAGATTTGACGTTGAGGCATTCACGAATCGATTCCTCGATCGCGGTGAGGCGGTCCGGATCCGTAATCTTTTTTTCGCTCGCTGAATCCACCAGAAAGAAGCGGTCGATGGCGGCTCCGGCCTGGGTGCTGATTCTTGCGTTGAGAACTTCGGCATCAAGGTTGCCGAGAATGGTGAAGATCTCGTAGAGCAACCCAATGCGGTCCTCGGCCTGGATCTCGAGCACGGTGGATTCCGGTTCGAGATCGTTGGAAAGAATGACCCGCTGAGGGATATCGAAGTTGGGTGGTTCCGCCTGAGTGACAGACGGGGTGGCCTGCTTTTCGATCAGCGATTCGAAGTCCACGACACACTCGTCCACGCTGAATTCATCGTGCATCATCTTCTCGATCCGTTCGATTTCGCGGGGAGAAGTCACCGGATTAAGGGTCGCAGTGCAGATGCGGAAAATGTTCAAAACCAGATCGTCGGAACGGGTGAAAAGGTCGGCAGAGAGAATGTTCAGGTTACGGGCGGCCAGTGCTCCGGCGACCTTGGAAAGCAGGAGGTGGCGGTTCCAACCGGCCACCTCGAGGAGGCTGTATCCTTCGTCGGGACGGGCTTCCCACCCTAACTTTGGCACCATGGCGTCGTGAGTGGTGCGGTGAACCGATTTGAAGAAACGGTGAAACAGTTTCACATGGCGGGTAATACTGGTCGAGCCGCGGTGGCGAAAATACCGTTCCGGCATGGCTCTGAAGTGCGCTTCCACTTCTTCACGGTAGCTATCGGGCGCTTTGTTAATGACCTTCTGCTTGGTCTCTTCTTTGGGGCGATTGAACTGGTCCTGAAAGGATTTGCGATCTTCGAAGAAGGCAGCGGTGGACTGATGGAGCTGTCGCATCAAGGAGGCCTTCCAATCGTTCCAGGCCTCTTCGTTGGTGCCGTTTGAGTCAACGTAAGTGAAGAGGTGTAGGGCCTCCATGGCGTTGGTGTTCTTCACGGCCCCGGCAAAATCAGCGATCGTGTTAGGGTCGCTGATATCCTTGGTCGTGGCGGTCCGCCAGAAGGTCAGGTGATGATCCACCAGGAACATGATGAGGCGCAGGCGGTCACCGGTGTAGCGGAGGCGTTTGCAGACGTTGGCGGCGAGAATGGCGCTGGCGTCTTCGTGATGACGCACTTCCTCAGCCCGGCCTGTGTCATGCATCAGCAGTGCGATGTACATGGCGACAGGATCTTCCATGTCCTGGAAGGTTTTGCGGAAGAATTGCTTCTTGGGATCCTCTGAATGGATGAGTCCGTCCAGCACATCGATGCAGCGCAGGGTGTGCTCGTCGGCAGAATAGCGGTGGAAAAACTCGTGCTGAACCAGGTCAGTCAGCTTTCCGAATTCCGGCAGGTAGCGACCGAGGAAACCGTTTCGGTGCATGCGTCGGAGAATATGAGCCACCTGGCCCCGATTCTGGAGGATCTCTTCGAAGGTTTCCCGATTCGATTTGTTGCGTCGGAAGTTGCCGTCGATGAGATGCCAGTTCTGTTTGAAGAGGCGCCTGATTTCAGGGCTGGTGCGCAGATGGCGGCGCTGAGTATGCAGGAAAAAGCGCATGAGGCGCTTAGGGTCTTCGGTAAAGATATTGTCGTTCTCAGGATAGATCAGTCCGCCCTTTTCGTAGAATCCGTCGAAAGATTCGCCCCCGGTAATCTGGCGGGCGAGGAAGTTGAAGACCGGAATCCGGCTGGTGTCGTCGCTGACCACTTCGAGGCGGAAAGTCTGCATCAGCGATGTGCTGTGATGGAACAGGTTTCGCGTATGACGGTAGTAGTCGCGCATGAATCCTTCGCTGCGGCGAATGATATTCTTGCCGGGATATTCGAGATTCGTGGCGACAATTCCCTGGAGGCGCAAGGTGAGGATGTCTCCGGAACGTCCTTTCTGCGAATAGTGAAGCTCGTTGCGGACGCGCATGAGGAATTCGTAGGCTTCCTCGATTTCTTCGAACGCGATTTCAGTGAGTCGGCCCTCTTCGACGAGTGCCTTGAGGTCGCGTGATTTTCTGAGCACCCAGATGACCCAGACCAGGTTGTGATAATCGCGGAGGCCTCCGCAGCCTTCCTTCACATTGGGCTCCTGGAGGTGGATGGTGCGGCCGTTCTTGGCATGCCGGGAACGAATGTCGCGGCTGCGTTCGTTGAGATACGACTTTTCGTGGCCGCGAATGCAGTGCTCAAAGAAGGCGTCCTCGAAGTCGTCGAACAGGGTCCCGTCGCCGGTAATGAATCGAGCATCAAGCAACGTGGTCTTGGTCTGGTGATCCTTATTGGCAAACTTGCAGGCCTCCTTGATGGATCGAACCGGGTAGCTCACGTCGAGTCCCAGATCGAAGAGCATGAGGGACACCTGGTTGACAGTTTCCTGAACGCTTTCGTGGAGATTGCGGCTCGAACCGGGGACAAGAAACTGAAGGTCAATGTCGCTCCCGGGGTTGAGATGGCCCCGGCCGTAGCCGCCGCTGGCGACGAGGGTAAGCGGGTGCTGTTTCCCGGTTTTCTCGACAGCTCCGGTTTGCTTGAGGCAGTGATGGAAGACATCGTTGATGAGGACGTCCATCAGCGCAGAGCGACGGACGCACACATCGATACCGCCCATGCCGCTGCGATGAGCATCCTTGATGTCGTTTCTGACAAGCTTGAGAAACTCGCGATACAGTTTCAGGCGTGAAGCATTCTTTCCGGCCCCTGCCAGGATCGTCTTGAGGCGCTCTTCAGCCTTGGCGCGGGCTTCTTCTGTCGACTTAGAGGGTGACATGTCGGCTCGAATTAAACCAGAACGGAGATGTTTGCGAAAACTATTTGCTTTGGAAGCGTCGGCTGGGCTTAGCTTGGTTTCGTCATGTCCGCGCAAGAAACTCTACCATTTCCTTCAAACCCCGGGCATTCCCGCCGCCGTCTATTGGGCGCGGTCTCGATGGTGATCCTTGGCCTTTATACCGGCGGCACGGTTCGCGGAGCGGATGTCATCCGGATTGCAATGGGGTCCTGTGCCGACGAGAAGAAGAAGCACCCGATCTGGGAAGCGGTGGTGGCGACGCAGCCGGATGCATTCGTGTTTCTCGGGGACAATGTCTACGCCGATACCGAGGACATGGAGGAAATGAGAAGGTCCTACGAGATGCTGGGAGAGAAACCCGGTTATCAGGCCTTGCTGAAGACTTGTCCCGTTTATGCAATCTGGGATGATCACGATTACGGGGTGAACGACGGAGGAGCGGAGTATCCCATGCGCGAGGGTGCCGAGGCGGAATTTCACCGGTTCTTTCAGACGCCTGGAGATGCTGACTCGCGCAGCCGACCGGGAATCTACGATGTCGACTACATCAAGTCGGCTGGTGGCAAGGTGCTGCAATTGATCCGCCTGGATACACGCTATTTTCGGGGGCCGCTGGTCAAACTACCCGAGCGCACGAAACTCGGTCCCTATGATCGAAACAGGGATGAGTCAGCTACGATTCTCGGGGCGGCTCAGTGGGCCTGGCTGGAAGAGGTTCTGGACGAGCCTGCGGATGCGAGGGTCATTGCCACCAGCATTCAGTTTCTGCCCCAGGAGCACCGCTGGGAACTTTGGGAGAACTTTCCCCATGAGCGGCAACGGATGCTGAATTTGCTGAAACGGAAGGCGACAGGCCCGGTGTTTTTCATGAGTGGCGACCGGCATATGGGCGAGATCATGAAGCTGAAGGTCGACGATCCGGCCAGCCCGGGCTTTCCTGTCTATGAAATCACCTCGAGCGGTTTGACGAATGCTGGAGGCGGAACAGCGGGGGAGCCAAACCGTCATCGGGTCAGTCCGACGAATTTTCAGAGCCGGAATTTTGGTCTCATGACCATCGACTTGGACTCGAGGAATGTCCTCCTCGAGCTTCGGGATGTAGAAGGCCAGGTCGTTGATTCCTACCAGGTTGACCTGGATGCCGCTGAGTAGTCGACTCAGCGGGCCATGGGTGTGACGGACCGGGCTTTCGGACCGGGAACTTCCGGAGCAGGGATGCGACCGTTGTAGTTTGAGTTCGCACTGAACGGCTGAGTCAGACCTGCGGGGGCATATGACTGGGTAGTTGCCGGGGCTGGTGCGCGGTCTCCGGAGCGGTCCTGATTGTTTGTTACTGCCGGGGGAGGGGCAGGGTCACGTTCCCGCTGATCAATAGGCGCCTCGTGTTTCTTCAGGTTGGGATGATAGGCAACCGCATCCTGGTAGTGGAGCCACATGGCATTCTTAGCGGCGAAGAGTCCAAGAACTGCGGTGGCAATACCAAGGCCGTAGCCAATACGATTGCGGTTAATACCAATCATGATGGTGACCGTGGCGGCAAGAACCAGCAGGCGAAATTTCCATGAGGATGCGATCCACGCCTGCGTGTTCGAGTTGAATCCCTTCATGCGTGCCGGTGAACTGATCTTGTAGACCTGCTCCATTCGCGGCTGGGCAGAAAGTCGCGCGTCCTTGTAGGGGACGTGGGTGAGAGCGGAAACTCCGACCACGATCAGGGCGGCAATCTGGAGTTTCGGGGCTTTCATGAAGTAGCCGAATATCAGCATGGCAACACCGATCAGGATTCCATAGAAGATCATAGGCTCCAGGAGCAGGAACCGGTATTCGGGATCGCTGTAGGCGGTCAGGAGTTGCTCGATTTGCAGAATGAACTCGCTCATGACGGAATTAAAGTAGGTCGGGTTGTTCGCCGGCGGGGCGGTCAGGGGGCGTGGCCCCGAGTTTCTGGTAGGCTAGCGGCATGGCTGTCCGACCTCTCGGGGTGCGTTTGAGGAATCCTTTGAGGATCAGGAAAGGTTCGTAGACTTCGTTGATGGTCGCTTCATCTTCCCCGACCGCGACAGCGATGGAGTTGAGGCCGACTGGACCGCCGTTGTATTTGTAGATCACGGCGTTGAGGATTCGGATGTCCATCTCATCCAAGCCGTCTTCGTCGATGTCGAGCATGGCGAGCGCGTCGTGGGCGACCTTTTGGGTGATGACGTTGTCGGCGCGAACCTGGGCGTAGTCGCGAACCCAGCGGAGCAGACCGTTTGCGATCCGAGGGGTTCCACGGCTGCGGGCGCCAATTTCGAGGGCGCCTTCGTCTTCGATCGGCACAGAGAGCAGGGAGGCGGAGCGTTTCAGGATCGTCACCAGCTCTTCGGGGGAGTAGTAGTCGAGCCGATTGGTGATGCCAAAACGGGAGAGCAGGGGGCGCGTCAGCATGCCTGCCTTGGTCGTGGCGCCGACCAGCGTGAATTTGGGGAGGTTCAGGGCAATCGACCGCGCATTGGGGCCCTGATCGATCATGATATCGAGTTTGTAGTCCTCCATCGCGGGGTAGAGATACTCCTCAATCGCGGGGTGGAGTCGGTGGATTTCATCGATAAAAAGGAAATCCCCATGCTGGATCGTGGTGAGAATTCCTGCGAGATCGCCTGCTTTTTCGATCTGTGGGCCACTTGTGATGTGGATTTCGCTGCCGAAAGCGCGGCAGAGAATGTGCGCCAAGGTCGTTTTACCCAGCCCCGGTGGGCCGCAGAGGAGGACGTGGTCAAGGGCGTCGCCACGCTGCTTGGCCGCTTCAATCATCAGCATGAGGCGCTCTTTGACCTTGTTTTGGCCGCAGAATTCCTCGAAGTCCGGAGGTCGGAGGCTGTTTTCGAATTCGCCAGTCGGTGTGGCGTCCGGTTCAGGTTGTAGCGGGGCTGACACGGTTAAGTGGGTTCAAAGGGCAGGATGGCCGCAAAATGGCTCAAAAGTTTTGTATTTACAGGCATTAAAGATAACCTAAAAATTATAAAAGTCGATATGTTTTGGTTGAAGAAATATGCTTTTGATATAAACGATTGCGAAGGGCCAAATTTGGCGGTTTAGTTGGCATGGTTTTAGCCTCAGTAATCTGCCCAGACGGGCAAATTCCGGCTTGACCTGACGCTTGAATCCCGTATCTAAACTGGTTTCTTTCGGAACCGTTTTTGAACCGCCCAGATTCTTCCCGTTTCCGGAACACACAAACAGCTAATGAATTTTTTCAGACGTAGTCTAACGAGTCGCTTTGGTCAGTCTGCCGCGATGCTGGCCGCCGGCTTGCTCCTTACGATTGGTGCTTCGCAACACGCTGAAGCTCAGGAGGGAAAAACGGTGAAGTCTGTCGATGTCCAGTATGTCGGATACCAGACAGTCGCCAAGGACAGAATCCTTTCCAGTACCTCAACTCGTGTTGGAGACAAGCTCTCTCTCGCTGTTGTCGATGAGGATGTTCAGAACCTCTACAAAAGTGGCGACGTTGAGAACGTAAAGGTGCTCGCTGAGAACGTCAGCGGAGGCGTTGCTCTCATCTACGTTGTTCAGACTCGCGCCGTCTACGGCGGAGCGCAGTTCGCCGGTAACACAGTGGTGGACACGAACAAGCTGAAGCGTCAGGTCGATCTCCGGGTGAACAGCCCGATTGACGAAGAGGCTCTCAAGACTGCCCGCGAAGACATGCAGGAGATTTACCGGAAGAAGGGTTTCTCTGAAGCAACGGTTTCCTACCGCATCGGTGCACCGACGGCTGAGGGTTACTCCGTTGTCGTTTTTGAGATCGATGAGGGAACTCAGGGCGTCATCGGGAATATCGAGTTCGTCGGAAACACTGCTTTCCCCTCCGCTCGTCTTAAGGAGCAGATGACTCAGAAGGAGAAGGGGCCGCTTTCTTTCATTGGTGATAAGGGTGCCGCCGACGCTGAAACCCTGGCTCAGGATGTCCGCGCTATCGAAGATTTCTACCGCGACAATGGATACCTCAACGCCAAGGTTGTGAATGTTTCCCGGGTTCGCTCTGATGCCAAGTATGTCGACGTTATCCTCACCATCGATGAGGGTGGAACTTACGTCGTCGACAGCCTCGCTATTAACGGTATCTCCGTCCTCTCGATGCAGGACGATGTCATGCCTTACCTTCGCACCAAGGCGGGTGACAAATTTGCCGGTAATTCTCTCAAGTCGGATATTAAACTGATCACCGATCAGTATGGCAGCCGTGGTTATGCCGATGCTCAAGTCATTCCCCGTCTGGAAGACGCCGGCAACGGTGCTGTCCGCGTAGTGATTGATGTGACCGAGGGACGCGCCTACCGCATCGGCCAGATTCACATCGAAGGTAATGACAAGACGAAGGATCACGTGATTCGCCGTGAGCTGCCGCTTGAGCCCGGTCAGCCTTTCGACACCACCAAGACGGAGGTTACCCAGCGCCGTCTTGAGAACATGAACTACTTCGCAAACGTGGAGTTGATGCCCCTTCCCACCAGCTACCTGGATGAGAAAGACCTCCTCATCCGCGTGGTTGAGAAGCCTACCGGATCCGTCAACTTCGGCGCGGGTTTCAGCTCGATCGACAGCCTGACCGGTTTTTTCGAGATCACCCAGAGCAACTTCGACCTCTTTGACTGGCCCAGCTTCTCGGGCGGCGGACAGCGTTTTCGCTTCAGTGCCCGTGCGGGTGGCGAGCGTCAGGACTACAGCATCTCCATCACTGAGCCGTGGGCATTCGGTCACCGTATCGCTCTCACGACCGAGGGTTACTACCGCGACCTTCTCTTCGTCAGTGATCAGTACGACCAGCGTAATGTCGGTGGTGCGATCAACCTTCGTAAGTCTCTCGGAGAGTTCACCTATGGAACGGTTGAATATCGTGGCGAGAATGTGAAGATTACAACGGAGCCGAATGCTTCTCCTCTGTTCATGGCGGAGGCCGGAAGCTTCTTCAAGAGCTCAATTAATGTCAGCGTGGTTCGCGACACTCGCGACAACATCTTTCTGCCGCGCACTGGTTCAAAGATCTCTGCTGGATTTGAGTTTGCCGGACTTGGCGGTGACGTTGATGACAACATCTTTACGGTGCAGGGCTCGAAATACTTCAACCTGCCCTATGATGCGATTGTGAGCTTCGTAGGTCGCTACCAGTACTCCTCGGATGGAGATCACATCTTCACTCGTCACTTTCTCGGTGGTGCCAACAATCTCCGAGGTTTCGATTATCGCGACGTCGGTCCGCGTGATCCGGTGAGCCTTGAAGTGCTGGGAGGCAATCAGGCTTGGTACGGAACTGCTGAGGTTACCGTTCCGATCGTTGAGAAAATTCGCGGTGCCCTCTTCTACGACATTGGTGAAGTCAGCGACGGTCCGGTGGGCAGCGTTGGTGGTGGGGTGAATTCTGACTGGGGTATCGGTGTTCGTATGTTCGTGCTCGGTAACGCTCCGGTTCGTCTCGACTACGCTTTCCCTCTGCAGGCTGATCAATTCAACGACGAAGGTGGGCGCTTCCAGTTCACGATGGGTGCTCAGTTCTGATCTGAAGGATTTTTTCCTAAGAAACCCCCTCCTAGACCCGTCTGTTCGAAGGGCTGTTGCGACGTTTCTCGCTGCCGCTTTGTTTTAAATTGCTACGAATCTCTACAAAACATCCAACATGAAGTACAACCTGCCATCCTTCCTTTGTGCTCTAACCATCGCTGCCAGCGCCTTTGGTCTCAATGCTAACGCTGAGGAGCTCAAGATCGCCGTCGTTGATATGCAGGAGGCGCTTAACAAGTTTTACAAAACTGACATCGAGGTTGAGAAGATCAACGCGATGGCTGACGAGAAGCGCAAAAGCCTCGATGAGTTCCAGGCCGCTTACCAGCAGATGAACACCAAAATGGCCGAGCTCGACAAGACTGCTCGTGATACTCTGCTCGACGAAAGCGTGCGGAAGGATGCTTTGGAACAGCTTCAGGCACTTGCTCAAGAGCGTGCCGTGAAGGGGCAGGAAATTTCAGATGCCCAGCGTAAGGCCTCAGCTGAAGTGATGCAGGCGCGCACCGAAATGGAAGGCACGCTTGTTGGTGAGATCAAGGAGACCGTCAATTCTGTCGTTGAAGCTCATGGGCTCGACCTCGTCTTCGATAAGTCGTTCCTTCCCAAAGCAAACAAGGCGATCGTTTACACTTCCGCTAACGTGAAAGACCTGACGGAAGAGGTGATTTCCCAACTCAACGCAGGTGCTCCGGCAACGTCAACGACCACGACGTCGACACCCTGATACTTTATTTCACGTGAGATCGTGAATTCGAGAGCGGCGGTTTTTCCGCCGCTTTTTTGTGTCCACCTCAATCGAAGAGATCATGAAAACGACTGTTGCTGAAATCACAACGCTGGTAGGCGGAGAACTGCTGCGCGGAAATCCTGAAGCAGAGCTGACTAGCTTTGCCGCGCTCGATCAGGCTGATGGCAGTTGCGTCAGCTTCTTTGGCAACGCCAAGTACCTGGAACAGTTGCAGGGAACCAAGGCCGGCCTCGTGTTGGTGCCGGTGGCTGAGGCTCCTGCCCCGGAGACTGCGGCTGTTGTTCTGGTGGAGAACCCGGTGGTTGCCTTTGATGCGATCGTCCGTCAATACGGAGTGAAGCCGCCGGAGTTTGTTGCCGGGGTGCATGAATCAGCTTGGGTGGCGCCTGATGCTGATGTAAACGCTGGTGAAGTCAGTGTGCTGGCCAATGCGACCGTTTCTGCGGGAGCTTCGGTTGGAAAGGGAAGTCGAATTGGGTCCGGTGCCGTGATTGGCGAAGGCGCCGTGATTGGCGAGGACTGCGAGATCGGCCCCAATGTGACGGTTCGCGAGGGTTGTATCATCGGGGATCGTGTCATTCTGCACCCGGGAGTTGTGGTCGGAGCTAACGGATTTGGATTTGAATTCATTGAGGGGCGGCATCAGAAGATCGAGCAGCTTGGAATCGTCCGTGTGGATAATGATGTCGAGATCGGCGCTTCTACCACGGTTGATCGTGCCCGCTTTGGCGAGACTGTTATAGGTGAAGGCACCAAGATCGACAACCAGGTCCAGATCGGGCACAACGTCATCATTGGAAAGCACTGCATCATCGTGGCGCAGACGGGAATCTCCGGTAGCACTCGAATCGGAAACTACGTGACTCTCGCTGCGCAGTGTGGCGTGGCAGGGCATCTGGAGATCGCGGATCAAGTCACCTGTGGCGGTCGCTCCGGGGTGATTCAATCCATCACGGAACCGGGCGGCACTTACTTTGGCTACCCGGCCCGACCCTTGAAGGAGGATCGGCGTGAAAGCATGCGTATTAAGCAACTCGGTGGTTTGCTCAAGCGGGTAAAAGCGCTCGAGAAGAAGGCGGGCGAGTAACTCGCCGCTAGAGATCGACTTTCTGTCCTGGCTTGGGAACGATGATGCGTGAGTGAGGCAGTCGCTCACTCAGTTCGCGGTGGAACCATGATTTTGCGGCCGGATCTCCGTGAACAAGTATGATATTGTCAGGATCACAGGATACTGTGTAATCGGCCAGTTGCTCGCGTG
>SPKZ01011740.1_pt1 | contig 11659 bp, 11 predicted proteins | sample 2456571 | NCBI WGS metagenome assembly SPKZ01 (sample SAMN11192286, study PRJNA482655) | marine metagenome | biome: ENVO:00000447; feature: ENVO:00000244|ENVO:00000211|ENVO:00000569|ENVO:00002023; material: ENVO:00002151; isolation source: ocean water from marine abyssalpelagic zone ...
AAAGAACCTAGAAAACGTTGAAGAATTTACTGCTGAAAAAATTGAAGAAGCTAATAAGCTAAACGATGAATTTTCAAAGCTAAAATCTGAAATTGAAGTTAAGGAAGCTATTTCAGCAAACATCGCTTCATCTTCTGCTTCGGCAAGAAAAACAAGCCCATCAACTGAGAAAAAACCAGCAGGTGTTACAGGTGGTGGAATTGAAAGAAAAATGCTTAATGGCAACTATGGCTTTGAAAGCCAAGGTCACTACTACCAAGCCGTAAAAGATGCGGCAATGGGCAACATGAGCGATCATATTATTAAAGTTCAAAACTCACAGAGGGAAGCTGTTGGTCAAGACGGTGGCTTTCTTGTTCCCGCTGACATGGTTTCAGAAATTCAAACGCAAATTGAAAGTGATGAATCTCTACTTTCTAGATGTAACACTATGAATATTTCTGGTAATAGAATTTCAATGCCAGTTAACGAAAATTCTCCTTGGGAAGGCAACGGTGATCACATCACTGCTTACTGGACAGGAGAAGGCAAGAAGATTGACAAGTCTAAGTCAAAGTTCAAAGACGTAGAAATTAAGGCAGAAAAACTTGCTGCGCTAATTCCTGTGACTGAAGAACTTCTTGAGGACACTACTGCAATGGCGTCTTATATCCGCACAGAAACTCCAAGAGTTTTTACGGCCGCTATTAATAACGCAATTGTTAGTGGTGATGGTGTTAAGAAGCCGACTGGTTTTTTAAAGTCAAGCTTTGGTTTTGAAGTAGCGAAAGAATCTGGTCAAGCTGCTGATACTGTTATTTTTAATAACTTAAAAAAGCTCTACACTCATGCGCTTCCAAGAGCCAAAAGAAATGGTATTTTTATTTACAACGCTGGTGTTGAAGAACAACTTATTGGTATGAAGCTAGAACCTAGTTCAACTGATTCTGTTTCTGTTTATCTTCCAAACAATAGTATCGATGGTGCGCCATACGGAACACTTTGGGGGCGTCCGGCTTTCCCAATGATTGGAGCGATGCCTGAGCTCGGTGATTTGGGTGACATTTGTCTTGTTGATCTTTCTTATTACTACGCTGTTTTAAAAGTAGGTGGAATGAGAGAAGAAATTTCTACTCATTTTTACTTCGACACTGATGAGGTGGCTTTTAAGTATACTTTTAGAATGGGTGGTTTGGTTCCCTTTAAACAAGCTCAGGGAACTGAATTTGGTGATTACAAGCTCAGTGGCTTTACTTACCTACAGGCGAGAGCTTAATTTTTATTTAAGCGCGGGGGTTGTGGCCCTCGCTGCATAAGGAGATTTATAAAATGGAAAGTTTAGTATCAGAAAAAGTACACTTTCAAAGTGCTCTTGGCTCTACAGATGTTGCTTCGGCAACTCTTACTTCCTGGGTTGGGTTGAAAGGTGCTTTAAAGCTTAGATGTTTAATTAGAGTAGAATCTGCTGCTGCCGATGTTTCAGTAACACTCAGACAGGCGCAAGATGCATCAGGGACAGGTGCTAAAGACCTTTTAAGATGCCTGCCTCTAGTTTACAAAGTTGACGGACAACCTTCAGTTTTAGTTGAAGAGGCAGATCCTGCGGTCGCTTCATACACTGTTGCCGATCTTAATGGTGCTGCTGGTTACATTGCTATTGAGGTTGAAGGTTCAAATCTTGACGAAGGTTTTACACACTTCGCAGTTTCAGTTGATGGTGGTGCTTCAAGGCTAGCCGTAGCAACTTTTGAAGCTGACACAGAGTTTAAGCCTGCTTTTGAACAGGATCTTTAATAAATTTTAAATTATCCTTTCATACGGGGGGCTTGTCCCCCCTTTTTTTTAGGAGATCAAAAATGGATTCATTTAAGCATTATGTAGTAATGAGATATTCGACAGGTGAATATAAAGAAGGCCAGATTGTTGGATGTAAAGACGAGGTTGAGCTACGCAGGCTTGCTCGCAGAGGTGGTGTTATTTGTGACGCTCCGAAAAAAGATGTAAAGAGTGAAAAGCCAAAAACAATAAGAAAGCCAAAAGCAAAGGTTGATAAGCCTTCTAAAGACGAGCAAAAAGACATACAATCTAAAGAAGAAACTTTAGACAAAGAATAAATCCATGGCAAAAATTTGGGATATTTTTAACGTTCGAAGGTACTTCCCTCGTCAACCCGAAGCCAATACTAAAAGAAAAGTATTTTTCGGAAGCAAAAATGTTTACGTTGATGATGATGTAGCAATGACCGTAGCCGCTTTTAATCGCGGTGTTATATATATTGCTACTCAGCTTGCTAAACTTCCTTGGCAAGTTAAAAATATGAACAATGAGCTAATACCAAATTCAAGATTAAATTTTCTTTTAAATAGATCTCCAAATCCACATACAAACTCTTTTAATTTAAAAGTTGCAATTTTAATTCATGCAATCGTAAAGGGTAATGGTTACTGGGAAATTGAAAGAGAAGTGACCGGTAGGGTAAAAAATCTTTGGTTTATTCCAGCTTACGATGTTGAGCCTACTTATCTAGAGGATGGTAGTCTTGTATATAGAATTACAGGTGGATCGGCATCTAGAAGCGAGAACGGGATTCTTTTTTTGTTACCCAAGGATATTTATCATCTAAGAGGGTTTCACACTAAAGACTCCGTAACAGGGATGGGCGTTGTTGAATATGCAAAGAAAACACTTGGCATATCAACGGGCGCAGACACTTATGCAGCGGGACTCTATGCAAATGGAGGTATTCCAAGCGGTGTCTTGAAGACCCCTGGTGTTTTAAGCGACGCTGCCTATGAAAGAGTTCAAGAGTCATGGGAATCTAGGACAAGTGGCAGAAAAACAGGGTCAGTTGTAATACTCGAAGAAGGGATGGATTATTCTCCAATTTCTGTTAGCCCGGAATTGCTTCAGTTTATTGAATCTAGAAAATTTGGTGTTCCTGAAATTGCAAGATTTTTAGGCGTTCCCCCCACTAAGCTTTATGATCTCGCTCAGTCGACATACAATAATATTGAACAAGAAAACTTAGCAGTTGCAAATGACACTTTAGACCCATGGGCTAGAAACATGGAAAGCGAAGCTGATGCTAAGTTTCTCGGCAATAATATGTCCAGGAAAACTGAAATTGATTTATATCAAGTTTTTCGTGGCGACATGGACACTAGATCTTCTTATTTTCAAAGAATGATGGGTATGGGTTCTATGACTCCAAATCAAATTAGAGAAAGAGAAGGTATGCCTCCTTACGAAGACGGGGACAAGTATTATATTGCAACAAATAATTTCACGCCGGTTGATAGGGTTGATGAAGTTATTGATGCTCAGGTTGGAGCAAATGATAATTCCAACAATGAAGATGAAGAACTGAGAAATGCAGTTGTAAACCATCTTTTAAAATAGCCAAACTCGCCATTGAGCGCAGTAGGTATGACATGGATGAAAAATTAATTTTAGCAGTAGCAGCAGCTATTGTTAAAAAACATTCAGATAAAATTTCTGTCATGCGAGGTCCTCGCGGTCGAGACGGAAAATCTTTTTCATTCGAAACTTACAAAGATCAGTTAACACAAATAATTACAAATTATATTTTTTCAATTTCTGAAGAGTTAAAAGGCGAAACAGGTAAACAAGGTCCCCAGGGAGAGAAGGGTGAAATTGGCCGTAACGGACCCAGAGGGCAACGCGGTAAGCAAGGACTTCAAGGTCCCAGAGGTATTTCTGGCAAAGACGGCATCGACGGTGATTCTTTTAATTTTGAAAAAGAAAAAGAAAAAATATCTCAACTTGTTAGCAAATATATTTTATCAATAAAAAATGATCTAAAAGGTGAAAAAGGTGCCAGGGGAAAAGATGGCAAAAGTTTTCATTTTGAAGCTCATCAAAAAGCAATTTTTAATCAAATAGAAAAAGAAATTGATAGTCGAAAAAATTATTTTGATCAAAAACTTTTAGAAATATTCAAATCAGAAAAGGCAAATTTAAAATTAAACTTTAGTGATTTAACTGTAGAAGAAAAAGAATCTTTAAAAGGACCCAGAGGTCACAGAGGTCAGCGTGGAAAAGCAGGTAAGCAAGGCTTGTCGGCATTTCAATCTTGGTTGTCGCAAGGCAATGAGGGCGAGATCGTAGATTTTATAAAATCATTAAAAGGAGAAAAAGGTGATAAAGGCTTAGCTGGGTTGAATGGAATACCAGGACAACCAGGATTAAAAGGAAGTCCAGGTATTAACGGAATTGATGGAATTGATGGAAAAGATGCACCTGTTATAGTTGATGTATCTATTAATAAAAAAAGAAATGGTTCTTATTATTTTGTTTTTACCTTTTCAGATTTAACTTCAATAAAGTCTAATGATTTTAAATTACCAAAATCAGTATTTCAGCAAATGGTAAATATTATAAAATCTTCTACAGGTGGTGGGGGCAACTTTGGCTCAGGTGCTTTAGTTGATTTAGGTGAGCGAGTCAATGACGACTCGGTAGTATGTTTAGGCGAAAGGGTTAGCTAATGGCCGTATTAAAAGTACCAAGAATAACAACGGCGGATAGAACTTCATTATTATTGATGGCCAGTGAAATTGTTTATGATACCGATCTTGATCTTTTCTTTGGAGGAGATGGGGTAACACTTGGTGGTTTCCAGATAGGATCGACAATATCAGACTTAGGCGATCTCAACGATGTAGATTTAAGCGGATTGGCAAGCGGCGATATTATTCAATACAACAGCGTATCAGGAAACTGGGAAGCCGTTGCAGCATCGTCTATTGGCGGCGTAACATCGGTTAATGGCCAAACGGGCGTAGTTGTTTTAGATGCCGATAATATTGATGACTCAACAACAACAAACAAGTTTGCCACTCAAGCCGAGCTTGACCAAATAGCCACTAATCAAACTGATATCGCTCAAGAAGTTATAGATAGAGGTAATGCTGATGCAATTCTTCAAGGTCAAATAACATCTAATGCAGCGGACATTACAGCCTTAGAAAACAGAAATATAAACACCGATGCTCCTATTCAGGGCGGCGGTGACTTAAGTGCAGATAGGACAATTTCACTAGACATTAACTCTGCTACAGCGGGAATACTCAATGGTGCAGATGAAATATTATTTGCTGACGTAGATGACTCTAACAACGTTAAGAAAACTACAGCGCAAGACATAGCAGATCTTGCATCAGGCGCAGTGACAAGTTTTAACGGAAGAAGCGGTGCAGTTGTTTCATTTTCAGGCGATTATGACGCAGATCAAATAGACGATGCTACTACAACCAACAAATTTGCCACACAGGCACAGCTCAATCAAATTGGAACTAATCAGACCAATATATCCCAAGAAATAATTGATAGAACCAACGCAGACGCAGCTATTCAATCTCAAGTCACATTAAACAATGCCAAGGTTTCAGCAGACGGATCTATTGACACTCATAACGATGTTGATCTTACAGGGCTAGCTGATGATGATGTTCTTCAATACAATTTAAGCACTGGCAATTTTGAACCAGTTGCAGCTAGTTCTATTGGCGGAGTTAATAGCTGGAACGGAAGAACAGGCTCCGTGCTGCCTCTAGCATCTGATTACAATGCAGATCAAATAGACTTTGACCCAAGCGTAATTAACCGTTTATCAGCTACAGAAGTCCAAGCGGCTATTGACGAAATAACTAATATTTTATTTCCAACTACAGGCAGATTTTTATATGTAGACGGAACTAATGGCGATGATACAAATTCAGGCTTAAATCCTGGTGATGCCTTTGAAACTATTCAAGCTGCTATCAACGCCGTAACACAAAACGATCAAACTATTTCAATTTTTCCTAATACTTATACAGAAGATCTTGATTTTGCTAGCAAGACTAATTTAACACTTGAATCATATATCGACAGTCCGATTGATAGTCAGGTTGTAGAAATTCAAGGTCAGCACACTTTTGTTGGTGCCTTAAGAATAAGAATGGTTGGCCTTCAATTGGACGATAACTCTGCATCAGGCGGTCATGTTTTAGACTTAACAGGATGTTTAGGTTCTTGTTTTTTTGACAATATTACTTTTGATATAAATGGCACTGGCGGAGCTATAAATGCATCTACCGCTGCTAGCTTTTATGTTTATAGAGACATAGGACTAGAGGGAGAGCTTAATTTTTCAACTGGGTCTAGTGCGCACTTTTTTGTTAGATCTACAGGGTCAGGTTCAGTTTTATTAAATGGTCCATCTGTAACCTTTGTAGACTGTTTAGCAGTTCCTTCAATAGAGCATCAAAGCGGGTCTCTTACGCTAACAGATTGCGATGCTTTTTTAAGAGATGGAAGCGGTAGAGCAATATTTTCAAGCGCTGCTGACTTGCCAGCAAACCAAGTGCTAATGACTGATTGCAATTTTTATACTGCTGCAACAAATGATTACGGCATTATTCAAATAAACAATTGCAATTATTTATTTAACGACGTCAAAAGAGATGTGTCTCAAGACATATTGCCGGCAAATTTAGCAAAAAGACTTACTAGGGGTAGCAATCTAGTTGATTTAGAAATGAATTCATTACCAAGCATAACGGTCGATGCTTTAGATGAATTAGCCTTAATTGATAAAAGCAATAATAACGAGCCATCAAAAGCTACAATACAAGATGTAATAGACTCTGCGATTGTACCCGGAACAGTTACAGCAGTTAAAAATTATACTTGCGAAGACAACCAGGTGACTCCTGGTAGATTGTCATGGGGGAATGGGCTTACATCTGTAGACACGGGCGCTTGTTTTAATCAAGATGGGACTATAACCTCTATCGCGGTTTCTACTGTAGCCTCTGCCACAAACTCAAATATTAATATTGAAATTGACGGCATCGTTGTTGGCTCTATAAATCATAATGGAACTACATCAGTAAACCCTGTAAATATTGCGGTAACAGCAGGACAGTTTTTAAATTTAAACAGAACTACTGCGGGGGGCGGTCAACAAATTACAGCCTCTGTAGATGTAAGCTATGACATTAACACAGATCAATTTCAAGGACCGCAAGGCAACGACGGAAACTCAACTATAACATCGCAAGCGGGAGCACCATCTGACCCTGCTCCACAGCAAGCCTTTTACCTAGATAATGTTTCAGGAGATTTTTACACATCCGAAGCAACAACTTCATGGGGTTCAGCAAAAGGTAATTTAACGGGTCCTCAAGGACCGCAGGGGATACCAGGCACGCAAGGCAGTAATAGAATTGCAAAATTTACTAACATACTAGTGGGAAGTGTACAGCCCACAGCTACAAGTACATTAAACGGTATAAATAACGTACCAATTTTTGACGAGCTAGGAAGCGACATTTCAGTAAGCAGCAATACAATTACAATAAACACCGCTGGTACATACAAATTAGTATTTAACATTTTTCTTCAATCGACCGCTACAAGAGCAGCTCCAGGATTCGGTTTTAGTGTTAATGGATCAACGCCACAAACTATTAGTTGTCCTACATATATAAGAAACAATAGCGGTCACAATAATTCATCTGCTTTTTTAGACTTGTCGTTTCAATTCTCTGCTAGTGACACAATTCAAATACAAGTTACACAACAAGGCGCGGCGGGTGTAGTTCAAATGCCTACAGGTACGTCAATTTTTGAAATTAGGAAAATATAATGATTTATAAATTATCTGAGCAACAATACCAAGATATAAACGACGCAGTTCCCTTTAATCAAGCTTTTGGCTATCAGGACGGAGATAATTATCTTTTTAACACTGATGATATAGTTTTAATGGATTATAATTACATTGAGGTTATTGATACTTTATATAGTCAGTCCTTTGCAGACTTTTTAAGCTCATTAGTAATTTATAAAAATAACAATGCTGAATTAGTAAAATTTAGCACAGAAGATCAATTTGGCACACCGTTAATAGTTGCAGCAAAACCAGTAAAAGATTTTAACACTATTGTTAGTCATAATTTTTGCGATGATAGCTCATGGGTAAGCCCAGGCAATAGCGTATGGGACTTAACTCCCGCTGAGAACAGTGTGCTTGTAGTAGAAAAAGCAGAGTTGCAATTTGAGAATGATCTTAATGTTGGCGAGAGCGACATTTATTTAGATTATTATATTTGGCATCCAGATTCAGTTGAAACACCAGTCTTAGCTCAAAGAATTACTATAGATACAGCAAGAAGCATATTTGAACTAGGCAACGAGCACTACTTTAGTACTAATTTACCTGAAATTCCTAACGGTCTTACTACAGTTGTTTTTAGTTATATTTCGTCATTAAGTTTTTATGCTAATTACACCCCGATGCAACTAGCCTTTTTAAGAATATCAACAAAAGACAATGCAGTAGTCACTGGAAGTTACGCAACAGTAAGTTTTGTTACTTATACGAATGTAATATGAGTCAGTATTTATATAATTTAGCTATTTCTATATCTCAATTAATAAGTGTTTTATTTGGTAGAGTTAAGATACCAGAGTAAGGAGCAATTTATGAATGGAGAAGTTGGAGATTTTACAATATCAGGTATCCTAATATTAATTACAGCATTTATTTGGCTTGTAATTGATATCTGGTTATTAGTGAAAGAACGTGAGACAATTAGCCAAAGAATGTGGCTATGGTCACGCTATTTTGGAGCAATAACTTTTATAACAGGAATGCTTTGCGGGCATTGGTTTTGGTGATTTATGGCCATAGTTACTTTGCAAGAAATTAAGGATTATGTCGGAGAAACAACTGGCGATTTTGATGCGTTTCTTCAAGACCAAATTGATTTAATTCAACAGGCAATGGAGCATTATTGCGGGAGAAGGTTTGATGAATTAAATTACACTCAAACTTTTTACCGCGATTTTATTGAACAAGAAACAGTTCCAAAAATTTTTACATATCATTATCCAGTAAATTCAATAACGTCTATTACTGAGGGGGAACTTGTTCCTTCTGATGAATTTCTTTTAAAGCCAAACGAAGGTCAGATCAGAAGGATGTGCGACGATAGAGCCTACACTTGGTTTAGATGCGACTCAAAAATAACAGTGGTTTACAATGCAGGCTACACGGACGCAAACGCTCCAAGAGATTTAAAACAAGTTATTTTTGCTATTGCATCAGAAAATTACAACAAGCAAAAAGCAGGTGTTAATATTAACTTTGGTAATAACGTTCAAAGAATAAGTATTGCCGGCGTAATGTCTATAGATTTTGATTACACCTTAAATTCAAATGAAAGAAGTTCTCGTTTCGGTATGATACTTGGAGACTGGGCGAACGTTTTAGATTACTACAGGTCTGAAAGATCCATTACGGGAGAGATTTGGGAAAACTACGTGGTGTAAAATGTTAAAAGAAGCTTTTAATTTAATAATACAATTGCAGAAAGAAGATTGTGACATTTTAACAAAGTCAGGCGTAGCCATAAACGGAGTCGCTATAGCTCGATCTAATCTTAATAGAAAGCTTCAGGCGATAGAAGACTCAACCTACGAAGGTCGCGAATTTGTATTTACATCAGACGAAGCAGAAAGGGTTTCTTGGGACCCTCGTCTCGGTGACAGAATAACTACGCCAACACTTGGAACAAATTCAATAACTGAAATAATTCCTCAAATAGCTCTAGGTCAATTAATCGGATACAGAGTAAGGACAGGTTAAATGTTCGAACTTGAGTTAAATTTTGATATCGACAACAATTCAAAAAAGACAATTAGTGATTCAATCATGGAGATTAACGAAGACTATAAATCTTTTTTTTTAAAATACAATAGGGCCGTACTAGATGGCGAGTTTCAAAGAGGCTTTCCTAAAGATTTTAGGACTAGAGTTGATGGAAAATTAGATGCTGACCCTAAAACGGTAAAACCATTTGGTCGAATACAATACTTAAATACTACTGTTGATATAGTTCCTTTATTAAGAAAAGCTTACGATGAAATTTTAAATCGATCTCCAATAGGTGGACCAAAAGGTTATTTTCCTGGTGTTAAATATCGTGATTTTAATTGGGTGTTTTTAAACGACAGAGTAGTTGCACGAAACAGATTAGAGTTTACAAGATTTACAGAAAATTTTGCTTCTAGAGTAAGAGGTAACGATAAAATAACTTTTATCAATGTTGTTCCCTATGCAAGAAAGCTTGAGAGGTTTGGCATAACTAGAAGCACTAGAGGTACTAATAAGGGACAAATTGTAAAAAAGGGAAGGAGGACTCGAAGATCCCCTAGGACAAATAATTTTGTAGAAATACCTAGAGGAACTTATGCGGGGGCGCAGAGAGTTATCAAGAGCATCTTTCAAGGACGGGCGACTGTTTCAAATGTAAAATACTTACCTCAAAATATATCTGTCGGCGGTATGAGGTCTAGGTTTTCTCCTCGCGGAAGAGGTCCGAATCAACAACCAGGACGACCCTACCTTTATCCTGTCATTGATGTCATAATTGACGCAAAGGGTTTTAGAGGAACGTTGCAATGAGCTCATTATATGTAAGAACGCAAATAAAAGATTATTTAACAGCAAATGCCCCCACCGAAGTTCAAATTGATTTTTCTGCTGAATTTAGAACTTTAGAGGAGTTGAGAGAGGATCTTTCCCTGGGGCTTCAAGATAACTTTCTTGGTCTTCAGTTTTTGCCTTCTGGTGAAACTCCGTGGGCTTTAGCAACTGATAATTCTTCTGGTTTCTTTAGAGAGACCGGTGTTTTTCTTATGCATGTTGTCGAACCAACTCAAGAACAACCGGCATTGACTAATGCCATTCTTGCAAGGTCTGAAACTTTACTCGGATTATTTCGAGGTGCTACAATTAATGGTGATATTTACATCGAGTCCGTCATTCCGGCTAACTTTGATTCAAGTGCTACATTGCAATTTGAAAATGGATATAATGCAGCGGCCGTAACGGTTAACTTTTATAGAGATAACAATTTCTAAGGAAGGGGAAATAAATGAGTTCAAGTAACAGGGTCAATATTACGGCCATTGAAGAAACTACTTACGGAGTTACACCTGCTGTTGGTGATTTTGAAACGGTAAGGTTTACTAGTGACGCCCTTTCAGGGACTCCCGAGACTACAGAATCTCAACAAATTCGCGCTGACAGGCAAGCTTCAGGACAAATTGCCACAGGGTTAACAGTTGGTGGCGCTATCAACGGTGAGTTAGCTAAAGAAGACATGGTTGATCTTTTTATTGAGTCAGCAATGCTTAGCAGTTTTGCTTCTAGCGCAAGTGTGAACGCTGATCTTGATATTGATGCAGTTGCAAAGACACTCACTAGGGCAGCGGGTGATTTTAATACTGATGTCATTGTCGGTGACATTATTACATTGACAGGATTTACAAATGCTACAAACAACACTCAGGTAATGGTAGCTGCAATCAATTCTGCGACGGTAATTAGATATGTTGGTCCTGATGACATGGTAACTGAATCATCTTCAGGTAACACTTTTCAAACTGCCGATAAAATAGAAACTGGCCTTGTTAAAAAATCTTTTTCAATGCAGAAACAATTTCAAGACCTAACAACAAAGGCAATTATCTATAGAGGACAATATGTTTCTTCTATGCAGATGACCGTGGCTTTCGGTGAAATCATTTCATACGCTTTTGAATTTCTAGGCAATGATTATGATCCGGTAGATCAAGCTTCAGATTTTATAACTGATGGCAGAAC
>SPKZ01010197.1_pt1 | contig 11640 bp, 8 predicted proteins | sample 2456571 | NCBI WGS metagenome assembly SPKZ01 (sample SAMN11192286, study PRJNA482655) | marine metagenome | biome: ENVO:00000447; feature: ENVO:00000244|ENVO:00000211|ENVO:00000569|ENVO:00002023; material: ENVO:00002151; isolation source: ocean water from marine abyssalpelagic zone ...
TTAAGTTCTAGCTTAGTAAACGTTAACCAGACAATTGGTTTCGCTTTTATTGACTGACTATTAGTCTCATCTTTCTTTTTATCTTCTTTTTCAGCAGTAAAATCAGTCATATTGTTGCTCAATAAGTTGGCTAACCCGACTGCCTGTCTCTAACCAGGCAATCAGTTCTTCTTCATCTAAATCCATTAATTCATTCAGCGACCAGGCAGTGCGCTCAGCTAAAATGAATACCGCTTCCCTTAATTGCCAGGGTTCAAGGATAAAAAACTAGTAAGCGTCTCCTGCAGTTTCATGTAATCAGCCATATCAAGCTGTTCAATTTGCTCGGGTGCAACTTCGCATAAATTAGCAATTAAACGAATTTCTTTTTCAATTTCATTGCCTTTAGCGCGTTCTGATACCAGCAAGTCTCTAACGCTTGGGCGGCGTATACATAATTGATTGCATTCTTCGCCATTATTGGTGATCGGGTATTGTAAATCTAACGTCTCTTTGACAGACATAATTGTATTCCTTAGAAAATTTAAGTTATTTTTAGTGTTAGTTTATAAAAAGGTTATAGCTGAGTTATAAACAAAGGATAAATAGGGGTTATTGCAATGCAGCCAGTTGCTCAATACCATTAATGTTGCGGGTCATATTATCGATATCAATTTCAATTAACGCTTCAGTATCTATCGTTAATTTATAATACCGTACATAGATTTTAACTTTTAATGTCGATTTATCACCGACCTTCCAAGTGCCAAAATCAAGTGACTGCCACGAACCACTCAGTTCTATATTTATCGGCACGACCTGACCACTTTCATCGGTCAGCCCTCCTTTAAACTTTAATTTAGTCAAGTTTGCCGTACTGTCTCTTGCGGTAGAAAGCCCAAAATATTTAATCACTTCAATATCATATTCCAACAGGGTGAATTCACACTCCAGCTTTTCCAGCCCCATATCCATAGGTATGGGGGCGTCTAAACCTCCAAGCTGATATTCCTCTGTTTTTAAGGTGAGTTTAGGCAAGGTTAGATCATCAACCCGACCTGCATAACCAACACCCTCAATGATGAGATTGAAATTTTTTAATATTTTGGGCAGCATAATTTACTCATTTTGATAAAATGTTATTGAAAACCTAAAAGCCAATCGCAGAGCGAGTTGCTTCAAGCTGATCGACACCATTAATTTTTCGCACCATGTTTTCTATATCTACTTCAACCATTTCAGCACCGCCAATCTCAAGCTTGTAATATCGCAAACTAATACTCACTTTAAGGCTGGGTTTATCACCCGCTTTCCAGTTACCAAAGTCCATGTCTTTCCATGCACCACGCAAGGTTATTACCATAGGGGTTACGCCCGATTCATCATCTAAGGCTCCGCGTAATGTTAAAGGCACTTGTGCACCATTATTTAAACCAAACTGAATAATGGTGTCGACATCATATTCACAGAGCGAAAAATTACACTCTAGTTTGTCCATGCCTAATTCGAGATCGAGTGGCGCGTCCATTCCACCAGAGTATAGTTCTGTCATTTTTGCAGCAAGTTTTGGTAGGGTTAAGTCTTCAACCATGCCTGCATAGCCACGACCATCAACAAATAAGTTAAAGTTTTTAAGAATCTTGGGGATCATGCGAATATCTCCTCTAGGTATTTATTATTTAAACTGCTGCGGAAAGTAATATGCTCTGCCGGATATGGCGGCACAAAATCAAAGTCGAATGTTACTTTGCCTTGTGCGATTTGATCCGGGGTATTTAATTCAGGATCAGCCCAGCATTTACCGTTAATAATGGCACCGATTGATTTAAGGTGACGTAAATAACTGTTCACACCCTCGGCTACATCTTCAACGTAGGTTTTGGTGATGTTACGATCCACCGCCCACATATGAGCGCGTTGCAAGGCGTCATTAATTAAATCAGCAGTACGGCGAACACTGATGAATGCCCATTTAGCATCACTTGAACAACTGCGGTTACCCCATAATCTATAACCATCCTGACGAATAACAGTAGCGACTGCATTTTCGTTCAGTAAGTTAGCAGCAGAAGCCGGATCACCAAGCGAGAAATCAACAGCACGAGCTGTACCTAAAATACCGGAAATAGGTCGATTTGAAGGACTAAACCAAAAACCACGCTCAGTATCAGATTTAGCTATAACGCCGGCAACACGAGCTGATGCTGGTTGAATAACGGTTGAATCTGTTCCCGCGTCATATACTTTAAACGCAGGATCTATCATATACAAACGTGAACTACCAAAATCTTTACGATACGTTATGGCAGCAGCATCATCCGTATTCGGACCTTCAGCAATAGCCACTGCACGAAGACGTTCAGCAACCGCCACAAGTTCATCAGCAACAGATTTTTGATCAGAATAACCCGGCGCAACCAAAATACGCGGCGCAACATGAACTTCATTTTCTGCACTGAGTAACACCTGAACACCCGCCTGAATATCTCCGGCGGTAACAACGGAATTGTTAGCAATTTTATAACTGACTTTAACCGCTTCATTTTCTGCAATAGTGCCCGTTGCCACTCTTGTCATGATTTTAGTAACAGAATTAAAAACATAATCTGTACCCATTTCATAAGTGTCTGTGCCTGTAGCATCTGTCACATTCATCTGTACCGGAAAATGCGATGTAATTGTTACTTGATCATCAGCGAAGGTATAATCGGCTTCTGCAACATCATCAAGATACGTTGTTGGATCAGCAACATTTATCACCACCACAATGGCACCAGTTTGATCAAAAATTCCATCTAACGCATCAGGAATAGTCGATACACCATCTGGTGAACCAAACATTTCCACTGCTTTTTTCCGTGAACCTGCAATTAGTACAGGCTGGTTGAGGGGCCCTGATACTGCTGTCCCGACAAGACCGATAATTGACGATGAAACGCCTTTTATCGGTCTTGCTCCGCCATCAAGTTCGATGACTTCTACACCATGTAAAAAACTCATATTTTTCTCCTGGTTGTTTTATTGCAAAATTAATTTTTTGCAATTGAGTGCGTCAAAATAACGCGATTTTAAAAATTTATTGAAATGAATTACGATTGTGGATTGTTAACTTTGTGAACTTATTGATAAGCTAATTTTGTATGCTTTGTTTGTACACTTTGTTTGTACATAAATAGTGTTTGCGATTTGAAGATGCAAAGAGCTGTTATTGAAACAGAAGGTAGTTGATATAGATTAGGTACATTAGTCTGAATTAACCTGAATTAGCCCGGCAAATATTATTTTTTCAGTTTGTTATTTTTTCAGTTTATTAGATAAGGTTTTCAAAGATTTACTCAAACGGTTGTTATTGCCTTTTATTTCTGCGATGTCGCTGTTCATGGTTTTATAATTTACTTCTCTGGGGTCTTTCTTCGGTTTACCTTCATCACCCCAATCCATATAGGCTTTCATGATTTTTAATTCTTTACCCATAGGATATTTTAATTTAATTTTATGTTCTAATCTCGCTTTCAGATAAACCAGCACCTGCTGACATTTCTTTTGGCTGTCTACTAATTTCTGCGCTAAAACAAACACAACGGGATCAAGTTTTTCCGTCATATTTGTATCGGTTAAAACCCCATCAGTTAGATCTGAATCGATTAAATTTGCAGGATCAAAGATTTGTTCAAAACTAATATCACCGTCCTGAATCTTATCTTCATTTGTTTTTTCGAGAATATTCCCCTGTTTATCCACTTTGAATGTATCGGAAACAACATCATTTTCAGACTTTAGTACTTCCATTGTTTTCGGATCAAAACCTGAATAAATTTGATCACCTGATAAATTTAAAGATAAATTACCGGGAAACCTATGCAGAATTTGATGGGTTGATTTATGTCTTACTAAATACAACATATTTTTTGCCTCTTTTATAAGAAAATTACCAAGAAATTATTACTTGACCGTTGCCAGTTCTGATGCCTTCGCTACTGATTACATTTTGTGCGTTATCGGCAGAATATGAACCACCACCACCACCGGGGGAGTTTTGATATGGCTCAACAGTACTCCAGCCACCACCACCACCGCCTGAGTAACCGCCGCCGCCGCCGCCGCCACTTTTATCTACGCCACCGCCACCGCCAAATCCTCCGTTACCCTCGCCACCAGTTCCACCTTTAAAGCTAGTGTCGCCATTGTCTTTAGATTGTCCAAGATATGTTCCTTCACCGTCTGATGCCCAGCCTGCACCACCAGCAGCATGACCTGCACCATGTCCTCCCGTCCCTTCATTGCCACCCTGTCCAGCTATTCCGCCAGTACCTACTTTAAAGTGTTCGTTCCCAGATTGTCCGGAATTACCATTTTGATTAAGAGTTGCGTGCTCACTACCATTCGACTCACCTCCGCCACCGCCACCTCCGCCAGCTACAATTAAAGGCTCTGGTTCACTTTCCAGCCAGACAAAACTTCCGCCTCCACCACCAGCCACGTATGAATAAACATTTGCAGCTTTTTCTCCAACCACTATTTTTATTGAATCTCCCCCGGTAACCGGAAAATTACCTTTCATATAAACGCCATATCCTCCCGGGTTCCAATTGTTATTCCCTCCTTGTGCCCCCCACGCTTCTATCGAAACGTTTTCAACACCGGCCGGTACCTGCCACTCTTGAATAACACCTGTTGGTTCAAAAATCTTTTTAATCATCAACACCTTAATATCTATACTTCGATTAATAGTGGTATTGTCTGAGGTTGTAATTACAACATTTAAGGTGCTATCTGTTTCATTAGCGTTAATGGTCACACTCGCGCTATTCTCTCCATAAAGAATATCTAAATTATCCGAAGACCACTGATAAGATACTGCATTAGCTGCCTCTACGGTGTAGTGATGAACCGTGTTGAGACCTATTCTTTTATTTCCTTCGATCTTAATTGAAAATTGTTCCAACGCTTGTTTAAGTGTTTTGGATGATATAGCTAATACATCTGAATCTTTTTCTGCCTCAATGTCGAAATCAGCAAATTTTACAATTCCCTTTAGACTCTCTGATGCTGCAGGCAAGTTTGCCGTTCCGTTTACCGTTAAATCGCCTGCAATGGTCATATTATGATGATCAACAACATTTATTCCCTGATTTAATTCGTTGCCCTGACAATTAATGAATTTATAACTTGAAAAGGTACCTCCATAGGCACCACTGCCTTCTGTAGCAAAATTTGAAATAAGATGCTCAGCAGTAATATATTTACATTCATCTGAAACACAATAAATACCACCGCCATTCCCTGTGGTTTTATGATTAATAATATGGCAGTTAAGTTGACAATTTTCAGCATGATCAAGATAAAATGCGCCACCATCATTTGTACCAGACAATGTACCTCCTAAAAATGTTCCGCCTAAACTTTCTACATTGCCCCTACCATCAAAACTCCAGCCTGCCAAGGTTACACCTGTTATTTTATTTGTATCATTGCCAATAAGATTAATTTGGATATCAGCTTTGTCTTTAACAATTAAGGTATCTTGAGCATTAAAACCAATAATACTGGTGTTAGCCGATAAATTTATGCTGTTTTTAAGAATATATGCCGGACGACCATTATAGGTATGCTGAGGCTCATTACCCATGCCACCCCAGGCACCATTATCGAGCACCCCTTGATGATAAGGAGTCGGAATATCAAATTCATTTTCTGATACATTTACAACAATGAATATATAACTGTAATAATGGCTATTAATAATTTCTATCTTATCGCCATTGTTTAACCCATTTGCAGGTGAATGTACTTTAGTATGTGTGCCTATATTTATTTCTGATTGACTAAAACTGGTTATCGCAACATTATTACCATCAGGGTTACCCAATACTATTTTTTGCCACTGACCACTATCATTTTCCTCAAATGTCCCCTGAATAGGACTTAGTACAATGGTGGTATTTTCAGCAACAATCTTTATTTCATCATTACCGCTGTTAAACAGCACATCAAACTCTTGCTGGGTATGAATCTTTACCGTATTTGGGCCCAGCAACAAGTTATCTTTACCCAGTGACAGTGGTAGAGTTGAACTGCCATCTATTACAATATTTTCAGCACCCGCACCCGACACAGTGATATCAAACATCATGATAAAATCTGTACCTATGACTTTTTCAGCGATCTTTCCATTTTCAGCGCTATAAATTGCAAATAACTCACCGCTTTCAAGAAAAAATCCAATTTCATAAATCTCATAACTGGTGGTGGGAAACGTACTTCCATTATCATTAATAACGGCGGTTAAATGTAACTGAGTTTGGTCTTGCCCTATTAACTCACCGCCATCTATAACTATCCGGTTTATTTCATTATGTAATCCCACCATTGATTTATCGGCGACATAACCTTCGGGTCCATTCCCCTGATCACCATCACCGACGGCAACATGGGTTATTTTAGCGTTAAAGCCTTTTAACTGGGCTGAAATGATTGCACTGAGACCTAAATTGGTCAGTACAGGGGTTAATAATTCATCGGTCATAGCATATGTTCCTAATTGGTTAATAACTAACTGTTGATTATGTTATTGATTTGAATGTTGTTAATTTGAATATTGTTGGTTTTAATAGTGTTGATATGAATATTTGAGAGTTTCAAAATAAGAGTGTAAATAACTCACCAAGAAATGATGACTTGACCTCTGCCAGTTCTAATTCCGCCTCTCCCCACTACATTCTGAGCATTATCAGCAAAATAAGAACCACCGCCACCGCCAGCACCGTTTTTTTCTGAATCACCAGCCCAGCTGCCGCCTCCGCCACCCGAATAACCGCCGCCGCCAGCAGCACCATCCGTGTCTGCTCCACCGCCTCCACCAAACCCTCCATCTATACCATTTCCAAGACCACCACTAAAATCAGGATTTGCCAGACCAGGAAAGCTCCCCTTACCATTGCTTTTCCAACCAGCTCCTCCCCCGACACTATAAGACGATTGACTGCCTCTGCCTTCTTCACCTCCTTCTCCATCTATTCCTCCGGCTCCGGCTACATATGTAGGATGCAGCGTTTGTCCTGAATTACCGTTTTTAGTGATAACACCATGTTCACGACCATCCGACAGTTTACCCCCACCTCCGCCACCACCAGCGACAATTAAAGGCATACTCTCACCCTCTAACCAGATAAAGCTTCCTCCACCTCCACCGGCTTGAGGAGCACTATAAATTCCTCCCCTTTCACCTACAACTATCTTTATTTCGCTTCCCGATTCAACTAAAATATCGCCCTTTATGTAGGCTCCTAAACCGCCTGAAGCCCAATTATTATTCCCTCCCTGCGCCCCCCATGCGGCTATTGTGATCATTGAAACACCTGCTGGCACTGTCCATGCTTGAATACTACCCTCAGAAATATTTGATGTATTTTCTGTTGGATTTAAAATATGGGTTTGTCGCTGTATTTGAATATTCAAACTTCTATTTATCACTTGATTATCTGTAGTAGTCACTTTTACATACAAGGTTCTATCAGATAAAATTCCATAATCAGGGGTAACTGAAACATTGGCAGTCCCGCTGTCCGGAGTAATAATAAAACCTTCACCAAACCACTCATAAGTTGAAGCATTCGGGACTTCTATGGAATACATATTATCGTTAGAAGTTGATGATATCTGTTGGGGGCCATTAATATTGATAGACAATATAGTCAGTGCTTGACTCAATAGTGCGGGAGTTACCAACGCATACGATTCAGTGCCGTCAACAACTTCCTGTACGGTAGCAATACGAGACATGCCTTTAGTGCTTTCAGTCGCCGCGGGTAAATCAGCACTACCTGACACAGTTAAGTCTGTTACCTTTAAGTCACCTTCAATGATAATTTTATGATGATCAATCGAGCTTATGCCTCGGTTTAATTCACTGCCCTGGCAATTAATAAAATGATAATTTAAATCAGTACCACCATAGGCACCACTACCTAATGTGGCCGCATTTGAAATAATGTAGTTGGCGGTAATATATTTACTTGTGCCTGATACACAGTAAATACCACCACCGTTGGCGGTTGTTTTATGATTAATAATATGACAATTCAGTTGGCAATTTTCAGCATATTCCAAATAGAATGCACCGCCATCATTTGTGCCGTCAAAATGCCCACCTAAACCCTTTACATTACCTCGACCATCAAAACTCCAACCCGACAGCCTTACCCCTGATATTACTTGTGTTTCACTACCTATAATATTAATTTTAATATCGGCTTGATTTTTAACGACTAAAGTATCATGGGCATTAAAACCAATAATACTGGTATTGCTGGATAAATTAAGACTATTTTTAAGGATATAAGCTGGACGGCTATTATAGGTGTGATGAGGATTATCACCCACTCCACCCCAAGCACCATTAGCAAGATTTCCTTGTTGATACAAGATAACAATATCGAATGTGTCGGTTGAACTATTCGTTACAGCAAAGGTATGACTATAATAATGACTATTAGTGATTACTATCTGATCACCTTCGTTTAAACCATGTGCAGGTGAATAGACCTTGGTATCGCTATTAGGATTTATATCTGATTGACTGAATCCGGTTATCGCAAAACCATTACCCTCCGCTTTACCTGCTACCATTTTTTTCCACTGACCACTGTCCTTGTATTCAAAGGCACCCTGAATGGGGCTTAGTATAATTGTCATGTTTTCTGCAATGGTCATTGCTTCATTTTTACCACTATTGAACAGCGAATCAAACTCTTGCTGAGTATGAATTTTTACGGTGTTTGAACCCCATAACAAATTGTCTTTAGCCAATGGCTGTGGCAAGGTTGCACTGCCATCTATCACAATGTTTTCTGATGCTGCACCAGATACAGTAAGGTCGTACATCATAACAAAATCAGTACCCAGCACTTTTTCAGCGATCTTTACATTTTCGACGCTATAAATAGCAAATAACTCACCGCTTGAAAGAAAAAATCCAATTTCATAAATAGAATAATCGCTAGTGGGTGTTTCACCTTCTCCCTCACCAACCAAATCATTAATAACCGCCGTTAAGTGCAACTGGGTTTGATCCTTTCCCATTAACTGACCACCCCCACTAATAGCCGTACGGTTTAATTCATTACGTAATTGCACCATAGTTTTATCGGGCACATAACCTTGCGGACCACTTCCTTGATCACCATCGCCAACGGCCACATGGGAAATTTTAGCGTTAAAACCCTGTTGTTGGGCTGAAATAATGGTACTAAGCCCGACATTGGTCAGCACAGGGATTAATAATTCATGAGTCATGATACGTATTCCTAATTGGTATGAGTTATAACTAACGATTGTTTAGTTATTAATATGAATGGTCATCTCTTAGATGTTTTTTAGTCTTGTCGCATGTAATTTTACATAATTACAGTATTTTCAATGTGTAATTCATTTGCTGTTACACCATCAATAATTACGATGTGGTATGGAAATTAAAACGTTTGAAATTAGCTACCGTTAAAGCCGTTGTTATATTGAAATCAGCTCCGTGATCAATTTCCATTAACGGCAATGTGGACTGTAAATTCAAATACAGATAATTTTTCGAACTTAAAGTATTAGCAATATACAATTCACTGGCAGATTCAACCGATTCTAACGGTAATGCGGTTTTTAAATTAAAACGTTTGAAATTAGCCACTGTTAAAGCCGTTGCTATATTCAAATCAGCAGCGTGATCAATCTCCATTAACGGCAATGTGGACTGAAAATTCAAATACAGATAATTTTTAGAACTTAAAGTATTGGCAATATATAATTCACTGGCATATTCAACCGATTCTAATGGTAATGTGGTATTTAAATTAAAACGTTTGAAATTAGCTACCGTTAAAGTCGTTGCTATATTCAAATCAGCAACGTGGTCAATCTCCATTACTGGCAATGTGGTATGTAAATTCAAATACAGGTGATTTTTCGAATGTAAAGTATTGGCAATATATAATTCACTGGCTGATTCAACCGATATTTGAGGTAATGTGGTATGGAAATTAAAACTTAAATGGTTAGCGGTCTTCAATCTACTGACAATGCACAAACCCGACTGACATTCACCTATAATATTAAAGTTGTAATGACTTCTTACGGGCTTTACTTTATCGACAATGTTATATAACCAATCATTTATATCAGCGGTAAAAAGTCCAAAATTTCTATTAACGACTAAATCTAAAGAAAAATGAAATGGATCTCCTTTAGGTTCCTGCTGCCACCATTCTGTTACGTCTATTTCAACGCCCTGTGATTTCAACGCACTTTTTATCGCACCTATAGTCCCTTTATAACGATGAACATTAGCGTTTTGACGAATAATCTCCCGAGGATAAAGTATTTTCTGTTTTGAGCTGCCATACCAGTAATCGACAGATACCCCCCATGCTAACCACTGCAACAAATGTTCAGGACATTGGGATGGATCCCAAAAGGTATCAAGTAATATCGGTAATTGATTGAGTCGCTGACTAACTATCGCTAACGATTTTTCTAATGAAGAAGCATTAAGTGGCAGCAAACTTTCACTGCTCCAAATGTCTCTAGTCGCATACAAATAGACCTGTTCATTTATTGTTTGAACATAAACCAACAAATGCGTAGCTGTCGCTGGTATTTTTATATGATTAAAAGCATAAATTAAAGGTTCACTAACCTGATAAACGTCTCCTTTTTCTATTGTTGCTACAGTAAAGATTGTTATTGGTTCACCGATGATTTTCTTATTATTCGTTGCCCAATATAAATGATAATGTGTAATATCATTACGCTGTTCATAGGGCGTTATTATTATTTTTGCCTGTAATATTTTATCTTGTTTTATTCTGCCTTGTAATTTGTCATCCGCTCTCAACAAATTATCAAACTGAATAATATGTTCTTTATTGGTTATCGGCTTTGTCTGAGCCAAGGATGTTATTTCCATCATAAGGAGTTCCCATCGCTATTTTCTAACCCTGAAAGTGTTATGCCGACTTCAGGATCACAATAATGGGCTTTTGTTTGATCCGGATCAAGATCCTCTTCAGGCTCAATTAAATTAATGTTTTGCACACCAGGCTGATAAAGTGCTGCGATTATTCCAGCTCTTGATACCCCTATCCCTAAATTATGATACTCACTGATATAAGTTTTAACCGACTCTTTGGCTGCATTTATCACGGTACTCGCTGAAATATTATTACTTACGGTGAGTTTTGCTTCTATTGTGTAGGGTATTACATTTGCCGCTTGAACTTCAACATTATCGGTAATGGGTCTTACGTCTTCGTTATGAAGTGCACCCTTTACTTTGTCGATAAGTTCTTCATTCGCCACACCGTCACCTATGCTGGATAATACCGTTACATCAACTGTTCCGGGAACGGTTGATTCTACAGATACATTTTTAACTCTGGCATCAGCAGATAACGCATGAAAAATATAAGCCCCTTGAGGTCCTGCGGTACTAAACCCTTCAAATGCTAGTTGTGCACGTTTACGTAACCTTTCATCATTTTCATATGTTATTGAGGTTTCTATACTACTATCAGAGGTTATCTCTCTTTTTGTCTGGCGCTTTAATCCAAAAAATTTAACTAAATTTTCAAGATCTGCACCCGCTTTTTTAAGTAAAAGTTTTTCACATTTCAA
>SPKZ01007153.1_pt1 | contig 11639 bp, 3 predicted proteins | sample 2456571 | NCBI WGS metagenome assembly SPKZ01 (sample SAMN11192286, study PRJNA482655) | marine metagenome | biome: ENVO:00000447; feature: ENVO:00000244|ENVO:00000211|ENVO:00000569|ENVO:00002023; material: ENVO:00002151; isolation source: ocean water from marine abyssalpelagic zone ...
AACATGTTTAAAAATCAATTGAAAATAGCATGGAGAAGCCTATTTAAGCGTAAAGTTTTCGCATCGATCAACATTATGGGCCTGGCCATTGGGTTCGGTTGTGCGATCGTTATTTTCCTATTTGTAAGCCACCATTTGGCCTATGACACTTTTCATGAAAAGGGAGATCGCATCGTACGTTTCGTAACGGAAGAAAAACTAGATGGGATTACGTATTCCCCCTCAGTGCCACCCGGATTTCCGAATGCCTTCAAATCGGATTATGCCTATGCTGAAAAAACGGCGAAGCATTTCCAATTGGGGGGCGAACAGCTCATCGCCGTCGAGTCACGTGACCTGAGGATCAACGTCAGCGAGGAAGTCGGTTTCGTAGAGGTGGATTTCTTCTCGATTTTTGATTTTCCTTTTTTGGAAGGTAGCCCAAGTGCTGCCCTTGAAGATCCCAACACCGCGGTAATGACCGAGGCCATGGCCCAAAAGCTCTTCGGCAGGGCGAATGCCATTGGTGAGACCTTTTTGTTCAATAACCGCCATACGATAACCGTTACCGGCATCTTAAAGCCCATTCCGGCCACCACCGATTTCAAGAGCTCGATTTTCATTTCCTTCAAAACACCGGCCTTTTCCGATTTCGTGTCCAGCGAATCCTGGGATGGCATTTGGGGCAATCTGATGTGCTTTGGTCTCTTGCGACCCAATCAAGATCTTGATGCCATTGAAGCCGCGATCGCCGCATACCCGGATAAGTACCGGCCCGATTCGAAAAACAAACACACCTATCATTTACAACCCTTATCGACCATGCACCATGATGCCCGCTACGGAGGGCAAATACCAAAGTCGACGCTCTGGATCTTTTCCTTGATCGGTGTCTTTATCCTGGGCATGGCATGTATCAATTTCATCAATATCTCCACGGGGCAGTCGGTCTATCGTTCTAAAGAAGTCGGAATGCGTAAGGTCGTCGGTGGGGTCAAAAGCCAACTCTTTTGGCAATTCATGGTCGAAACCTTTTTGACCAGTCTACTGGCCCTGATCACCGGTATCGGTTTAAGCGCGTTAGCCCTGCCGTGGTTCAATGCCATATTCGACCTTTCACTGTCACTCAGTGGACTTTTGAATCCTGCATTCCTTGGTTTCGCAATGCTTCTTTTGGCCATGGTCACTTTTTTCGCAGGCAGCTATCCAGGAATCTTGATCACCAGGGTCTCCCCGGTATTGGCCTTGAAAAACCAACTTTCGGCAAAAGATATCGGTGGGTCGCGAACCCGTAAAGGGCTGGTCATTGCCCAGTTCACTATTGCGATTATGCTCATCGCCGGAACCTTAGTCGTCAACAAGCAATTGGACTACGCCCTGACTTCGGATTTAGGATACAACCAAAAGGGGGTGTTGATGCTTCGCGTACCTCCCACGCAAGTGACCCCAATACAATTGGATGGTCTTAAAGAAAGACTTTCGAAAATCAACGGTGTACAATCCGTAAGCCGTTGTCTGACCTCTCCTGGAGCGACCGACATGACTTGGGGAACCGCAGTGCGCTACAATAACCATCCCGAAGACGAGGAGTTCAGTATCCAACTGAAAGCGGCCGATTCCGATTATTTGAACACCTTCGAAATTCCACTTTTGGCAGGTAGGAACTATATCGAACGTGACTCGGTTTATGAAGTCGTGGTCAACGCGACCTTTGCCAAAAAGGTAGGCGTGTCAGACCCTAGCCAACTGTTGGGCAAGAACATCGCCTTGTTTTCAGGGAGCCTAGGCGGCACCATCGTCGGGGTCGTCGAAGACTTTCACGATCGATCTTTTGAAGAAAGCATCAACCCGGTTTTTATAGTTGCCGAACCTGATTTTTATGGGGACTTTGCCCTCAAATTGAACACGGAGCAACTATCGGAGACCTTGATGGGAATCGAAAAAGAATGGACCGATCTGTTTCCTGCCCATATCTTCAACTATACCTTTTTAGACGATAGGGTCGCGCAACAGTACGAAGCCGAACAACGGTTTTTGAGCCTGTCGAAAGTGTTTTCCATCCTTGCGATCCTTATCGGTTGTTTAGGGGCTTATGGACTGATCAGCTTCTTCGTTACCCAAAAGACCCAAGAAATCGGTATCCGAAAGGTATTGGGCAGCAATCTGGCCCAGATCTTATCGCTCTTGGCCAAGGATTTTGTCACTATGATCCTAGTATCAGGTGCCATTGCGACCCCGATCGCCTATTTGATCATGGGCCGATGGCTCGAAAACTACACCTTTAAAACCGAACTCTCCTGGTGGATCTTCGCCCTTGCCATAGGTGGCATGGTCGGTATCGCCATGGCTACGATCACCTACAAGGCCATAAAGGCCGCAAGGGTTAATCCGATAACCAGCCTTAGAACCGAATAAATCAGCATCAAAAAACGAAGTATCATGTTAAAGAACCAATTGAAAATCGCCTGGAGGAGCATCAAAAAACAACCGTTCTTGAATGCCCTGAACACCTTGGGCCTGGCTGTAGGTATCGCAGGCACCCTAATGATCGCCTTGTATATCAACGATGAGTTGAACTACGATACCATGTTCGCCAATGCCGAAAGGATCCACCGTATCGATGCCGATATGAAATTCGGTGGGCCCGACCGCGCACTTTCGCAGGTATCCGCGCCCATGGCTGCAGCGATCCTGAACGATATCCCACAAGTAGAAACCGTTTTGCGGATACGCCCCTGGGGCCGCAGTTCTTTGAACATGGAAAATTCCAGGGAATTGGTTTTGGAAAACAATACCGCCTTCGCTGATACTACCTTGATCGATATGCTCGGTCTGGAACTGCTGTACGGCAATCCCAAGACCGCCCTAAGTGAACCCAACACCTTGATATTGACCCGTACGGCAGCCGAAAAACACTTTCCGGTCGAACGGGCCGTCGGTGAAAAACTGGTTTTGAATGAAGGGCAAACCTATACGGTGACCGGAATAATCGACGATCTTCCGTTGAATTCCCTATTAGCGAATTATAGCGTTTTTATGTCGATGATGGGCCATGAAGACGCCTTTGGCGATGAGTGGGGAAGTCATAACTACAATACCTTCATCAAATTGAAGCCCAATGCTCAAATCGGCTCGATCGCGGCCCCATTGCAAGGTATGGTCGAAGACTATCTGATTCCCTATGCGCAACAGTTCTTCCCCGGTATTACCTTAGAACAATTCGAAGCATCAGGGAATTATATGCGGTATTCCACGATTCCGTTGTTGGATATCCACTTACAATCCCATCGCGAGACCGATATCAGTCAGAACGGAGATGTCAACAATATTTACATCCTATCGTTCATCGCGCTCTTCCTTCTCCTATTGGCAAGTATCAACTTTATGAACCTCTCGACCGCTTACTCCCTAAAACGGGCCAAAGAAGTGGGTATTCGAAAAACCTTGGGGTCGAACAAAAAAAGCTTGGTTCGACAATTTTTGACCGAATCGGGCTTGATTACAGGCTTCGCCTTGGCAGTAGCCATCGTTTTGGTCTTGATCGCCCTGCCCTTCTTTAATGAGTTGGCCGATAAGGCGATCTCTTTTCCGTTTACCAACCCGGTATTCTGGTTGATCCTGCTTTCAGGAGCGTTATTGCTTTCACTGATATCGGGTAGCTATCCTGCTTTTTTTATGTCGCGTTTTATGCCGGCACGGGTGTTGAAGGGAAGTGGGGAAACCAGTGTGGGAGGATCGCGTTTGCGAAGTTCATTGGTCGTATTCCAATTCGCCATTTCGGTCTTTTTGATCGTGGGCACCTTGGTGGTCGGCCAACAACTGCACTTTATCCAAAACAAAGACCTGGGGTATGAGAAAGACCAGGTTGTTTTGATCAATAACGTCAACCGATTGGGCAATAATGCACAGACCTTCAAAGAAGAGGTCAAGCAATTGGCGCAGGTATCCCAAGCTTCGCTGAGCAGTTATGTGCCCACTCCCTCGGGCCGAACCGATTCGTCCTATTTCCTTGAAGGGAAAATGAACCAAGAATCAGCAGTGAACATGCAAGGATGGCCGGTTGATTTCGATTATATCGAAACCCTCGGACTCGAAATGGTATCGGGTCGGGCCTTCGACCCTAACATCACCATCGACTCAACGGCCATCATCATCAATGAAACCGCGGTCCAGGTGATGGGCCTTGATCCCGAAACGGCCTTGGGTAAAAGGATCTCAAGGGGTGTCGATGAAGAAAACCTCAGCTTCTTTACCATTATCGGCGTGGTCAAGAATTTTCATTTCGAGACCATGCGTAACGTGGTTCGCCCACTTTCATTACGTATCGGAAGAAGTGAGGCAACGATGGTCGTCAAACTACATGCGGGCGATTTTCAACAGACCCTTGGCCAAATTGACGGCCTGTGGTCGGAATTCGCCACCGGTCTTGCTTTTGATTATCGTTTTATGGACGACTCCTTCAATGAGGTGTATCGAAACGAACAGCGTTTAGGTAAGATCTTTATCATCTTCACCGCGCTATCCCTTTTTATCGCCTGCCTCGGTTTGTTTGGCTTGGCGGCATTCAATGCCCAAAAACGGATCAAGGAAATCGGGGTGCGTAAAGTACTCGGTGCCTCGGTCGGCCAGATTACCTTTCGGCTTTCGTTCGACTTTTTGAAGTTGGTCGCCATTGCGATCCTGATCGCCCTTCCGATTGGTTGGTTCGCTATGAACCGCTGGTTACAAGATTTCACCTACCATATCGATATCGGTCTGGGCGTCTTCGCCATAGCCTCGTTCATGGCCGTAGGGATCGCCTTATTGACGGTCAGTTTTCAAAGTATCAAAGCTGCGATCGTCAACCCGATCGAAAGCCTAAAAACCGAATAATGAAATAGCATCAATCAAAAATCCATCATCATGTTCAAAAACTATCTGAAAATCGCCTGGAGAAGCCTGAAAAAGTAACCCTTTTTCACCTTTCTCAATACCTTCGGACTTGCCATAGGTATGGCAGGGGCCCTACTGATCGGTCTGTTCATACATGATGAATTGGGTTTTGATACCATGTTCGCCGACGCCGAACGCATCTACCGAATCGATGCCGACGTACAATTCGGTGGGTTGCCCGAGCAACTTGCCGAAGCTCCCGAACCCATGGCCGGAACATTGATGCGTGATTACCCGCAAGTCGAGTTGGCCACCCGGTTCAGGGACCAAGGCAGCCTACTCATCCGAAAGGCGAACGTAAGTTCGAACGTCAAAGAAGAGCGGACTACCTTTGCCGATTCGACCTTTTTCAAATTCTTTGGCATCCGCTTGATCGATGGGGATGCGAAAAGCGCCCTGACCCAACCCAACACCATGGTCTTGACCCGTTCGGCCGCAGAAAAACACTTTGGCGTGACCAATGCCGTCGGTCAAAATATGGTGGTCAACAATGACGAAACCTTTTTAGTGACCGGTGTCATTGAAGACCTTCCCAAGAACTCCTTCTTGCGCGACCACACGGTCTTCATGTCGATGCCGAGTTACCGATTCGCACAGGTCGGCCACTGGGGAAGCTTAACGTATTATACCTTCGTTAAAATGGTGCCTGGGGCCGATATGGTGGCTTTTCAAGAAGGTCTCGACTCTTTGATGGGGCGCTACTTGATTCCATGGATACAGGATTTTTACCCGGGCATGACGGAAGCTTCATTTCGTGCGTCGGGCAATTTTCTCGATTACACGACCATGCCATTGACCGATATCCATTTACATTCCAAAATGAAATCGGAACTCAGCGCGAACGGCAGTATCCAAAACATATACATCCTTTCTTTCGTGGCCCTGTTTTTGGTGGTATTGGCCATGGTCAATTTCATGAACCTTTCTACGGCAGGTTCCTTAAAAAGGGCCAAGGAAGTGGGGGTCCGTAAAACCTTGGGCAGCAATAAGAGCGATTTGGTCCGTCAGTTTTTGATCGAATCGGGATTGATCTGTTTCCTATCCCTGTTGGTCGCCGTAGGACTGGCATTTTTAGTACTGCCGATGTTCAATGAATTGGCCGGCAAAGCGATCGCCATACCCTTTGCGGAACCGCTGTTCTGGATGATCTTATTGACCACGACCGTGATACTAGGGTTATTGTCGGGCACCTATCCCGCCTTCTTTATGTCGCGCTTCATCCCGGTCAAAGTACTCAAGGGAAGTGGGCTCACCAACGTCGGTGGCAACAACATTAGAAAATCCTTGGTCGTTTTCCAGTTCGCGGTTTCCATACTGTTGATCGTAGCCACGGTGGTGGTCAATCAACAACTGGGTTTTATCCAAAGCAAGGAACTAGGGTACGACAAAGACCAAATTTTGGTTTTGGATGATGTGAACAATGCCAATGGCCAAGAATTGGTCTTAAAGCGGGAGCTAAAGCGATTGTCACAGGTGAAAAACGCGACTTTGAGTAGTTTTCTACCGACCCCATCGGCACGCACCGGGCAGACATTTTTCAAAGAAGGGTCTCGCGATCAGGAAGATGCCATCAATGTCGAAAACTGGAGCGTGGATCATGATTATATCGCCACCTTAGGCTTGGAACTGGTTGCCGGTCGTGATTTCGACCAATCCATTTCGACCGATTCGACCGCTGTTATCATCAACGAAGCTGCACTGCGTACATTGAACGTCAGCGCTGAGCAAGCCTTGGGCTTACGCATCTCTTCCGATTTGGGGGCCAATGACGAAAGCATCAGCTACCAGACCATCATCGGGGTCATCAAGGATTTCCACTACAGTTCGATGCGCCATAATATCGAAGCCCTCTTCCTTAGTATTGGCCGGTTTCCGGCATCCATAGCCATAAAAATCGAAGCCCAAGACATCGCCGCGGCGGTTACCGACATCCAATCGGTCTGGAACGGTATTGCCCCTGGTCAACCGTTCAATTACTATTTTATGGACGACTCCTTCAACCGAAGTTTCGAATCGGAACAACGGCTCGGTAGTATCTTTTCGATATTCACCGTTCTTTCGATCCTGATCGCTTGTCTGGGTCTTTTCGGCCTGGCCACCTTCAATGCACAAAAGCGGACCAAGGAAATCGGGATACGGAAAGTCTTGGGGGCTAGCGTTGGCCAGATTTCCTATCGCCTGACCACCGACTTTCTGAAGATGGTCGGTATCGCCATTGTCATTGCCCTGCCCATAGGGTGGTTTGCTATGAACAAATGGCTTGAAGACTTTTCATACCGTATCGAAATCCAATGGTGGATGTTGCTTATGGCCGCCCTTTTAGCCATTTCGATCGCCGTTGTTACCGTCGGGTATCAAAGCATCAAAGCCGCCATCGTCAATCCTGTAAAGAGTTTAAGGGCCGAATAAACAACGCAATTACAGACTATCATGTTCAAAAACCAACTCAAGCTTGCCTGGAGAAACCTGTTGAAGAACAAGTCCTATCTGGCGATCAATCTTACCGGCATTACCATCGCCATGACCTGTTTCGTGTTGTTGACGATGTACGTGAACTTCGAACGAAGCTACGACCGCCACCATGAAAAATCGGATAGCATCTTTCGGATCGTTCAGCAGCAAAAAGGCAACAGCTATCAAGGCACCGATTTCTTCGCCTTGGCCCCCTTGCCCCTGGGGGAGGCACTTTTGGAAGATTTTCCGGAAGTCGAACATGTCACCAACCTGAACACCGGTATGGCTTTGTTGATCAAAGACGAGTTCTCTTCCGTCCATCGCGGACTGTTTACCGATAGTTCCTTTTTCAATGTCTTTACCACCGAAGTTCAAGAAGGGAACGCCCAAAAAGCCTTGGAAGACCCCGACAACATCCTATTGACCGAATCTTTGGCCAAAAAGTACTTTGGGACCGGCTCACCCATAGACGAGGTGTTGACCTTTGGCGACGGCCGCGCCTTTACGGTCAAGGGCATCGTAGCGGACCCACCGAAAAACCAACATTTTACTTATGAATTCATCGTTTCGTATAAAAGTCAGGCCTACTACCCCAACGACGTTGGGTTCTGGGTAAGTAACAACTACCATACCTACTTGACCACCAATGCCCCCGAGGCCTACAAGGCCTTGGAACAAAAAATGAAGGTGTACGAAGCCATTACCAAACCTGCCTATGCCAATCAAGGGTTTGAATTCTATCCCGAATACAAACTACAACCCGTGGTCGACATCCACTTGAAGTCAAAAATGAATAAGGAACTAGCAGTCAATGGCAATCTGAAGGTCATCAACCTCTTCGCTCTCATTGCAGTGTTCATTCTGGTACTCCCCGCAGTCAATTATACCAACTTAGCCACCTCCAAATCGGCAAAAAGGGCCAAGGAGGTCGGGGTCAGCAAAGTCTTAGGGGCAAAACGTTCCATTCTGATCGTTCAATACCTCGGCGAATCGTTCTTCATGGTCTTTGCCGGCTTGGCCTGTGCCTTGGTAATGGCTTATTTTTTACTGCCCTATTTCAATGCGATTTTGAACCGCGATATCGATTTTGGTCTTGTCACCCAACTACCGACCCTCTTACCACTCTTACTTGCTACCGTTTTGACCGGGTTGCTTGCGGGTATCTACCCTGCTTTGTTCTTGTCGGGAATCGGCCCTGTGAAAGCCTTGAAGGGCAATTTTCTTAAAGGTCGTAAAAAAGGGGTGGGTTTAAAAAACGTGCTTGTTGTCGGTCAGTTCACGGTGGCGATCGCCTTGGCCATAGCAAGTGTGGTGGTATACCAACAATTGCATTACATTCAAAACAAAGACCTGGGGTATTCCAACAAACGACTGGTTCATGTGCGCTACTTTGAATCGGAAATCACTGAAAAACAAGAGGTGCTAAAACAGAAATTGTTGGAACATCCATCGATCAAAAACGTTTCCCTGACGTCCCAACTCCCCTTTGACGTAAATAGTCAAGGCCCTATTACGGAATGGGAAGGGAATGTTGACAACGCCCCGCTTTATGTCTTTAGGTCGTATGTAGACCATGACTTCTTGGGGATTTTCGGTATGGAAATCGTTCAAGGGCGCAGTTTTTCGAAGGAAGTCCCGTCAGACTCCACCGCCTATTTATTGAATGATGCCGCGGTCAAGAAATTGGGCTGGAAGGAACCCGTAGGAAAATCATTTGCCAATGGGAAAGTCATCGGGGTTCTGAAGGATTTTCACCTCAAGACCTTCGATCAAGCCATCGAACCGCTTTTCATGGCATTGAGAACCCCCGATTTCACCAGAAACTTCGGTCATGTGATTTTGAATATCGACATGGAAGATTACGCGAATACTTCTGAATATATTGTCGAAACCATGAAGGGTATCGTTCCGATCGTACCTTATGAAGTACGTATGGTCGAAGAAAGCTATATGCAGTTCTATGAAGAAGAACAGCGGCTGGGTAAGGCATTCAATATCTTTACCGCATTGGCCCTGTTCATTGCCGCTATGGGCCTATTCGGCATGGTATCTTTTCAAATCGCGCAACGCGCCAAGGAAATCAGTATTCGAAAAGTGATGGGAAGTTCGGTCTCTGGAATCTTAAAACTCCTTGCCACCTGTGTATTCCGTCAAATTTTGATCGCCTTTTTGATCGCGGCACCGATAGCGTACTATTTCATCGAGCAATGGTTGCAAAGCTACGTGTACCGAACCGACCTAAATATGGTGACCTTAGGGAGTGTTGCTTTCTTGGCCATGGCCGTGGCCTTTTTGTCGATCGCATTCCAAAGTTTTCAGGCCGCTACATCGAATCCGGTAGATAGCCTGCATTCCGAATGATACCACCACTTCATAAGGTGTAAATTATTTAGACGGAATGTGTCAAATTATTTTACGCTTTTTAAATGCCTGGTGTTTGTAATCAGCTCATTTTCATTTAGTTGTGTTTTGGCACAATAATTTATAGTCCTTAAGTATCACTCAAAAAACGAGCAGTCATGCTTAAGAACCATATCAAGATCTCGTTACGGAATCTTTGGAAGAACAAAACCTTGTCGGTATTGAACCTTGTTGGTTTGAGCATCGGTATTTCAAGTGTCTTGACCTTGTTGTTTTCGGTCTATGCCTACTATACCGCTGAAGCCCCGATACAGGATATCGAAAACATCCATTACCTCAAAACCTATCTTAAAGACGGTGACGACTATCGCAGTGTGCCCTATCCGATGCTGGAAAAGGTGGTTAGCACTTCCCCCGAAGTATTGGCCGGCACGCCACTACACGGCTGGGGAAACATTTGGTTGGAATATGGGGAAAAGGAGTTTCAAAACCGTACCGACTACTGCGATCCCGATTTCTTTGAGGTATTCAGCCTTCCGCTGAAATACGGCGACCAACAAACGGCCTTGCAAAACAAGTATTCGATCGTTTTGACCGATAAGGTGAGCAAACAGATATTCGGTGATGTGAATCCGGTGGGCCAAACCTTGATCGCTGCCGACACCCTTAACATCACCGTAACCGGTGTTCTGGAACCTATCAGTCCGTATAGCTCTTTTCGTTTGGGGGTATTGCTACCCAACACCTTACTGAAAGACAATCCGACATTCAAAAGCCAGACCGATTGGGGCAACAGTTTTTCTCCGGTGTTCTTCAAGTTGCGGCCCGGTAGTGATATCGCGGCTTTCGAACAGCGTATCGGTCAATTGGCCCAAGCACACTATGCAGATCCGGATCCCATTGCCCGGATCGAGGTCAAACCCTATAACGAATTCCGGATGGATGCGATCCCCGTGGTCGAAACCATTATCGGTGGGGCCATAGCGGCTTCGTTCTTTGTGTTGCTCATCATCTTGGTCAATCTTTTAAACCTAAACGCTTCGACCATGTTCCGGAGAACCAAGAACATCGCCGTACGCAAGGTGCTCGGGGGCAACAATAGCAATGTGCTGACCCAATTCTGTGTTGAAAATGGGATTTTGGTCTTTATATCCATCATTATTTCGACAGTGCTTTTTCTCTTTGTGAACCTCCCAAGAATGAATGCGGTTTTCGGTGCGGAGTTCGGGAGCATCTCTTTCGATTTCGTCAACGATTACCCTGTTCTCCTGGCCATTGCCTTGATCGGGCTTCTTGCCACCCTTTCCGTTGGTATCTTTCCGGCATTGCGCTTTATCAAAGTCCCGGTGTCGCTGGGTATCAAAGGAAAAGCCGTTCAGATGAAGAACAACTTCATTTTGCGCAATTCCTTTATCATCATGCAATTCGTAATCGCGATCCTGTTCATTTGCGTTGCGATCATCTTAAACGACCAAATCGGCTTTATGAAAAGTGCCGATCTTGGGTTTGAACGCCATCGGGTTTTGGTCGGAAAAATCGATTTGGAATTTGAAAATCAAGATGCTGCCCTTTCGAGTTTCCGGGGACTCCTCGATGAGCTGGAGGCCAATCCATACGTTACGAACGTTGCGACCAGTCAGGGGGTGCCTTCAGATTATTATTTCAACTACACCAACTATTACGACCCGGCGACCGAAAAAGATGTGCGTCTACGGCGATCTTATGCCGATGATGCCTATTTCAAGACCCTTGACATCCCGATTCGGATGGGCCGTGACTTTGACATGCAGTTAGACGAGGCCGATGAACAACCTGTAATCATCAATGAGGCCGCCATGCGGGCCTTCGGATGGGAAAGCATCGAAGGAAGGCGTTTGAAATACAAGGGCGATGATGGGCCAGGCCATCAAATC
>SPKZ01013732.1_pt1 | contig 11637 bp, 10 predicted proteins | sample 2456571 | NCBI WGS metagenome assembly SPKZ01 (sample SAMN11192286, study PRJNA482655) | marine metagenome | biome: ENVO:00000447; feature: ENVO:00000244|ENVO:00000211|ENVO:00000569|ENVO:00002023; material: ENVO:00002151; isolation source: ocean water from marine abyssalpelagic zone ...
CTTCATTATTTATCTCAATTATTTCTCCATCTTTAGGATATATATCAATATTTAGAATAATATGATTACCATCTATTAGAATATCTTCTTTATTAAATCGAATAGTCTTATCTTGTTGATCAAAAAAAAGTTTGTTTCTTTCTTCTTTTAATGAGTCTATATCTTCAATTAAAACTTTGAAAATAGTTTTAGGCTTTTCTATTTTAAATTTATTTAATATAGGATTAATACTTATAGAAAACTTGGACTCAATCTTTTTCCAAGCTATTTCATAATTACCTTTTTTTTCTTCAGCTTTAATTGCTTCATTTAAAAATTTATAATATGGATTTAAAGATTCTTTTGTTGTATTAACTAAGGCTTTTACAACAGATGGATTATTATTAAAACAAGCATAATATAAATGATCACCTAAATTTAAATCATTATTCCAATTTCGTTTATTCTTATTAGTATATTTTTTCATATATCTACTTTACAAATGGATTATATTTTTCTAAAGGAAGAGTTGGTACTTTTTCTTTAAAAGTAGGAAGATCTTCATTTATTTCATTAGAGGCAAATCTTGCTCTTACTTTTGCCCAAGTTCTTAAATCTTTAATTGTTTCTGCCATAGTTCTTGATAAAGGGAAGGTATCTTTTATTGCTTTTTCTATATCTTGAGTTTCTAATTCTCTATTATTATCATAAGCAATGAAAAGACTTTCATTTACAGCTTCTTCAATTTCAGCTCCACTAAAACCATTTGATAATTTAACTAACACTTCAATATTAAAAGAATTAACATCTCTTTCTTTTTTATTTATATGTATTTTAAAGATTTCTTCTCTTTCTTTTTCGGATGGTAAATCAACAAAAAATATTTCATCAAATCTTCCTTTTCTTAAGAGTTCAGGAGGTAAAGCAGAAATATTATTTGCTGTTGCAATTACAAAAACATCATTTTCTTTTTCTTGCATCCAAGTAAGTAGTGTTCCAAAAACTTTTGCACTTGTTCCACCATCACCATTAGAATTTATACCAGATAAACCTTTTTCGATTTCATCTATCCATAAAATTGAAGGTGATATAGTTTCAGCTAATGACAATGCTTCTCGCATTCTACTTTCACTCTCTCCTACTAGAGAACCAAAGACTTTTCCTAAATCAAATTTTAGCAAAGGTAATTCCCATTCATTTGCTATGGTTTTAGAAACTAAACTTTTTCCACAACCCGGAATACCTAATAACATAACTCCCTTAGGAGAAACTAGACCAAAATCTTTAGCTTCTTTTGTAAAAGCTTTACCTCTTTTATGAAGCCAATCTTTTAAATTTTCCATTCCACCAACTTCTTTAAAATCATTATTTGGATGGAAATATTCTAAGATTCCACTTTTTTTAATTATTTGTTCTTTTTCTTCAATAATAAGTGGCACTTCATATCTTGTTAATGAACCTTTTTTTGCAATAATTTTTTTATATGTCCATTCTGCTTCCATTATTGATAAACCTTTTGATGCAGAAATTAATTCGATTTTATCTTCTTCGCTTGGTTGATTATCATATGGTAAGTTTTTAACTGCAATTTCTAATATTTTTTCAATTGTTTCATCTTTTGGTAATTCAATTTCTAAAATTGGTATTTCTTTTTCAAATTCTTTTACATTAACAACATACGGTGTTTGAATAATAAGAGTTTTTTTCAAACTTGCGTCTAATCTACATATTTCTCTTATATGTCTTTTTATTTCAAATTGACTATCAGTAAGGAGATGCTGAAAGTCTTCTAATATTAGAATTAGTTCTTTATTTTGTTCTTCACTAAACCAAGTTAAAATATCCAATGGATCTTTTTCATCATTTTCCTGAATAAATAAACATTTATCTGAATCCCATTTTTTTAATCCACTAATAACACTCCAAGTGTATAAATCTAAATTGTATTCAATCGCAGAACCAACACAAAATCCATATAATCTTTGCCACTCATAAGTAACAACTTGTAAAGCTGGAATATTAGCTTTAATATTTATATTTAGTTTTTCTTCAAAATTCATTATTTTCCTAACTTAATTTTATTTATTATTCATACAATAATGAAACTAATAATCAATTCATTAGTTTGTTATGCTTTAGTAGTTATAATCTATTACAATTATTATATTTAACTTATTATTATTGTTCTTATATGACTATTATTACATTTAAAAAATTAAATAGTACTTAAATAAATTAATAAGTATACTTTCATACTTATTTTATCATTATTTAGTTTTAAGTATAAAATGCAATAATAATGATCAAGGATAATAACAAATGCAAAAAATTATACTAAATATTATAAACTTAAAAGAAATTTTAAAAAAAGATGATATTAATGATGATATATATGAAATTGCATCTAGATTTGGTGCAATCAAAAATGCATTATCTTTAGAAGATGAACTATCACAAATGCTAAATGACATTGAAAACATATTAAAAACTTCTTTAACAAATGGAAAATTTGATATATCTGAAAAACTTGAACTTTTCTCAATGTTTGGATCATTAGAGAATCATTTAAAAAACAACTCTAACATTTCTGAATATGAACATGGCTTAAATGCTACTGGCGTAGCTATGAGTGCTTCTGCTGGTGCAAGAGCATTAATGAATGCTGGACCTATGGGAATGCTAGCAGCAGGAGTTTTAGGAGTTGCTAGTTATTATATTATGAAAAATAATGAAGAACCTCATATTTCTAATAAGGATTTATTGACAATTGCATATTACTTAAGTAGATTTGATCATGAACATTTATTTGGACTTCATTTAAGTTCTGCAAAGGCACTAGATGCATTAGGAGATGTTTTAAATGTAAAACCAAATACTATTAGAGGTAAAAGAGATTATTTTGATAGTATACTTCCAAAAGATCAAAGAAAATCTGAAAGAAAAGGTTATTCCGAAATTAAATCTACTAAAGTTTATGATGAAATCATAGAAAAATATAAATATATTACAAATATGGATGAAAAGATAATGAGAAAAGTTATAGTTGATGTATTAACTAAATACCAAAATGGACTTACCCTCTAATATTATATACATCAATAATTTTATTTAAATTATTGATACTTCCAAAATATTCCTGTTCTAATGTAAGCTTTTTTTCTTTTATAAAATCAATTAGATTTTGTAGCTCTTTATTACTAGATTTAATAGCTAAAAAACATAAGTGTTTTGAATAATCTTTTGTATGATTATGTTTTATAATAATTTTTTCTATATTAGATGGAATAAAAAAAGAGTGCCTTTTACAATTTTTAAGTTTTGGAACAATATTATTTAAATATATACTAATTCCAGCAAGATCAAAATCTCCAAAATGAATATACTCATTTTTAATACTACTTATCCATTCATACTGATATGAGGATTTATACTCAAGTAAAGACACAAAGATATAATCTTTTCTTGAATCAAATAAATATTCATATTTATTTATGTACCACAAAACTTGTGGATTTTCTATTCCAACAACAATTGTCTCATCTAAAAGTTTTAAGTCTTGAATATAATGAATAAAAGTAGCACTTCCTTCAATAGGAAGTACAATTATTTTGTTTTTTTCTTTTAGAGTAACTTTAAGAGGCTTTAATACACTAATCATTAAACCTTTAAAAGTATATGATTTTATTTTTTTACTATCATTAACATAAGTGAATACTTCATCTTTACTAATACCATTTAAAGGAGCTTCAATAAGTTTTTTTAAATCATTTATTGAATATATATTATAACCTGCTTGCTTTAGTGCAGTATATAAAGTCTTTTCATTAATTAAAGAGTATCTTGTAGGTCGACTATTTATTTCCTCTATTACACCGCAAGATAATAAAAACTTTGATAACTTTGGGTAAAGAAAATTTCTTTTAAAAATAAAACCATTATTTACAAGTTCCATTATTTTTTCAAATGCTTTTTTATTTATAAGTATATTCATATTATTTGTCCTCTAATATATTATCGATTACAAACTCTCTTAATTCAGTAGACCCATTTGATTCTTTTGTACCTGCATAAATAATATTATATGACATGATGATATCATCATCATTAGAAGCAGTTCCATTTAAAAAAGTAAATCCAAGTTCATTTGTAAAATTCATAAGTTCAGTAAAATAATCAGCTGATATTTGACCAATTTCATCTAAAATACAATGTAGTTTCATATCTTTAAATTTTCCAAATTTATTTGTAGATTTTTTAAGTAGTGTTAAATATATAATAGTCTTAACCATTATCGTAGTTCCATTTGAACCAGTACTCTTAAGTGTCGTCATTCCTTTTTTTATCTGACCATTTTGCCCAACATCAAAAGTTAATCGTGACATTTCAGAAACAGTAATATTTCTTTTAGTTTCTTTCTCTAATAAACTACAAAGCTCCTTTGATAGTTTAATTATATAGTCTTTCGCAGATTGTGCATTTTCATCATTATTAAACATAATACTATACTCTTTATCACATACATCACCTAATAATTTAATCTTATTTGTTATTTCATCTCTCTCATGAGCAATATAATTAAGTTTGATATTATCAATAACAGCAATATGAGATACACCTTCTTTTATTAAAGAATTTATTTTATTTACTTCTAAATTTACTAATTCAACATCTTGAATAATATGTCTAACCTGACTAGATCCTTTATTTATTGTCTCAATAAGTGATTTTATTTGTAAACCTATACTCTCTGTATCTAGTTTCTCTTTTACATATTTTATATAATCTGAAATAATTGAAATATAAGTATCTGTAGAATCACTTAACGAAATATCAATATCTTCACTTGTTCTAAGATTCAATATATTATTTCTAGGGATTTTACCTACAATTCTTCTAGTATGATTTTCAATATTAATCTTTGATTCTCCTATTCTCTGCACTGACTTGAAGTACATATCAATCTTATCCGTAAAAAAACTAGATTTAAAATATACTAATATTTCATCATCAGTAAATACTTTTCCAACTTCATTTGAAACAATATCAATTAAATTTGATTTCTCTTTAAAATCTTTATAAGATTCTTTATAAATATTAAATTGTTCTATTCTTTTAGAAACATATTCTTTTTCAACTTTTAGTGTTTCAATTAATTTATCATATAAGCATTTATCATTATCTTTATTTTCTCTAAGTTCTAAAAGCTCTTTTTCATAACTTGGAATTTTATTGATTTCAGGTTCTAATTTATCAATCCAGTTCAAACATAATGATTTTTTTGAATTAATATTAGTAATCTTGCCATTTATACTTTTTAAATTAATATTTAAATCGTCTAATTCTTTTACATCAATGTTATCTTCTTTTTTAATTAAATTAAACTCATTTTTTATTATCTTAAATTTTTCATCAAATATTTTAATGTACTTATTTACGATTTCTTTAATTTCTTTTTTTGTATCAAATAATTTTACATTTAACTCATCATTTCTCTTATTAAATACTGAGATAATATTTTTACTTATTTCTGATTCTTTCATAGTTAAAGATGTATATTCTTCTCTTTTAAGTAAAAGATTATTTTCAAGCTCTTTTTTTTCAATTTGAAATGATTCAATCTTTTCTCTCAAAGAATCTTTCAACTTTAATAATTCATCTTTTAATATCTTCTCTTCATATTTCCTTTTATTATCTAAAATTTTCACTGATGATTCAAGAGTATAAACTTCTCTATTAACTACCTTTATTCCTTTTGTAAAGTTTTTATCAATAACACGAGTACTTTCATCAATAACTTTAATATTTTTGTTGTATCTTTCAACTAATATAGTTTTTTCAATTTTTAAATCTCTTTTATTTGATTCTAATTCTTTAAGATTATATTTTTCTGAATACTTTTCAACTTTTTCAGAAAATTTTATACCATAAAAAGAAGAATTATTATCTTTATTAATTTTAAAAGATAATGTTTCATCAAAAAGAACTTCATCTTTTGTAATAGCTAATATTTTATTTTTATTAATAATTTCGTTATTATTTAAGAAACCATATAAATTATTTTTATTTATATCAAGTTTTTCTTCAATTGATTTTAGTAATAAATCAAACTTTTCTTTTTCAAAATCATATAATTGTCCTATCTCTTTCTTTTTATCAATATTTTGTGAGATATCTTCATTTTTAGTATCTTGAAGGGTTTGACTTTTTAATTTAAGTTCATTAATCTTCTTATTTTTAGTATCTATATTTTCAACTAATCTATGAATCTCTTCAATTAATATATTAGTACTGGAATTTTTCAACTCTTGTTTTGGTAAATATATAAGTTTTGTATCTAAATTAGATAGCTCTTTACTAATTTCTACAATCTCTACTTTAACTTTTTCAATAACACCTTTAATGTTTTTAGTATCATTTTATAAGTTTTCGTGTTTAGTTTTAACTAATAAAGTAAGTTTTTCTTGTATTTCCTCTTTTCTTTTACTTAAAAGATTTGTTTCATTTGTTTCATTATTTTCAATCTTATTCTTAAGTTCTAGTTTTTTACTTTCTTCTCTAATTTCAATATCATGAATACTACCAGATAATGCACTTATATTTGATTCTAATTGTATTTTCTTATCATCATAAGAATTAAGTTTCTTTTCTTCTTCTAATAAAAAATCAATTTTATATTTATTTTTATAAAGGTCTTTATCTTCTTTAATGTTTTTGATATTCTTTTTTTTATCAGTAATTTTCTCAAAATATTCGTCTGAACTTACACTCCATTCATCATTTTTAGTTTTTATTTTAAGTAAAATATTATTTATTTCTGACAAGTTATGTTCAGATTTACTTATAATAAATTTATCAATTAATTCAAAATTATTTTTAACTGTATCTATACTTTTTTGGGCTTGGTAACGTTCATCTAGATAAGAGTAATATTTAATAATATTATCATCAAGTTCAAGTATTTTTTCTTTCATACTTCTAATAGTCTCAATTTGTTCTACACTTTCGAGTGAAGTTTTTAATTGACTTTTGAATTCATATAAATCTAGAACTCTTTCTTCATTTCCAATTAATGAAATTAACATATGTTTGATACTTGAATCTTCTAAAGAAGAGTTCTTATATATCTTAAATAAATGATCACTAAATATAGAAGCGCTTGCCACATCATTATAAATCGAAAAATCAAAGTTAGGTTTATGGATATCTTTCAAAAGTCTATATTCACTTTTGTGCATAAGTTTTCTAAAATTGCTAATAGTATCACATTTATAAAAATCTAAACCTTGTTTAAGAGCGTTAGCTATTATTTCACTAAGTTTTAATACATTATTATCCTCATCAAGATATAAAGTACTAATATCATCACATCTATCAATATTAATAAAAGTATGTTTTATCTTACCCTCTTCTCTAGAAATCAATAATAAGTTTTCTCCAGATAAATTTTGATACCTATATATAAGATGCGAATAAGATGATTCAACATTCCAATCATAAAAGTCTTTATCTTGCTCATCTGGACGTGTTTTATTCTTATCCATAGTGTAAAAATATGTTGCTGCTGACATAACAGTTGTTTTACCAACTCCTGACGAACCTAATAATAAAGTTGAGTCTGAAATATCAACAATCTCATTTGGAAAACTTCCACTATTTATAAACCTTAATTCTTTTAATCCAATTTTATAACTCATCTTCAACTCCAAGTATTGTAGTTTCTATATGTTTAAAAGATTTTAATAATAAGAATTCTGATTCTTTATTATTAAAAGACTCAACAAAACCATCATCTTTTAACCTTTTAAGTAATGATTCAATAAATTCTCTATTTGTTTTTTTCTTTTTTATAAAAGACATCTTTTCAGACATTGTTTTTAATTCAATATCTTTGTTTAATTTATCTTCCAGTGAACTAATATTAAACTTATAATCATTCTCTGAACTAAAATCACTATCTAATGTTTTTAAGAATCTATAAATATCAATATAATCAAGATACTGAACAGTAAAACTATTTGGAATATGTTCATATTCTTCTAAAGTAAAATAATAATATCCTGTATCACTTACTAATTTATATCCAAGTAAAGAAAAAAAACCTGAAACAACTTTTTTATTATTTAAAATAAAATTATAAGCAGATGTTATTTTATAGTCTAAACTATTTTCATTAATATATTTTCCATTAAGTCTACAATTCTCAATTACTAAGAATATATCCTTATTTTCATCTAATTCACTTAATAACATTTATTCCCCTTTTTGAAACTTTTGGTAAGATAAAACCATGAATATGAATTTTTTCTTCTTTTGAAATTTTTAAAAATAAACTATAATTTAAAATAACTCTAATATACACAGACAAATACTTTTTTCTATCTAAATTAAGATTATTTAAAAACATAGATAAATCTTGATCTTGTTGTAAAAATTTTTCATATACTTTTTTAGTACTAATTACTACTCTTTTTACAAGTTTTTTATCTTTATTTAATTTAACAGCTTCAGGTTTTACTTCTTCTTTTTTATTTGATTTATCAATTTTTATATTCATATTTTTTGCAAGAATAACTAATTCTTCAATTAATGTAGAATCATTGTAATAAATATTTTTTATTTTTATTTTTGGAGATATTTCTTTCGCACGTTCAAATTTAAATTTAGCATCAGTTCTTTCAAATAATTCGTTTGAATATTTTAATTTATACAGTTTATTTATGCGTTCAATTTTTTTAGCTTCTTTTTCAATTTGAATAAGATATTTTGTTAAGTCATTTAAAGATTTAATTATCTTATCTCTTACTGTTTGAATATATTTAAGTATTGAATTTATATGGTAATTTAAAGATTCATTCTCAAATTCTTTAAACAAATAAACTTTTTCATTTAATAAAAAAATATCTAATAACTTAACCGCTTCACTTAAGAATTCAAGATCATCTTTACAATCAGTAAGATTAATCTTTCTTATTTCAAAGTTTTGCTCACCTTTAAACTTTAATTGTTTATCATTTAAAGACTCTATACTTTTATCAATATTTCTTTTTAAAGATCTAAAAATTGAATTTATCTTGTTAATCTCAAAATCATAATATTCAAAGTTTTTCTTTTTAGCATTTATATTTCTAATAATTCTTTTTATTCCTTCAATTCTTTGATTAATATCTATAATATTTGAATCTACATATATACTCAAGTGAGAATTATATTCTTCAGTAAGAATCAAAGAATATGAATAATCATCATAATCAAATACACCAAACTCTATTAAATTATCAATTGTATTTGATATATCTTCTTTTTTAGAATTATAAAAAGGCATATTATCTGTGTAATCTATACTATTGTTTTTATGAGCTTCAATAATAGCCTCTCTTCCACGATTTTGTGCATTAATAAATGATTGTGGTTCAACAATGGACTTTAACATCAATACTCCTTTTTATTATTTTATATAAACAAATTTCTCATAATGTAAAATATCTAAATCTATTTTATTTCTATGTGCCTAGACCACAGCAAGATATGATATATCTTCAATTTTTGAGTATATTTTATTATTTTTTGATTTACCTAATTTTGATATTGACAAGATATATTTTCCTGATAAGTCTTCAATTTCTTTTATTTTAAATCTTTCTAAAAATATAGAAAATATTGAACTATCTACTAATAAACTTATTTTGTCATTACCTCCCGTATTAATCCAGATACTTGACTTATCATCATTAGAATATTTTGCATCAGAAATCATTCCCCATACAGCTCTATAAGTATATGGTGTATTTTTAACTATATTACTTACATAATCATTTGACAAAGTGTTGAAGTGTTTAAATAATTTCTTTGCATTATAAATATATCCATTCAAGTTAATATTTTGTTTTGAATCTTTAAAATAATCTTTATCATGAATTAATGCACGCAAAAATGTACTTAGTCTTCTATGTGGATTTGATTCTTTAATGCCATTCTCATATGAATATTGTTTAGCTTTAGATTTATTATCAATATCATTAGAATCTGAATTTATTGTATGAATAATTTCTTTAGAACCATAATTAAAATCTATTATTATTTCTTTTCCAGAATTTAAATATCCTTCTTCTTCAGATGTTAATTTACCAATACTACTTTCACTTTCTAATGAAGCTAAGGTACAATCATCTTTATGTGGTCTTGCACCAAAACAAGCTGATTGCCCACTTTTAGAAGCTTTTCTAAAAAAAGCAGGACCTTCACACTCTTTACAAACTAAAAATCTTCTTTTATTAGCAATTTCAATATTAGAAAGTTTTGAAAAATCAAAAGCTTTATAATTTTTCTTATCAATTAAACACTTTGCAAAATCCATAATATATTCCTTAAGTTATAATTTAAATATTTATACAAACTTAGATAATAAAGTAAGAACAACTCCAGAAAATTCTTCTGTATTAGAAACTATCTTATTTATTTTTGTATTTCTATCTTCAGATGATTTAACAATTTTCATTAGTTCAACTAAGTTTTTTACATCTGTAGTTTTTGGAAACAATTCTTTTATTTCTTCATCTGTCATTTTTGTAAGAGATGAAATTTTTGATGCTAGTTCATCATCAGTCTCATTTGCACAATCTTCTATAATCTCATCTATATTTATATCATCTAAATTGAATGCCATTTTCTAACCTTTTATTTATATTGAATCTCTAAGAGATTTCATTTTTTTAATAAATGCATTTGCTTTATCAACTTTTTTTGGAGAACCTTTTGATTTATTTAATAAAGAACTTATTAAATCATCTGTTTGATCAATAACATTTTCTATTTTATTATTAGTGATACCAACCATTTCTAAATATCTATCTCTATTTTCACTTACATCAGAAGCAGAAATCAGTAAACTAGAAATACTATTATTAATTGCTCTTGCTTGTGTATATTCATTTCTAATTTGTTTTTCTATTTTTCGCTCTAATTCATCAATAGGTTTAATTAAAGCTAATCTTTTTTTATTTATACTTTTTTGAAGTTTAGATCCCATTTGTATTATGAAGTTTAATCTATCTACTTTATTATCATCTCTAACAATAATATTCCAAATCTTTTCAACTTGTGGTCGTGAGAATATCTTTTTTGCAAGTAAAGGAGTCCATTCATCAGAAATAAATTCATCTACATCATTTCTTTTTTGATCAAAAAACTTACTTAACAACTTAATATTTGCACTTTCTAATGAATTAATTCTTTTTCCTAATTCAGATGATAATTTTGGAGCTTCTGGTGGAATTGATACACAACCAACAAATATAAACATCAATACAAATATCGCTATTTTTTTTAAATACATTATTTTCCTCCATTTTTATTTATTGCTATGAATTTAAGTTTCTTTCTATATACAGTCATTGAATGATCAGCTGGTATACTTTTTAAAGAAGCTAGATTCCCTAGATATGCTTTAAGTCGTCTAAATATACTTACAGAATATAAAAGTTTTGCACTTTTATAATTAGAGTTCTCTACATTTGTTAGAAATCTCATATTTCCAACATGATAATAACCGCCAAAATTAGATAGTAGTTTTTTACTTAAACTTTCAAATCTACAAAAATCTAGAAGCGTAGCAATTGGGCTAATAATTTCATCACCTGGAGGTAACATAGTTACAGGGTC
>SPKZ01012882.1_pt1 | contig 11631 bp, 14 predicted proteins | sample 2456571 | NCBI WGS metagenome assembly SPKZ01 (sample SAMN11192286, study PRJNA482655) | marine metagenome | biome: ENVO:00000447; feature: ENVO:00000244|ENVO:00000211|ENVO:00000569|ENVO:00002023; material: ENVO:00002151; isolation source: ocean water from marine abyssalpelagic zone ...
CCACAGACAAACCTTGCTGCTTTAACATTGCTGCAGCGACAGTCCCCGAAGGACCCGCACCAATAATAATTACGTCGTATTTATTGTGCTGATGAGTTTTCATTTAATGCTTCCAAATTGCTATTTAAATTTTTAGGGCTTGATAAAGGGGCGAGAATAAAGATAAAAATAATGCCGAACATCACCGTCATACCAAAGCTTTCCACTGCGGGGGTCATACTAAAGGCCAACATACCAAACACCAATGCTGAAGAAATAGCTGAAAGGGTAATGGCTAATAATGTTCGAGGTTGTAATCCATGCTCTTGATAAAAGATAACGTAGTCAATGGCTAAGGCCAATACCAACAGCAAGGCAAATAAGTTAAATATATTAAGATGCGTCAAAAATAACTGAGTCATTAACAAGGCCGCAATGGCACTACAAGCGATAGACAATAATCCAATCGCGCCTCTAGTTAACCCATATTGTTGAAACAAAATTAAACCAACCACGATAAATGACACCATTAATAAGGTTAATAAACCTTGTCGGTACATAGATAAAGCATTCGATATATCATCAGCTTTATTAAAAATATTAATATCTTTTTGTTGATTTAACCAAGTTAGGTTTATAGCATTTAAAGGCTCTCCTGATACGGCGAACCACAAAGCATATCGCTTGCTTTTATGCTCATCAATAACAGAATAATTAGCAATATATAAATCACTAAATTCTTGTAAAGCCCCTTTGCTAAAAAGCTCGTAAGTTAAAGGTATAAACTCATCCATAATTATAGTTAAGCCGGTTATCTTTAAACCTTGTTCGAAAATATTTTCCTGCTCAGCCTGTTTTAATCGCTGGTAATGTTGACGTTGCTGCTGGGCCGAGGGCAGCAAACCTGCAATAGACTGAAATAACAGCTCCTGCTGATTCTTTGCTAATTGAGCTAAAACCTCCTCTTGTCGAACAAGTAAGTCTTCCGCTGATTCGGCCGTAATTATCACCCTTTGTAATTTGTGATAATTCATAACTTTTGCCATGGTTGCTTCATGCTTTAATAACCACGGAGGACTTGAATTTAATAAATGCACATCGTCATTAAAATGTAAAAATGAGCTGTTTAACTTTATCGCTAGCAGCGTAATAAAAAGAGCAAAAATAGGCAACTTCCATTTGACTAACCAAGCAATTTTTACAGTAATAAATTCAATTGTTTTTATGGCACTAGGTGCCACTTTTATCTTTGCGGTTAACTTAATTTTGGGTAATAAAATTATCACCGTTAATAATGCCCCCAACAAACCAAAAACCATAAACACAGCCACTTGCGTTAGTAATAACAAAGGAGAAAACATTAAAGCAGCATAACCCAGTGCTGTGGTTATAAAGCCTAAAATTAACGGACGAACAATTTTATGCTGTTCGGTTTCCTCTTTGCTTATATTTTTATTTTTTTGAATATAAACAAAAGCATGAAAACAATAGTCGATTACAATACCAATAAGCGTTACAGCAAAAACTAAGGTTAATAAATGCAATTGTTCAAAAAACAGCATCAATGAAGTTAAACCATAGAAAATAGCGAGAGAGATAACCATAATGGCAATAGACAAGGGTATAACAGAACGGAAGACCATCAGAATTAAGATAATGATGCCTAAGAGTGATAAAAAGCCAAAAGTGGTAATTTCAGCTTCTGCTTGTAAGCTCGATTCTGCCGTGTGAAATAAAATACCTGAGAAGATAATTTCACAGTTAAAATCTACCGAAACTTTAGTAAATATGTCTTGTAATTGCCTAGAGACTAATTGGCTTTTTTTTAATGATAATGAGTCAACATTCAAACTAAGGGTTAATATAAAGTACTGTTTATTATTATATTGAATGCTGGCAATACCTTGCACAGACTCCATATCTTCTAACTTGTTAAATTCTGTATTTAAATAATCTGCCAATATAAGCCTAGGATCTATACCTAAAGTTTCACTAACAAAGGGATTGGTTATTTGGGTTAATTGTTGAGCAATATTTTCAGCAAAAGCATCGCTATTATTTAAGCGAGTTAAATTACTTGGGCTAATAAAGTTATTTCTATACGGCGCATAAAATTGACTAATATCTTGTGGCGTTGGCAATGTTACTTTATTAACAGTAACCGAGGTGACTTTATCTAAGCCTTGGGTTAATGTGTGATTTAAGGCTTGATGAGCGGCTATAGCGTTGTCACCACTAATAGCAATAAGTACTTGATGTTCTTTATCTGCAAATAAAGCTTGTTGTGCCTTTTGGGTTTCAACCGACATTGATAATTCAGGTAATAAAGCAAGAATATTGGTTTCTATCTTCCATTGACCAAAGAAAAACAAAGAAAACCCAAGGCAAACAACAAACGTTAATTGCCCCCAATACGCAAGTAATAGTTTATTGTAATTGTGCACGTATAGTCTCAGGCAATTGTGTTAATGCTTTAAAATCTACTGTTATCTCAGTTCTATTACCCGATAATTCAAAAATGCTGATTTTTTCAAGAGGAAGTACGTTATCCTTTATGCTTTTACCCTCTTTACTGCTGCAAAGTTCAATTAAGTTAATCACCTTTACCAAGTGATTGCTTTTAGGAGTTAAGGACACACAATAACCATTATTTGCTACTTTAACGTCAAATTCAGTGGTCAAACTTTGTAAATTACCAGACATTGCATTCATTAAAACTTGAGCCAATGTGCCTGCGCCATTTATTTTCTTTAACGAGCTTTCGCCGTTATCTGTGTATAAACCGGTATTTTTTAGCAACATAACAGAAGCTACAGGGCGAAGTGTTTGCCAATAAAAACCTAACGCTTTATCGAAAAAAATTTCGCCACTAGACAAAATAGGTTGTTTTAGTATTTTAAAATATTTTTTTTGCTCAAAGTTGCCCGACGCTATATTTAAAGAGATAAAGCGAGGCAACTGATCGCCTTTATCTAAATTGTTAGCAAGTGTATTTGCAAAAGTGTCGTTAGAGAAACACATCAACAAAAAGCCAAGAACAATCACTTTTATTTTCATTTTGGTAGGCTCAAAATTTTATCTACAAATAGGGCAGGAGAGTTAAATTGCATTTCTTCTGTATTTAAATCAATCGCAACTTGTACCGTATAAGCTTTGGTTAATTTATCTCCTGATTTTGCACAGCTAATAAGATAATCAATTTTCATTCGAGATTCATACTCAACTAAGTTAGCAACAACCTTAATTTTTTGAGTAAAGCGTGCAGAGCCAACATATTTAAGTCGCATATCGACAATTGGCCAACTATAACCAGAAGCTTGCATATCCATATAATCGTAATTTATTATACGTAATAATTCGCACCTAGCGACTTCGAGGTAGCGAGCGTAATTGCCATGCCAAACAATTTGCATAGGATCACAATCGTGAAAAGGAATCTCTATTTCCACTTGTGCTGATAAATAAATTGGCTTACTCATATAACTCCCATCTTTGGGCTTGTATGGCATCAATAGTAAAACGCAACAATTTGTCTAAAGGCCGATCATCACATAGCGGTTCAAAAAAGCTACAAATATCATCATACATCGCCATAACAGGTTCTGGCAGTGTATCGTGATCTAATTCTTTACTTTCTATTCGAATGCGTACACCTTGAATAGCCGCAAGTAATGTACTTGCCATAACTTGCTCAGTTAATTGTAATACTCGCATAGCATCTCGAGCCGCAATAGTGCCCATGCTTACTTTATCTTGGTTATGACATTCTGTAGAACGAGAGAATACACTTGCTGGCATAGTATGCTTTAATGCTTCAGCAGTATAAGCTGAAGCACCAATTTGTACGGCCTTAAAACCATGATTGATATAGCGGCGTTCATCTGAGCTCATCGATAAATTTGAAGGTAAGCCATTGTTATAACGTGTATCAACCATTGACGCTATTTGACGATCGGCTAAATCAGCTAAATTTGCGACAGCTGTTTTTAACGTATCCATCACCATAGCAATATGGCCGCCATAAAAATGACCTCCATGTAAAACATGCTCACCAACACCATCGATAATAGGATTATCATTCGCAGAGTTGAGTTCATTTTCAATCATGCTGCGAAACCAAGGTAACGAGTCTTGCAAGACCCCAATAATATGAGGCGCACAACGTATAGAATAACGGTCTTGTAAACGGTCGGCATTACGAGGGTGTTCGACATGGTTCAAATCATGTCTTATCCAACTAGCAACTTCCTGTTGTCCTGGGTGCGGTTTTACTGAAAATAAAATTTCATCAAAATGATGACTATTGCCTTTTAATGCTAAACTCGCTAGCGCGGTAATGCGTGCCGCTAATTTAGATAAATATTGGGCGCGGTCATAAGCTAAACAAGCAATAGCGGTCATAACGGCAGTGCCATTCATTATAGCTAAACCTTCTTTTGGTCTTAATACCAAAGGTGTTAACCCTAAAGATTTCATTACCGCTAAACTATTACAAACTTCACCTTTATAATAAACATCTCTTTCGCCTACAAGTGCACCAGCAACATAAGATAAAGGCGTTAAATCTCCACTAGCGCCAACAGAGCCTTCTTGCGGAATAACCGGCACAATGTCATGGCTTAAAAATTCTTTCAGTAAATTCAATAAATTCCAACTTACCCCGGAATACCCTTGAGATAGAGACGTTAATCGTGTTGCTAAAACTGCACGACCTTCAAGACTAGAGAACATTTGACCTAAACCACAACCATGAAAGCGTGTTAAATGAAGCGGTAACTCAGGCACAAGTGATAATGGCACGTTTACAGTAACTGAATCTCCATAACCTGTTGTAACGCCGTAAATAACACCGTCTTCTTTTAACAAGGTATCTAAAAATTTAACTGCAGAATCAATTTTATTTGAGAAATCAAGTGACTGACTAATCTCAACACTTTGCTTTTTATTAGCAATACCAATTATATCTTCTATTTTTAAATAAGATTCACCAAACTTAATGGTACTTCTATTGGTTAACACAACAACTACTCCCTATTATTTTTGACGATCAACTTGGTGATCTTTTTGCCAAAAATCAAAAAAATTGAACCACTGAAGTGGATATTGTATACAAAAATATTCTAGCCGTTTAGCATAATGTTCGATAATATTATTTAATTCTTCCTGACGATTCTTTCTAGAAAACTTTAATGATTCAGCAAGGTGTTCAAAAATAACACGATAGCTTTGTCCTTCTTTTAAACAAAACAATAAATAAACCGGACAATCCATAATAGACGCTAAGATAAAAGGACCTTGAGAAAAAGCGGCAGGTTCACCTAAAAAATCAGCATAATCAACACGCCCTTGGGTGCTAACACTTGTTCTATCACCCGCTATCACGAGTATTTCACCGTTATCAATACGTTCTTTTAATAAAATAGCTAAGTCAGCACTCACATGCGTGGCCTGAATAAGATCAACATTTGAATTAGGATTTATCTTGTTCATCACTCGATTAAATTCAACCGCATGGTGAGTAAATACCAACACATTAATTCGGGTTGAATATCGTCCATGACCGAGTGCTCGACAAACTTCTAAATTACCTAAATGAGAACCGATAAATATCGCGCCTTGTTTTTTTTCTGCCAACTTTTTAAATGGATGCTCTTGGCTATAAATAATTTGTTTGGTGGTAATTCGCCCACTCCAAGCATCAATTTTGTCAAAAGCACTTTGAGCAAAACTATAAAAATGCTTAATACTTAACCTGTGGTTACGGCTATTGGGATTAAAATGAGGCAGATTAGTGAATTTAGACATCCGTTGAAAATATTGTTGAGAGGCTTTTTTACTCGCCCCTCCAGTGAAATACAAATAAACAACCACAGGATATAAAAATACCGAGAGAATACGACGACCAAATAATCCATAAACAAATAACAACACCTGCATACCAATAAAGGTGCCGCGTTCTTGAATTTTTGACCAATGTTTAATTTCTTTCATTTTAATTAATAGCCTGCTGAAGGCTTAAGCTTTCTAAATAATAAAATAGGCAAACGTATTATCATGCCTAAACATAGTCGTGTGTGCATCCAAGATATCAAGACATTATCTTCAAATGCTCTAAAATGAGAAACGCCATGTTCAGGATAATTGACTGCGGTCGGTAAAAAACGAAGTTCAATATTACGCCAGTACATTCTCACCATAATTTCAATGTCAAAATCCATACGTTTACCTAAGGCATGGCTATTTAACAACTCAATTGTTGATACTAAAGGATATACTCGATACCCGCACATAGTGTCTTTAATTTTAAATGATAATGTTTCTACCCACACCCAAAAATGAGTGATATTTCGAGCGTAATACCTAAGCTTAGGTATTGAGTCATCGTAAATAGGTTTGCCACTAATCAATGCCTTTGGATAAGTCGTGGACTCTGCCATCATCTTGCTAATGTCATTTAAATCATGCTGTCCATCGGCATCAATTTGCAAAGCATGACTATAACCCTGTTTGAAAGCTGCTTTGAAAGCTGTTTGAACAGCCGCCCCTTTACCTTGGTTTAATTTATGCTCAACCAAGGTCAAAAAAGAAAATTTTGCGGCTAGAGTTAAAAATAACGTTTTTGCATCTGGATCGCTACCATCATTGACCATGATCACCGGCAAATTAAAGGCCGCAAGTTTTTCCATATACTCATCAAGTAAATAGGTATGGTTATAGTTAGGAATTACGATACAAAAATTCACAGGCTACTCTTAAAGACAATACGGCCAGAGGCATGTTGATGTTTTTTTGATTGATAAGAAAACACAATTTTATCATTGGCTTTTTTATGCAAAGTTAAGGTTAAATCTTGGTTAGGTACGATCACGGCTTTAAACTTTAAAACTTCGACATCTTTAACTTCGACATCGGCTAAGTTTAATTTTTTCTGAGAAAACTTAACCGCCCAATGCAGCTGCACAACGCCAGGCAAAATAGGGGCGGTTGGAAAATGACCTTTAAAGTAATCTAAACTTTCGGGTATTGTCAGTGTTAATTCAACCGAATTTTCATCAATTTTTTCAGATAGAATTTCTGGCAGAACATCAGGCAAAACATTCGCTAATTTACTCAAACATGCTCTCCAATTTCTTTAAAACAATTTTCCCTTGGCTATTATAAGGGAAACGTTCAACATAACGCCATTTTTTAGGTAAGCAAATACGTTCAAACTGAGATAAAAGATGCGTTTTTAATAACTCATTTAGAGTTCTTTTATTTTTTGAATCGATTAAATTTTGTGCTTGAGTCGTAATTTCAACGATAACACCTAATATTTGCCTTTGTTGGCCGCTCTCTAATAATAGACAACGCACCTCATTAACCCATGGATGAGTGCATAAGTACTCTTCTAAATGAGTAAGATTAATACGCTTTTCTTCAAGTTTAATGGTTCGGTCTATACGCCCCAACAAGGTAAAATGCGATTCATCAATCAGCTCAATAATATCATCGGTTAAATAATTTGTTTCATCTAGGTAAGGTGAATTTACTTCAAGTCGATTATCCTGCTCTGTCGCTCTAAATTTAATACCTTTAAATACTTGCCATGAAGAGGGCTGCTCACTTTGACAACATCGCCATGCAATTCCCCCCGTTTCTGTACTACCAAAAACTTCTATAGGGGCTTTAATCATTTGCAGATTAAAAAGCTTACTGGTTTCAAATGATAAAGGGCCACCTGAGCTAAAAGTTTCAATAAACCTATGCTTTATTGGCATTAAAACATTATCCATAACTAAACGTTTAAGATGGGCAGGACTAGAAATTAATAGCGCTTTTGGGGTGCTTTTATTTAAGCCAATACTTGAAACCTCAGAAGAGGTAATTTGCGCTATTTGCTCAACAATATGTTCAGGATATTCAAAGGTATCATTAACTATGGTTAACCCCGACTTTAAAGGTAATAATATTTTAAACAACAAACCATAAATATGTTGATGCGAAACGGTACTAAAAACAAGCTCTGCTGAATCAAAGCTCTTACTAAAAGTCATTAATAAAGTATTAATTTCAGCTTTAAGTTGCCAGCATTGCTTAACAATCGCTTTAGGTGACCCGGTTGAACCTGAAGTAAAAAAAGTGATTTTCCCTTCAAGTTTATCAAATAACTCAGTACGGGTTAATAACAGCGTTTGTTCGATATTTAATCTTTCACTGTTAACTAAGTTTGATAATGAGAATTCAGGTGTGCTTATTGATTCTTTCCCCTGAATTTTTATATTACCTAATGTGGCATCACATAAATTAGACAATTCATTTAACGTGCCCTGTTGATGATTCGGCGGTAAAAGTACGTGTTTTTGCTCTAATATTAAGGCAAAAAACTGTACGGTGAACAAATAGCTATCCGCATTAAATAATAAGATGTTTTGCTGGTTAAAAGGTTTGATTGTTTGACGCATTAAATGAATATCAGCTAAAAAATCATTTAAGCTTATTAGGGTCGAATCCTTTACAAAACAAATATTATTCACTTGTCTTTTTCTCTTGAACTAAACGTTCTGATTGCAGATGATACTGTTTAACTTTACGTCTTATTAAATACTCAACGGTCATTAACAAAGCCATTAAAATATAAGAAATGAAACCGTTATAAAGTAGCCAGTGATCAAACGAAGCAAAAAGTGCCGTATATAAAGAAATAGAACCATTTAACAAAAAGAATAAACACCAAACTAAAGTGACTTTTTTTGTATATAAAACGCCTTGGTTATTTAAGTTTTTTTCTTTTATGCGAGCAAAAGTTTCAATAACGGTCGGAGGTTTAAAACAGGAATAACTAAACACACAAAACATCGCAAGGTTTACCATTAAAGGATAAAGCTTAAAACCGACCGTTGATTGGGTAAAAAATGTGACGGAGATAGCTCCACCGCCTAATATTGCGGCAGGCAAAATCCATGGCATTTTTACTAAAGTATTTTTAATCAGCATTAAACGTAGCAATAGTAAAACTAAAAAAACTAAAGCTAAGCTTGAAGGTGAATAATGTTTAAGGCCAAAATAAATAGCAAAGGGATATAAAAAAAGTATCCCTGAGCTTAAAGCGGTAATTAATGATTTCACGATATGACTTATAATTATGACAAGTACATTGTTACGAATATAGCTTTTCTATTTCATTTACTACATCTTCGACTGTTCTAACTTTTTTGAACGCTTCAGGATCAAGTTTTTTCCCTGTAATTTCTCTTAGTTTCACCACAAGATCTACCGCATCAATGCTATCAAGATCAAGATCATCAAAAAGGTGAGCTTGCATTGTTATTGCGTCAGCTTCTACTTCAAAATCATCTTCAATAATACCTACTAAAATATTATAAATTTCGTCTCTGGTTTTCATAAAATTCGCCTTGATATTTTAGTTAAACTTGCTGCTGACTAACAAAGTCAGATAATGCATTAATGGATGAAAAGTATTGTTTGGTTTGCTCTGAATTAGCATCTATTTTTACGTTATAGGCTTTTTTTATCGCTAGACCTAACTCTAATGCGTCAATGCTATCTAATCCTAAACCATCAATAAATAAAGAGTCATCATCGTTAATATCCGCAACGGTAATATCTTCAAGATCAAGCGTCTCGATAATCAGCTTTTTTAGTGCTGTTTTTAGCTCACTCATAATAATTGAGTTCCTTTTTAAAATAACTTTCCAATGTTCGATTATATTGGCGAACATGTTTGGATACTTGTGTGGGTATAAAATCAGGTACTTTGGGAGAGTTATGGATTAACTCCGCCGAAAAGTATGCCTTTGTTGCGGGTATTCTATACCAAGCTACCGATTTTGTTAAGGTACTTGGTGTGACTTTTAATAACACTGTGGTTACATTTGCTTGGCACCTTATAGCAATGTTTGCAGCACCACGATGAAAACGGATAACTTCTTTAGGCTTGCTGCGAGTACCCTCTGGAAAAATAATCAAGTTATTTCCTGCACTTAATGAGTTTTTACAGTCATCTAATAGCCCTTCAGGATCGGAATTACTAATATAGCCGGTATTTTTTACCACGCCTCGTAAAAAAATATTTTTAAATAAATGAGCTTTCACCACACAATCAGCGTCGGGCATGATAGAAATTAATACGATAACGTCAATTAAAGAGGGGTGATTTGCAATAACTAAATTACCCTTAAGCTTTTTTAATGGAGTTACCTTTGCTAAAGAAAAATGAAATATGCCAGTAAAGCTCATTGTGGCAATAAAAAATCTTGATAAGTAATGAACTGTTTTTCTAGCGATCTTTTTTTGCTCATCAGGTTTTTTTATAAAAATCTTCTGTAATGGAAAGATAAATAGGGATAAGAAGAGTCCTCCTAAACCAAATATTGAAAAACACAACCCTGTGGCAATAATACGCCAAAAATAATTCAATTTACCGATCATGTTTTAGTCAAATTCCAACAGTATTTTTCTGAGCGATAGTTAGTTTCTTTTTTATCTGAGTTTAGCCAAGCATAAAAATCTAAAGCACTAGGTAGATCCGCAACCTTTAACACCGAGCTATCTTGCACAGAACCATCTTCAAGACTTGTAAATGTGCAGGTTATTCTTGCTTGGTCAACTTCTGACTTAGGCTCGAATTCCTTTTCTAGTTCGGGTTTAAGTTTTATAATCATTGCAAATGCATGAGGAATTTGAACTTCATCTTGATAAGGTAAATAAACGTCAGGTAAATCTTGGTCGGTGTGAATAAATAATATTTCATCGCAAGCCCCTGACTTTAAGCGAGCATAAGCATCAACAAGCGACATAAAAAAAGTATCTTTACCTGAAACTATCGCATTAATGGCTTGTTTGTTACCAATTAAAATACTGTATAAACTTGGTACCGCATTATGCACAGATAAGCCAAAAGCGGTGGGAGATAGCGCTTGTTTATTTGATAAATCCTCTATTAATTTAGACGTTTTATGCAAATCACCATGACGACTTGAAAAAATAATGGCAATATCTTTTGAACGTTCCTTTAAACTTGCATCGGCAACATACAGAGCAATTTTTGCAAATGGACTTAAGCGTCGCCTCTGCATTGCAGGAACAAAATCAAGTTTAGGCCAAATAAAATCTTTTACATTAGCAGTAATTGTTTGAAGGTTAAAATCAACACTTTCACAATGTGGATACCACACATTAAGATTAGAGATATAAAAGTCCATTTTACCTTCCTTCAGAGATAATACTTTTTATTATAAAAATTTAGGGTGGGATAATATACAATCCCCCCTAAAGAAGCAATTAACGCCCTTAGAATAGCTAAATAATAGCAGTATATTCCGAGCATCAGGTTACATAAAAATAATGACAATAAAAAAACTTTTCCGCTGGCTTTGGATCATATTAGTAATTATTCCAGTTGTGCCTTTTATTATTGGTTCTATCGGTTTTATTGTTTATGCGCATTGGCCCAGAAATTATAGTTCGATAACAACTTTAGACATAAATGACGTTAGTGAATATATCACCATATCTGCCCATGGCGTAAAAGATAATAGCAAGAGTTGGAGTGATGCTTTACAAGTAGATATGTCGTTATCATCTTACCTTAAGCTTCAAAATATTGCTCAAGATAATATAAGTTTAGATTGGCGGTAGGCTGTCGAAAAA
>SPKZ01016634.1_pt1 | contig 11629 bp, 15 predicted proteins | sample 2456571 | NCBI WGS metagenome assembly SPKZ01 (sample SAMN11192286, study PRJNA482655) | marine metagenome | biome: ENVO:00000447; feature: ENVO:00000244|ENVO:00000211|ENVO:00000569|ENVO:00002023; material: ENVO:00002151; isolation source: ocean water from marine abyssalpelagic zone ...
TCCAACGAAAATAATATGATTACCATAAATTTGACTAAGTCTTGTAAATTCACCTTCCATTCTTGATAGAATTGCCCTTCCTGCAATTAATTGACGTTCTCCTTTTTGTTTATTTTCTAAAAATGCATTTCTAACTCTGGAGAATTTAAGATATTCGTCTAGTTCTTTATCTGAAATACTGCATATTGAAAAAAATGTATCTCCAATTTTGAACTCTGAAAATTTTTTCATTCTTACCTTGATTCATCAACACAGAAGATAACTTCTGCCGATGAAGCTGCACTATCTGACACCAGGAAATTAATTGCCTCTGCAATTCTTTGATTACTTGGTTCTGCTCCTGTTACTGTCCCTGGAAATATTGTAAACATTCTAATTTTTGACTTTAGAACATCACTTAGTTCTTGGTTAACTGTGGTTGTAAATGGTCTTAACGCACCTCTGAAAACTTCTACTTGAGCTCTTTGGATTCCTGATACTTTTCTTCCAGTTGGTAAGTCTGGACCAATAATCATAATTGCACCTTTTGCATCTTTGTACAAACGAGGATCTTTACCTCCTCCTGGTACAAAATGTTCAAGTGCTCTTTGTGCTACATTTGCTGGAGTTGTGATGAATTTTTCCGTAAGTTCTTCCCATCCTGCCCTTGATAATTCAGTTAATTTTGAGATTTCTGGCAATTTTCCAGTAACATGAATTACTGCTAAAACTTCACCATGATTTGTTTTGGCAGTATTGAGCCATTTTTCTACCTCTTCAGGATTCTTGATATCCATTATGTGTGTATGGCATTTACCACTAATGTATTCCTGAAGTTCCTTTGGTGTTGATTCTGAAATGAAACATGCTGCCCTTCCACCATTCTTTTCAACATGTTGTGCCAAAAATTCTACTCTTTCTGCATCTGCTTTATCAGTTGCATCAATAGTAAACACAATTACTTTTCCTCCAAAGTCTGGTTGGTGGACTCCTGGTGCTACAGTTCCAATATGTGGTCTTACAGGATAAAATACTCTATCCCCTGGAACAACCTTGCCATTTAGAATTTTTGCTATTTCATCATCACACAAGTTGAGAACTGATTCTGCAACTTGTCCTTGTGATAAGAATTCTTTATTTGCAATCATATGTGATGTATTGTTTTGAATTTTTCCTGCAAGGGTTCGAATTTGTTCTAATAATTTTGTAAATGTCTCAGTTACTTTAGTAACATCCTTTCCGTTAGCTAGTTTTGCAGCAACTTTTGCAATTCCATCTGCGTCTACCCCATCTGACAATATACATTCTAACAATTCTTTGCTTGCTTCTTCAACTTCAACTGGGCTTAGATCTTCAAACCCACTTACTCTCATGAATTCAGATGCAGCTTTTGGATAAACTGTTTTGTAAATTCGATCAGAATGTACGGGTCCTGGGTTTGTTGTAATAGATATGATTCCTTTATCTGTTAATTCCCATGACATTGCTTCTGCCAGTCTGTTTTTTGCACCTTGAGCTGCAGTATATGGACTTCTAAATCTATAGGGTCTTTGTTCTAATGGTCTTTCTTCTGTGAAAAATGTTGAAATTGTAATGATTTTCCCTCCTTCTTTCATAACTTTTAGTGCTTGAACTGAACCCCAAAAAGTCCCTGTAAGATGAATCCCAATAGTGCTTTTGAATTCATCTAATGGTGCATTTGCAAAACATGTAACAGGTCCTGAAACTCCTGCATTGTTAATGACATAATCTACATTGATATTTTCATTTTTGAGTGAATCAAACATTCCAGTCATTGCTGATTCATCTGCAACGTCTACTCCTGCAAAAATTTTAACTGATGCCCCGCTATTGTTTTGTGAAATAATTCCTTCTAATCCTTTTGCAGCTTCATCCAATGGTTCTTTTCTTCTTCCAAGGATAATCACACTTGCTCCCTTTTCAACAAATTTTGTTGCAATTGCTTTCCCAATTCCTGTTCCACTACCTGTAATGAGAGCAGTTTTTCCTTGAAACTTTAGCATAGATGAACTGTCCAGTCTTTTGTAATATTTAATTCGATTGATCTTATGTAGGAATTTCTTGATATCTTTATTTGTGGGTATGATTCATGATTTTTAATGCATGATTCAGAATCAGATACATTTGTCTATAAAACCTGGCCTGAAAAATTTAGCGACATGTTAAAAGAAATTGGAGTAGATTCTGAATTCAAAGAAATTGGAACTTATGATATTGAAAAAGGAGATTACTATAGTAGATATTTTTCACAAACACCGAGAATGGTTACAAACAAAGGATGTATTGATGTTAAAAATTCAAACATTGACACAATACAAATAATTCAAAAGGGATAATGATGCAAGATCCAAATCCACTTCCATGGGGTGCTCTAGATAGATTTCAGGCACATTTTATTGTGAAAGCCAATGTTGGCAATAAAGTTGCAAATTACCTTGCAAAAACTCAACTAGATACTAAAGGACATTTTGGTGCAAAAACTGTTGTTAAAGTAACATGGAATGGTTCTGGCAGTTTGGCTGCCATACTAAATAATGATAATGAACTTAATGATATGATTGCAAAACAATCAGTCAAAAATGCTACTATCTATGTAGAACCAACTGATAATGTGGTTAGAATTAGAAGTAAATGGGATAACCATCTTGCTTTTGGAATTTCCAAAGAACTTTTTGAAATTTATGATAGAATAGCTGGCCACATAAAGGCAGTTTAGGCTTTCCACCAATCTAATGCAATAAAATCTACTTTATCCTTACCTTTTGGAATTGCCAAGATGAATTGTTTTCTAACTGTAGTTGCAAGTCGTCCTGCAAGAACAATTCCTGTTGATGTAATTGATTCAGTTCTGGCATATACTTGAATTAAAAACGGTGCATGATCAATCCCTGGACCTTTTTCATATACTGCAAAATCACAACCAAATTTTATTCCAGGATTAATGATGTATCCTTTATCTCTAAAATTTTTGTAAACTAAATATTTTTTATTAAATTCATGAACTTCTTTTTTACAAATTTCTACCATATGTTCAACTGTTACTTTTTGTTTTAATTTAGTAATCGTAATTTTTTTATTTTCCAAAAGATACAATCCTTCAATTAAATCTAAAATTAATGGAACGTCAATTTCTTCAATTTTTGGTTTTGGCATACCTATTGGTTTTCCATAATATCCTTGGCTGAAAAGCTTACGTGAATCTTCAATATCCCAAACAATTAGTCTATTTTCAATTAATTCACTTTTCATTATTTTCATTACCTCTCAAGTGTATATGAATTCTTTAGTTAAAATGATCATTCATTATGAATGCAAAATAAATTAAAAATATGAAATGATTTTTTCTTTAGAGGCTCAATGCTAATAATATGAAAGAATCTGATACTCTTTGGCATTTATCTGCCATTTCTTCTATACCTTCTATTACATCTTTTATTAACAACAATTCTTTTGTGTTTGTAACTTCGGTTAGAAGTTTAATTGTAGCTTGTCTATATTTTATATCAATTTCTCTTTCTATTGTTTGCGTTTCTTGAGCTAACTCAATGGCATTTGCAGTATTTGTATTGAGACTTCTGATAATTTCATTCAGTTTGTAAACTTCATCTACAACAAGCTCAATTAACTTTGTAATGTCCTTATCAAGTTTTGAACTTTTTAGTGTAGATGCTTTCACATTTGAGAGTTTGAATGAAATGCCTGTAATGTAACCTGCAATTTCATCCATTGTATAGGCTGTATTGAGAAGATTTTCTCTATTAATGATTAATCCACCTACATCTGCTACTTCTCGTGTGATCTTTCTTCTTAGATTTTCTACTTCATCTTCAATGGTTGAAATATGCCCTAACACATTTTTGATCCCTGCCTTATCTTTTTTCATCATAAGATCTGGAAGTGTTGCAAGTTCTCTGGCTGCATTTAGAATTCTATTTATCTCGTCTTGTAAAACTGCGATAGCCTTTCTTTTTGCTTGAACTTCAAGCTCTCCGCTATACATAACAGAATGTAAAAATTTCTCAGGTAATTTAAATCCTTTATGATTTTTGATATTTTTGAGCGTTATTATATCAAGTTTTTATCATGAGCAACTTTTTTTTGCCCTTTGTATAGTGTAATTACTTCTTCATTTGTTGATGCGTCTTCAGATGTTTTCTCCATTCTGATTTTACCTGTAAACTTTGGAAATCTTAAAGCAAGACCTGCACCTTTTCTAATTTTATCTTTTGCTGCTTTGTGAATGGGGCTAATTGTAATTTCTGATGCTACTACCTCTATTACTAATTCTGGTTCAAACCATACATCTGCCTCCATTTCACTATTAATGCGTGGATTTTTTTTGATTGTAACTTTTGGATGTAATATTTGATACAATTGATCTAAATTTTCATCTGAAAAACCTGTTCCTACTTTACAAATACTAGTGAATGTATCATAATCTTCATCATATGTTGCAAGAAGTAATGTACCATAACTCCCAGTCCTTCTACCTTTTCCAAAAAATCCTCCTATTATAACAAGATCTAAACTATCTCCTAATTCATTTTGGTATTCTCGTTTAAGTTTTAACCAATGACTTCCTCTTGACCCTGCTTTGTATGGTTTATCTAACATCTTTAACATTAAACCTTCACTACCTGCATTGATACTGTTTTCAAAAAAGTCTTCAATTTCATTTTTATTTTTTACTATTGTCATTGGAATGTATTTTGCAAAATTATCTTCTTTTACAATTTTTTCTAATCTATCTCTTCTATTTTTGTAATCTACTTCTAAACAACTTTTTCCATTATAATATAAAACATCAAAAAAATTCACTGTAATTGGATACTGTGTTACTGCTTTTTCTATTTTGTATTTTCTTCTTCTGTGCATTAATTCCTGAAATGGTAAAAATTCACCTGTATTTTCATTAATTGCAACTGCTTCTGCTTCTAATATTACATTGTCTGCTTGAATTATTTTAGGAATATTTTCAATAATGTCTGGATAATAATTTGAAATTTTTTCTAAACTTCTGGAAAATAATTCTACTTTCTCTCCTTCAATGTGGATTTGTACTCTTTCCCCATCTAATTTGTATTCAGCTGCAAAGTTATCTCCCATTTTTTCAATTGCCTCATCCTCACTTTTCACTCTGTCAGCAAGCATTGGTCTAATTGGATTAAATAAAATAATTTCAAATTTCTCTATTTCTTTGATACCTTTGATTGCAATAGTTTCAGCAACCTTTCCTAAATCACTGGAAACATTATATGCATATTCTAAAATTTTTCTGTTTTCTTTATTACCTGAAAATGCTATTGCTAATGCATCCATAACTGTATTTTCTGCAATTCCTAATCGTAAAGTTCCAAGTAAAATCTTTAAAATAAAACTTGCTTCTAATGGACTAGCATCATTTAGTAAACTTGAGATGTATTTTATCTTCATATCTTGTGACCTGACACCCTCTAGTTTTGCAATTTTGAATAATGTTTCATAAACTCTCTCTATGGTGATATCTTCAACTAGAAATGTTGTCTGTGTTTTTTGTTCTAGTATTATTGATGCAGCATGTCCTAAATCCCCTCCCTTTCTGTATTCATCTTCAATTTTTTTTATTGGAATTCCTGATGATTTTGAAATTGCCCTCATTGCAAGTTTTTCTGCAACTCCTAATTCCACTCCTTCAAAGTCTGGCCTTAATTTTCCTTGTATGAGGTATACAATCTTTGAAATAACTTCATGAGGTGTTTTTTCAAATAACTCTACTAGAAATTGTGTTAACTCTAATCTTTTTCTAGTTGATTCCATTTTGCTAAAAGAATCAGCTAAAATAGAAAACTCCATTCTAATTCTCTATGTGATCCTGAATAAAAGTTTGAATCTAAATGTGCTACTAAATTTTTGAATGCGGAGTTCAGCAGTTGATCTTTATGGAGATTAGAAAGAAATTCTAAAAAAATCACCTAGTTTTTACATTACCCTACTGATAATCTGTTGCGTGATTCCAAAAATCGCGATTACCAAATCGGGTAATCAAAACGCAAATATGAAGAACGGATTCTCTCCATTCTTCATGAGATTGGAAGGGCCTATTCAGTTCTTTCAATCTCGCTTTTGATAAATTTTAGAAATTTTTCCTTCATTGTAGTTTGTTAATGGTAGTGTACTTTGTCATCATTTGTCTTATCTAGAGGTGTAGTGATTGTTCTATCTGAGCCTTTGCAATAATTTTTTCCTTTGTAATGTTTGTGAATTTTGATTTTAGCCATCTTGACACTATCTATTCCATAAGACCCCTGATGATCGGATACTTCTTCACTAACAATATGACAATGTATAGAAACATTGCACCATTTACACATGATTTTCATTTTATCATCTTTCATGTTGTTTCTGTAAAAATTATAGACTTAAGCATATTGCACACGATAAGATTAGATAATTTCTTTTAATTGTAAATTAGATTCTAGACTCCAATACGTTTGTTATTATATGAAAGAATTTCATGTGAGTTATGTCCGAAGACAGAAAAATGTACAAATGTACTTGTTCTGACTGCAAAAAAGAAACTGAAGTTCCTTTTGAACCAAAAGCAGACAGACCAGTATATTGTAAAGAATGTTACCAAAAGAATCACCAAAAGTAGAAGATTTAGACTAGTTTCGTTTGATTAATTTTAAACTTGATTATTTTCAAATATTCTTTTTTTATTTTTTTAAATTCTAAACTACACGTTTAAGTTCAAAATTCTTGTAGAAAAATTATAATCATGAAGACTAAAGCTGAAAAAAAACTGAAGAATGTTATAAAATGCAAATTTTGTGGCAAGTCGGATCGTGTGGAATATTTGGGGGGCCTTGATTGGTTTTGCAATAAGAGATGTCATTATAATTTTAGACATAATGAATGATAATTTCTTCTAAACTTCAATACGCTTAAAGTTCATTGTAAATTTAGAATCACAAGGTTTTGTAAATTGGATAAAGAGCGGTTAAGGGTAAAAAGTGGTAGAAGTAAAGGCTGTAAAGATTGCATTAATCATAGATGTATTCCGAACAGTTGTATTTGTGATTGTCATAAATGATTTTTAAAACAAAACTGTCTAGTCCTTGAAATCAAATATGATACCTGTAAATATTCAAACTTTTGAGTTTGTAACTAAATATATCTAAAAATTGTTGGTTTATCTGATTTTGGAAGATCAGATACTAGTGCAAAGTTATGTAACGGATATTCTTTTTTGTATTGTTTCATAAAACTCCATGCTACATCATGTGTTTTGAATTGTGTTCTCATACCATCAATTTTGATCTTTTTTTCAAATACATCAAAAATCACAATCAAGTATTGTTTTGGACGATTATGAGGCCTTGCTTTAAGTAACCATGCTAGAGCAAAAACAAAAACTGCTCCTAAAATCAAATATTCTCCAGCTAGTTTGAAAAATGCGATAAAAATTCCTGGAATTGTATGTCCAAATAAAATTACTAGAAAATTTGAAAATGAAATTATTGCTAAGACTGTAAACATGTATGTTTTCCAATCAAAAAGAATCTGAAAGGTATTCATGGTATAGTTTGATTATGAGTTTTTTTGATTTAACTATTTCCTATGATTAGCAAAATTTGAAATTACTAGTCTGGATCTTCGTAGTTCTGTTTTTTCACACCGCTAGAATGACTACCCTCTACTGGCTTCATTTTACTTTCAAGAACACGCATTCTTGCTTTGTATCCTTCAGCATATTCTAATTCGGATGGAACTAATGTTGCTGGATGAATAAATCCCTGACTTCTCATTGCCATTGCTTTCTTTGTTGCAATTTCTCTAATGTAGTCCCAATCTGGAGTTGAAAATCCATCAAATGGACCTGTAAACTTTCCATTGTGCATACTAAATACTAGTGCTTCAACAATTGGAATACAGAAATTAATGGTTGCTGCAGAATTTAATTTCACTGGCATTAAAGGCATGTTGTGACTTCCTCTTGTGTTTCCTGCAACATAATGTGGATTGTTAAAGACACTTCCTACTTCTTCTGTAGCTGGGAATAATTTTTGTGTTCTAACAAGAAGAATTGGGTCATCTTTTCCAACATACGTTCCTGCAATGTTATGCAGTCTATCAGTTGATGCTGCAAGAATTGGCTCTCCATCTTTAGTAGTTACTGTATCTACAACATATCTTCCTGGATACATCAATGCTGCTTCAATTGTTGGTTTATCTTGCCACAATTCTAATCTAGCAACTTTACCTTGTTCAACATCCATGATGTTCATAATCACACCATTTGCAAGATTATCGTTTACGATTAATCCTGTATTACTTAGTGAATCTACAAACATTCTGTAAATTGGATAATTGAATGCACCTGGTTCTGTTTTATCTGCTGCAAACACTGTAAATGCTTCATTTTGTCTTTCCTCAAATTCCATTTCAGCAACACCTGGACCCATTCCTTTTACATTTCCTGAAAAAGAATCTTTTAACAAATCTTGTCCGGCACCATAAAGTCCTTCTTCTTTTGCAACTTTGGTTCCTGCCATAAATGCATCCCATGCCATTTTGTGAATTTTTTCATTATCCACACCATGTGTGTGAGACATTACAATGTGAGTGTCATCCCCACAATATCCAATGTAATAATCAATTAGTAGATCTGCTGAATTTTTGACAGTGTCTCTGATTGCTTGAATTAATGCATCACTTGGTTTTGTATGTCCTCCAATTCCGCCAACATCTGCTTTGATAACTGATACTGTAATTTTCATAATTCTAATTTTTATCTCTGTGATTTATGTGCTTTTAGCAAAACTTTTGATCTAAAATTAATTGAAGAAAAGTATATTTTTTTTCAAAAATTCATAACAGTAATAAATCCCTTTTAATGTCGGGTGTACATGGCAACTAAACCACACTTAAACATGATTGTAACAGGTCATATTGATAACGGAAAATCAACAACTATGGGCCATTTCTTGATGGATTTGGGAGTTGTAGATGAAAGAACCATTGCAGCACATGCAGAGGAATCAGAAAAAACAGGAAAAGGTGATACTTTCAAGTATGCATGGGTTATGGATAACATTAAAGATGAAAGAGAAAGAGGTATTACAATTGATCTTGCTTTCCAAAAGTTTGAATCAGCAAAATATTTTTTTACATTAATTGATGCACCTGGTCACAGGGACTTCATTAAAAATATGATTACTGGTGCTTCTGAAGCAGATGCAGCAATCTTAGTACTTTCAGCAAAAGAAGGTGAAACTGATACTGCAATTGCTCCAGGTGGACAAGCAAGAGAACACGCATTCTTACTAAAGACACTTGGTGTCGCTCAATTAATTATTGCAATTAACAAAATGGATGCAGTTGATTACAAAGAAGATGCATTCAATGCAGCCAAAGAAAAAGGCCAAAACTTGGCAAAATCTGTGGGATACAAATTGGATAATGTCGCAGTTATTCCGGTATCTGGATGGAAGGGTGACAATCTAGTTAAAAAATCTGAGAACATGCCATGGTATGATGGAAAGACACTTCTTTTAGCATTTGATGATTTCACAGTCCCAGAAAAACCAATTGGTAAACCACTACGTGTTCCAATTCAAGATGTTTACACCATTACTGGTGTAGGTACAGTACCTGTAGGTAGAGTTGAAACTGGAACCATGAAAGCAGGAGATAAAATCATTGTAATGCCTTCTGGCGCACCTGGTGAAATCAAATCAATTGAAACTCATCACACTGAAATGCCATCTGCTGAAGCAGGTGATAATATTGGATTCAATCTTAGAGGTGTTGAAAAGAAAGACATCAAAAGAGGTGATGTTCTTGGACATCCTGATGCTCCACCAACTGTTGCAAAAGAATTCAAAGCACAAATTATTGTAATTCACCATCCAACAGCCATTGCACCTGGTTACACTCCAGTCATGCATGCTCATACTACACAAGTTGCAGCAACCGTTACTGAGTTCCTTCAAAAAATCAACCCAGCAACTGGTGCAGTTGAGGAAGAGAATCCAAAATTCCTCAAAGTTGGAGATTCAGCAATTGTGAAAATCAGACCTGTAAGACCAACTTGTATTGAGACTTTCAAAGACTTCCCTGAGATGGGTAGATTCGCTCTTAGAGATATGGGTGCAACTATCGCAGCAGGAATCGTCAAAGAAATAACTGAAGAGTACAAACCATAGGCGTATTTGCATGACACAAAGCGCCCGTGTAAAACTTACTTCAACCAATTTAGTAAAACTAGATGGTGTTTGTGGGGAAATCATGGGAATTGGTAAAAAAACTGGTGTTAAAGTTAAAGGTCCAACTCCTCTTCCTGTCAAAAGATTACATATTGCTACTAGAAAATCACCTTGTGGTAGTGGTACTGAAACTTATGAAAAATGGGAGATGAAAATGCATAGAAGAATAATCAATATCAACGCTGATGATAAAGCAATTAGACAACTAATGAGACTCAAAATTCCTGATGATGTATACATTGAATTGTCTTTAACCTAATTTGGTATCCCTTAAATTATAGAAATTTTGATGATAAACATGGTTGATGAAAATATAGTTGATGAAAATACAGATGAAGTTGAAGAAACTCCTGTTGAAACATTTGATGTAAATTATGCCTGCCTTAGATGTGCAACTGTTGTATCTAATACTGAATTATCCAGATTACCTGAAATCAAATGTATTTGTGGATTTAGAGTATTTACTAAAGTAAGACCACCTGTAGTAAAAACAATAAAAGCAGTTTAACTATCTGTCTTTTTTGTAACTGTGCTCTCTTTGCAAATGTGTTCTCATGTCTTCCATGTTTGAGAAATATTTGTTACATTCTTTGCAATCATATTGCAAATCTTTTCCATGTACAATCTGTTTATGATTCATCACTTCTTCTTCTTGAGAAAATTTTTTATCACATACATCACATTTGATTTTTTTAAAAAATCCCACTTTTATCCAAACTCTGCTTTCTTTTCGTCCCAACAATTTCTGCAAAGCTGACCTTCAATTTTCCATTTTCCTTTTGGATTATATCTGATCAATTTCATTTTTGTTCCACATATTGAACAAAATTCTTTTCTCTTACCGTGGGATTCTTCCTTTTTATCAAAACAATCTTTGCATAATAGCCCATCCATATCCCATTGCCATCTAGGTTCCCACAAATCTGTAATCTTTCTAGTCGTTCCACACAAAACACATGGCTGTCTTACCTTTCCTTCATAGTATTCTTTTGATTTATCAAAATGACAATCTCCGCATAGAGGCCCTTTGATATTCCATTCTTTTTTTGGTTTGTGCTTATGTGTAAGTTCTTTATCACAAATTGTACAAAATGACGGTTTTTTACTAAATAATCCCATTCCTTCATTTTACCTGATTATGACTTATTCTATAAATGTAAACAAAATAAAAATAACAAAAAAATGTTTATTGACTCAAGATTTTTTCAAGAGCTTGACTTGCATTCAGCATACCGTTTCTCTTGGCAAATTCCTCGATCATTTTGTATTGTTTTTGAGTAAAACATACTGGCATTGAACGGTTATTCATGAATATCATTCCTATTGTTAACTAATATCTTTTTCTTTTGGAAAGATATTTCAAACCATTATTTTATTATTAA
>SPKZ01007669.1_pt1 | contig 11626 bp, 10 predicted proteins | sample 2456571 | NCBI WGS metagenome assembly SPKZ01 (sample SAMN11192286, study PRJNA482655) | marine metagenome | biome: ENVO:00000447; feature: ENVO:00000244|ENVO:00000211|ENVO:00000569|ENVO:00002023; material: ENVO:00002151; isolation source: ocean water from marine abyssalpelagic zone ...
AATTTTAGCTGTAATTGAGAAAAAGGATGAAGAAAGTGTTTTTATTCCTTTAGAGATAAAGAAAATAGCTTTAGACGCAAATGATGAACAAAAAGAGATGATTCAATTTTATGATAATATTTCTGGCTTTTTAAAAGTAAATCTTATTAACAAAGTGGTGATAAAAAAAAGAGCTAAAAAAGGAAACTTTAGCGGTGGTGCAAATACCTTTAAAATGGAAGCAGCCATACAATTAAGCGGTATTTGCGATGTATCATTACTTTCTTCTCAAAGCATAAGTTCTTATGAAAAAAAAAATAATGTTATTTTTCCTAAAGAAATTAAAAAATATCAAGAAGCAGCTTATTTGACCGCAATTTGTTCTTAAGTTATACTCAAAAGCTTTAGTTATAAATTAATCTAATCTTAAAAAAAAAATATAATTTTAGTATAAGGATATTTCAATATAATATACACATTAGAATTAAATAATTTATATTTAACTAATATATAAGCTGTAAATAAAAAAATAATCTTTTATTATTCAATTAAACAGTTTAGATTTAATATATTGTTATTCTTAAAGGCCCTGAATGTTATATTTTAAGAAAAACTTATGGATACTTTTTTACCTTATTGTATTTATTGGTTTTTTAGTTGTTTCGCTTGTTTCATATAATCTTTGGACACAAGTATATAATACTAATAAACTTAAACAAGAAAGTATTACAAAAATTTCCTCAAGTTCTTTGCACTCCTTTTTTTTACAATACGAAATGATATTAGATATTTTATCCAGTGATATGAAAAAAAATAATGATGATATTTCGCAAATATATAATCAAGAAAAATTTGATCGATTAATGGAATTAAATAAAAACTTAGCTGGTCTTGCTTTAATTAATGTAGACGGTGATGTTTTAGTAACAAACAGTAAAATAGCCAATCAAATAATACCAAATTTTAAAGAAAATATTTTTACAAAAGACACTTTTAACCAAACCTTACTTGAGGATAAAATGGTAATTGGTCGTACGTAGTATCAAAAAAACTTTAAAAGTTTAGTCATTCCTATTCGTAAAAGTATTAGAGACAAGGATGGAAAAGTTTTTTTGGTACTAGCTGCATCTATCAAAGTTAATAATGGTAAAAATTTTCTAAACAAACAACTTAAAGATAAATCTTCTTATATCATCTCTTTGTTTAGAAACTTTGATCATTACTTCCAATTATTACCGCAAAATAATGCCGATAATCTTCATATTTACAATGAAGCATTTCCAACTTTACGTTTTAATAATTACACTTTGGACTTAGAGCAAGATAAAGACATTGATTATTATAAAAATAGTGAAGATATTTTTACCATTAATAAAAACAATTTTTATAAAAATAATGGATATATAGTTTCTGTGGGTTATATTAAACGTTATGATTTATGGATGGTTGTAAAAAATCCTGCAGTAAAATTGCAGAGTTTATTTTTTGAAACATTTTATATTATTTTATTTATATATCTTATATTAATTCTTATTGCTTTTTTTGTTTTTAAGTATATTCTAAAATTTGAAAATAAAAAACGTAAAGAGTTACATTACCAAGCAACCCATGATTATTTAACCTGTTTAAACAATAGAATGTTTTTATCAGGAATTGAAAATTCACTTGTAGTAGATCATACGCAACCTTTTCTTTGTTTTTTATTGATATGGATAATTTTAAAAGTATTAATGATAACTACGGACATATAGTTGGGGATAGGGTTTTACAAGAAATTGCACTTAGACTGAAAAAAGTTATTAGCAAAGAAGATATTCTTATTCGATATAGTGGGGATGAATTCATACTTATAAGTAAGATTATAAATAAAAGCGAAGTCTCAAACTTAGCACAAAAAATTCTTACTTCTTTGTCAAATAGTTTTCGTATTGATACGTTGGAGTTTATCTTAGGTTCAAGCATTGGTATTTCCCAATTTCCAAAAGATGCTTCAAATTTGGATAAAATTAAAGCTTATGCTGATTTATCAATGTATGAAGCTAAAAAAACGAGAAATACATTTAGAATTTTTGAAGACAGTATTAAAAAGAAGTATATTAATGATACTAAGATTGAAAAACAATTAAAAACTTCTTTTGATAACAAAGAATTTTCTATGGTTTATCAACCTCAAATGAATTGTAATGGTAGTTTACGGGGTGTGGAAGCGTTAGTAAGATGGAATAATAAGGAATTGGGTTTTGTAAGTCCTGTTGATTTTATAAAAGTAGTTGAAGACATAGGTTTCATGCCAAAATTAGGGCGTTTTATTATTGATACCTCTATTAAAGATATGAAAGACATACAAAATGAACTAAAAATATCTTTTCATTTATCTATTAATATTTCAGTAAAACAATTTCTTAGAGAAAATTTTTATCTACAATTTATGGCTTTAATAGAAAAACATGATTTTGATAAAAATTATTTGACTATTGAAATTACAGAAAGTATTTTTATTGAAGACATTGGTTTTATTTTAAATGTATTAAATAAATTTAAAAAAGAAAATATAAAAGTATCTCTTGATGATTTTGGTACAGGCTATTCTTCTTTAAGTTTGTTAAAAAAACTTCCTATTGATGAGTTAAAAATAGATAAAAGTTTTGTTGATGATATTTTGGTTAATAAAGCTTCTAGAAACATGGTTGAAAGTATTATCTCAATTGCTAGAAACTTGGGTTTTTATACTGTTGCAGAAGGCGTTGAAACAAAGGATCAAAGAGATTTACTGGCTTTAATGCACTGTGATATCATTCAGGGATATTATTATTCTAAGCCCTTAAAAATTGATGAGTTAAAAGCGTATATAAAAAACTTAGCTTAAGCTAAGTTTTTTGTTCTTTCCTTATATTATTGATTGTTTTTCCACCCATTCCATAATTATGTGTTGAAACTTCATCAATTATTACTACTGCTGTTTTAGCACCTCTTCCAATTACTTTATCAAATACTTCTGTCATGCCTTTAATTAAGGCTTCTTTTTGCTCAACGCTTGCACCACCATCTTCGTGTGTCATTTTAATATTTATATAGGGCATTTTTTTCCTTTTAATAAGTTATATTCATATATTTTTTGCTAGTGTATAAGAGTAAAACACCTAAACTAACAATAAATGCAGTTAGGTATAGTGCATAATCATAAGAATGAAAGTAGTCAATAATAGCAACTGAGTATAAAGGTGCAGCAACTTGTCCTATTCCGTAAGCGGTTGTGATTGCACCCATTAACATAACAGGGTTAGAACCAGCTAGTTTTCCCCCAAGATTCATAAATAAAGCTACAAGTGCAACAAAAGTACCTCCATATAATAAACCAGAGAGCAGATTTAAATAAATATTATTAGAAAAAGCTGGAATAAGAATTCCTATAACTTGTAATAACATTACTATCATAATAATATTTACACTTCCATACTTATGCGCTAATCTCATCCATATAATACAAGAAGGAACACCTGCAAGGCCAACAAGTGTCCATGCATAACTTCCATATCCTTCAAGTCCTTCAAGAGAGTTTATAATATCTGGCAGAAAAGTAGCTTGAACTACCATTCCAATACCTTCTGTAAAATAAGCAAAAATTAAAACGATTACAAAACCTTTGAAGAGTTTTTTATCAAAAGGATGTTTAACTATATTTTGTTTTACTTCTTTTTCAATGGATAAGATATACATAGAATATAAGGATGCAAAAAATGCAAAAATACTTAAAACCATCCACGCGTCACTCCATGTTCCACCATAAGCAAAAACACCTCGTGAAATTAAATCCGTAATTAAAATTGAGAAACCAATTCCTGAGAAGTGTATTCCCATTGCTTTAGTTTTATCTTGCATTTTTAGTTTATTAAATACTATAGCAGAACCTACTATAAGAGCCATTGCTGCGCCAAAACCAGCTACTACTCTAGAGATTAACCATACAGTGTCATTTTGTGTGGTGGCTAATATTAGTGTAGTAACAACACATAAAAACATTCCAAGTCTAAAATATTTTATTTTACTGTTCATGTCTTTTATAAAAACAGAAAAGATTGAACCAGCTAGATATCCAATATAATTAAAGGAAGCCAAAACCCCAGCAAAAGTGATACTTAAACGATCTTCTAACATAAATGGCAGTAAAGAGGTGAATACAAAACGCGCAACGCCTACTCCAATTATAAGTGCCAGAATTCCAGCTAATAATATGGATGCATTTTCATTTTTATCAAGTAATTTTATTTTCAAGCCTGTCTCCTGTTAAATTCTAGGGTATAATATCACTAATAGTTATGTAATGTCAAATAATCAATCATGATACATGATATTATCTTTGCTTATATAAAGGAAAAATATGGATTCAAATTTATTAAAAATTTTTGTTGAAGTCGCTAAATTTAAAAGTATTTCTTTAGCAGCTAAAGAGTTAGAGTTTGCTCAATCTAATGTAAGTTCTAGAATTAAACAGTTAGAGAAAAATATTGGTCATGAGCTCTTTCACCGTATTCCAAAGGGAGTTATTCTAACAAAAGCAGGTGAGAAACTTTTTGATTCGGCACTTGAAATTGTTCGAAAGATTGAAGAAACAACCTTTAGTATGAAAAATCTTCAAAAACAAGAATCTTTAAAAGTGGGTTCTACTGAGTCCAATGCAGTTTTGAGAATTGTACCTTTTTTAGTAAATCTACACAAAGATTTTCCAAAAATGCAGTTAGAACTTTTTACAGGGACTACTGATGAAATGATTAAAGATTTACTTGAATATAAGGTTGATATTGCTTTTGTATCTGGAATTCCTTTAAATAAAGAGCTAAAAGTTCTTAATCATTTTGATGAACATACAGCATTGTTTGAATCAAAGATTGGAAATATTCCTAATGTTTTGTTAATTCTTAGAAAAGGTTGTAGATATTCTTCTTTATTGCAAGATCATTACAAAAAAATGGGAAATTCCAATTATAAAGTTCTGGAGTTTGGTTCTTACAATACCATTTTAGGTTGTGTAAAAGCAGGTATGGGAAAAACACTTTTACCCATTCATATAGTTAAAAAGTTGGGTTACGAAAAGGATTTAAAACGCATTGATTTAAATGAAGACTTATCCAATATTCCTACATGTTTGATATGCAGAAAAAATTATGTTCCTAGTATTAGTGAATATTTGATAAATATGGAGTTGAAAAATGAAGATTAAAAGCCTAGATCATTTAGTATTAACTGTTAAAGATGTTGATATCACTAGTGATTTTTATGTCAATGTTTTAGGCATGGAAAAAGAAATATTTAAAGAAAACAGAATTGCTTTAAAGTATGGAAATCAAAAAATTAATCTTCATGAATATAAAAATGAATTTGAACCAAAAGCACATAAGGTAATGCCAGGAAGTGCAGATTTGTGTTTTATTACTGAAAATGATATTTCTTCAGTGCTTGAACATTTAAAAAATTTAAATATCACTATATTAGAAGGTCCCATTAAAAGAACGGGTGCTTGTGGAGAAATACTTTCACTTTATATCAGAGACCCAGATTTAAATTTAATTGAAATTTCAAATTATATATAATTACAAAACGTACGTTTTATTATTTACTATTTACTATTTCATATAAAATTAACATGGATATGAATATTAAGATATAAGCAGAAATTTTTTCTATAGTATTGGAATATTTCTGCATGAAAGATTTAGATTTTTTATTTGATAATAAAGTAACTATGAATATATCCCAAAAAAGAACCGCAAAAAACATCCATAGAGCATAAAAATATTGTGTATACATACTTGTATTGTTTTTAATAGATAAAGAAAAAAGTGTAAAATAAAAGATAGAATTTTTAGGGTTTAATAAAGCAGAAAAAAAACCCATAAAAAAATGTTTTAATAGCCCTTTTTTTAAAGTCACACTACTTGTTGTCCTGTTTACAAATAAGTCTCTTTTTTTTGCTTGTAAAAGGGATTTTGCTATATACAATAAATACAAGGCTCCAATAATTTTGATAAAAAGAAAAACACTTGGATTATCTTGAATTAAAGATATCCCAAATAAAGCCAAACAAATATAAAATAGATTAGCAAAAGCTATTCCAAAAGAAGTTAAAATTCCTGATAGTTTGCCATACTTACTGGTATTAGAGACGATTACAAAAAAATCAACACCTGGGCTTAATAATGCCAAAAAATGTGCCAGAGCCAGTGTAAAAAACGCTAATAAATTAAATTCCATATCTTTCCTTTAAAAAAAGAAGTATATAAAATATGAGAATTAATGTATTGAATAAAATTGACTAGTTAAGAAAAAAACCAAAGAATAAATATTAAAGTTATGATGGTATTAATTGGAATCATAATAGCCCTTATTTATTTTCCTTTTGATAGTCTTTTGGTGTTGCAGCTATACGTTTTAAAAAGTGTCTGTGAAAATGGCTTTGATCATTAAATCCTAATTCTAAAGCAGTATTTACGATGGTATTTCCTTCTTTTAACAAAACTTTTGCATGATTTATTTTAAGATTAATAAAATAAGAATGTACACTTAAACCATATTTTTTATTAAAACTTCGAATTAAAACAAATTTATTAATATCAAACTTTTTAGCCAGTGTATCAAGCGAGATGGAGTAAGATACGTTTTCTTTTAAATAAAGGGCCACTTCATCAAGGCCATCATATTCATAAGGTTTATTGTTAAGTTTAAGATATTTTTTGTAAAGTTTGTGCATAAAATTAATAAGCACTTCTTCTTTTTTTAAATAAAACTCCTTTGAAAAAAGTAAAGCACACAAATTAACAAATTCTTGGAATAATTCTTCATCTTCTAATAAATACTTGGAAAAATTTTGAAGTGTAGAAAGTGAAGAAAATAAGGATTTTTGTAAATTTAAGCACCAAGCATTGTCTAAATACAAAACATAATATTCACTTTGGGTATTGTTTTTATCTGTATTACAAGAGTGGGCTTGATTTGAATTTATAATGGCAAGATAGTTTGCTTTAACTTGAAAGCTTTTCTTGTTTACATGAAATTCTCTTTGGCCTTTAACTATAGCGCCAATAGAGAAAGTATCATGCATATGCTCTTTATAGTTTTTAGAAGAATTGGAATACCTACATTCTAAATAAGGCATCTTTTTATCTAAGAAAAAATTATTTGTATCTTGCATATAAGTCTTTTTGTTAATTATATCATTCTTTAAATTAAAGAAGAACTCTTAAATTTCTCCTTCTAAAGGTGCCCCTTTTTGATTTCTAACTACCGCTTTTTGAATAATATAAATACCTAAAAATATAGAAATACCAATGGTATAAGACACGTATTGACTTTCTAAATAACACAGCTCTTTCATTATTTTTGGTAAAAACATAAAAGGCACAATAATTAAAAATAACAGTCGCTCAAGTAAACTAAGTCGTGCTAAAAAATAGCCTTGAGTGAAACAAGAAAATGCCATCATCCCAATAAAAGCAGTAAGGAAAATAGTTATTATTTGGTAAGGATCTGTAATCCAAACCCAAGCATCTACATTCGAGGTATTACTTTTATCAACTGCAGAAATTAACAATAACTCAGGGTTAAAGAAAAACATAAAAGGCAAGATTGCTGTTCTAATATCATAAATAAAACCTTGTATTCCTGTTTTAATAGGATCGCTTTTAGCAATTCCAGCAGCTGCATAGGCTGCAAGTCCAACAGGTGGAGTATCATCTGCTAAAATTCCAAAATAAAATACAAATAAATGTGCTGCAATTGTAGGAATAAAATAACCATTATCTTGTGCTAATATCATAATAACAGGTGCTGTTAAGGAAGCCATTACAATATAATTAGCAGTTGTAGGTAAACCCATTCCAAGAATCAAAGATACTAGGGCTGTTAAAATAAGAATAATAAAAATATTACCACCAGAAACACTTTCAATTACTTCTAATAATACTTGCCCCAGACCTGTTAAGGTAATAGAACCAATAATAATACCAGCTAATGCAGTAGCAACTGCAATAGGAATCATATTCTTAGCCCCTGCTATCATTCCATTTAAAATATCAACAAAACCACTTAAAAGGATTTTTTGAGTGATTTTCTTTTTTGTTATATAAGCTTTAAATGGATTTTGAAAAACCATTATCAACATTAATAACATAATTGCATTAAAAGCAGCACTCATGGCAGACTCTCTTAAAATCATAAGCGTGTACAATAAAAATGCAATAGGAATTAAAAAATGTGCTCCATTAATAAAGGTTTTAAATTTAGGAGGTAATTCACTTGCTTTCATGCCTATTAGACCTAATTTTAAAGACTCCAAATGAACAATATAAAACAGTGCAAAATAAGATACAAAAGCAGGAATAAACGCAGCATAAATTACTTGGGTGTAAGACATTCCTAAAAATTCTGCAATAATAAAAGCAGCAGCTCCCATAACAGGTGGCATTAATTGGCCATTTGTAGAAGCAGCAACTTCTATAGCTCCTGCTTTTTCAGGGGTAAAACCTGTTCTTTTCATTAAAGGAATAGTGAATGTTCCAGTTGTAACCGTATTTGCTATGGAAGAACCTGACATAATTCCTGTAAAACCAGATGCTACAACAGAAGCTTTTGCTGGGCCTCCTCTGTATTTTCCTAACATTGAATACGCCAAAGTAATAAAATACTGACCTGCTCCCGCTTTTTCAAGTAAAGAACCAAATAAAACAAAAAGGAATACAAAAGAAGTAGATACACCTAAAGGAACACCAAAAATTCCTTCTGTTGTTAAAAACATATGACCCGCTAGTTTACTAAAAGAAGCCCCTTTATGCTGAATAATTTCAGGCATAAAAGGCCCTAAAACATCATAAGATAAAAAAACCAAAGCAATAATAGTCAAAGCAATTCCAAGAACTCTTCTTCCTGCTTCTAATAAAATAACCATAGCCAATAAAGCAACAAAAATATCTGTGGGAATATAATCTCCTGGTCTTTGCGAAAGTTCTTCGTAAAAAATAGTTATATAAGCAGTAGCAGATACAGCAATTATTGTAAAAAGATAACCAAACCATCTGATTTTGGCAAAAAAGTAGGCTTTTTGTATCATTGGATACATTAAAAAAGTAAGTGCTAAAGCAAAAGAGAGATGAAGTGATCTTGAAATAGTTGAGTTAATAGGTTCTACGACTATATATAATTGAAATAAAGACCATAAAAGTGCAATCCCCGAAATTAGCCAGAATTCATAATTCTTTTTTGTAAAAACTCTTTGTCCACTAAATTCATTTAAAACACATTGTTCGTGTTCATTATTACTTTCTAAACTCTTTAACTTTTGATCATAAATATTCATGATGTACCTTTATATTTTAACAATGATTCTTTGATTTGATATTTGGAAATATTGCCATAGATTTTTATTTATAGTTTTTTATAAACAATATATGGTCTTATTAAAGGCAAAGCCTTTAATAAATTAACGTATTCCAGCCTCTTTGAAATACTTTTTTGCCCCTTTATGTAAAGGCGCAGATAAACCATCAAGTAATGATTCTTTTGTAATATGAGCATAAGCTGGGTGCAATTTTTTGAAAGCTTCAAAGTTTTCAAGGACTGCTTTTACTACAGTGTATACTGCTTTTTCACTTACATCAGTAGAAGTAACAAGTACTGCTTTAACACCAAAGGTTTTTATATCTTTTTCATTTCCTTTATACATTCCACCTTGTATATTTGCTCTTGCGAAATAAGGATATTTTTTTAGTAGATCATCCACATTTGAGCCAACAAGAGGTACAATTCTGGTATCAACTGAGTTAGAAGCATCTTTTATATTAGCAGTTGGATGTCCTATCATGTAAAAATAACCATCAATTTTATTGTCTCTTAGCGCATCTGGCATTTCTGCTGCTTTTAATGCCCCTGCAAATTTTAAACTGGATTTTTTAATATCACTTAGGTCAAAAAGTGTTAATGCCGTTGCTTCATTTCCAGAACCAGGGTTTCCTAAATTAATTCTTTTTCCCTTAATGTCACTTAATTTATAAATATTTGAATCTTTTCGCGTAACAAGTGCCAATAATTCAGGATAAATTGCCATAACAGATCTAAGTTTACTTACTTTTTTACCCTTAAATTTACCATTTCCTCTTGACGCTTGGTAAACAACATCACTTTGTGCAATACCAAAATCCAATTCTTTGTTTTTAATGGTATTAATATTATAAACAGAACCGCCTGTTGATTCTACAGAACATCTGATTTTGGTCTCTTTTTTCATTTTGTTTACTAATCTACAAATAGCTCCACCTGTAGGGTAATATGTACCTGTAACTCCGCCTGTACCAATAGTAATAAACTCTGTTGCAAAAATAGGCAAACTCAATGTTGCAAATAGTGTAAGTGATGCTAGATTTTTCATTTTATTTCCTCTAAAATATATAGTGAGATTATAAGTAATAAAGATGAACTAAAAATGACTTTTTTACTTGAATTTAGCTAAAAAAGTAATATTAATTTAATAATTTATATCCATAGAAGATTCCGATTTTCAAGATGCCAAGGGAGATAAATCAAATAATACTTATTAATTTTATTATATAATAATTTATATAAGTAATGCAATTTATTTATAACATTTATAAACTCTTAATTCAAAAGTATATAAATATAAAAATATTCAAAAATATAACAATTTTATTTTAACATTTTTTTTGGTATAAATATTAAGTCTTAAAAAAGGTTTATAATGAAATTTTTCTTTGTATGTCTTTTGTGTCTTTTAACAAACCTAGCTGCAAAAACACAAAATATATTAATCTTAAGCTCCTATCATAAGGGCTTTGAAGTCTCAGATACTATGATCAAGAATATAGAAGAAGTATTGTATTTTTCTATAGATGTTAAAATAAATGTTTTGTATATGGATTCAAAAGAGATTCATTCAAGAGATTATATCCAAGAGCTTAGCAATCTTTATTCTTTACAATTAAAAAACAGATCTTTTGATTTAATTATAACCATTGATAAATTCGCTTATTTATTTGCTTTAAAAAATTATCATATTTTATTTAACAATGAGCCTATTTTATTTACAGGAATAGAAAATTATTCAAAAGAACTCATTGAAATTTATAATATGCAAGATAAAATCCATGGACTTGTAAAAAAACTACACATTAAAGACAATATAGAACTCATGCTAAAAAGCATGCCTGCTTTAAAAAAGATATATATTATTAATGACAGAAGTATTAATGCAGAAGTAACAAGTCCTTTTATTATACGAGCAAAAAGAGATTTTATACATCGCATAAAAATCGATTATTTACGCGATGATACCTTGGCAGAATTAAAAGAGAATTTTTCTAAAAAAAGAAAAAATGAAGCCATACTCTTTGTGCGTTTTACCAATGACATTAATGGACGTTTTTATACGAGCAAAGAAGTAAAAGCAGCTATTAAGAACTTCAAATTACCTGTTTTTGTTACAGATTCTTTGTTCTTAAACGAAGGTGTAATAGGAGGTAAAACAGTTTCTTATATGGATTTAGGAAAAAGAACTGCGAATAAAACACTTATTATTTTAAACAATGCAAGTGCAAAACCAATGATAAATGAATACAAAGATTTTTTCCATTATTTTGATGCGAAT